>Ga0256404_1006712_pt1 | contig 18775 bp, 21 predicted proteins | sample RumenRJG_01DNA_FD_185990 | JGI IMG/M metagenome (GOLD analysis project Ga0256404, IMG submission 185990) | Bovine rumen microbial communities from Lethbridge, Alberta, Canada - RJG_01 | ecosystem: Host-associated > Mammals > Digestive system > Stomach > Rumen | place: Canada: Alberta | collected...
ATGCTGCCCAGCAGCCCAAGGTACTTGATATTTAACGGAGACAATCATGGCTGACAATCAGTTTTATGGCACCGGCCGCCGCAAGAGCTCTTCCGCTCGTGTCTTCGCGACAGTAGGTACCGGCAAGTTCGAAATCAACGGCAGGACTCTTGAGGAGTATTTCGGCCGCGAGACCTCCCGCATGGTAGTAAGGCAGCCTCTTGAGCTCCTTGCCATGACCGACAAGTTTGACTTCAAGGTCACCGTCAAGGGCGGCGGAATCACCGGCCAGGCCGGCGCGATCCGCCTGGGAATCACCCGTGCTCTCATGCAGTACGATGAGACCCTCAAGGCACAGCTCCGCAAGGCTGGCTTCGTAACCCGCGATGCACGTGCTGTAGAGCGCAAGAAGGTCGGTCTTCACAAGGCCCGCAAGCGTCCTCAGTACTCAAAGCGTTAATCTGCAGCATTCTGCGGAATATCGAGAGAAACCCGGCTCTGCCGGGTTTTTTTATGTCCGGACGCAGGAGCGTGCCATAGGCCATCCCGGCCGCCTGCAGAATGTCTGAAAACGCTCATGATTCGCCTAAACAGGCACAATAAGTCTGTCAATGACTTTATATGACATAATTTCTATTATTATAATTTGATCAATTCCTGTCAGCACATTATCATTCAGAATGTTCGGTGAGCATGCGGCGCTGCCGCGGGAACCGGGCCGGAGATGCTGGCATTCAGGCTCCCCGCCGGAGCTTGCAGCGGAAAAACATATAAGAGGTAAATGACATGAACAGCACTATTCCAATCAGGCCGTATGTGTTCAGGGCCTACTACGACTGGCTTGTCGACAGCGGCTTTACTCCCTACCTGAGGGTTGACTCATATGTGCCGAAGACCGAGGTTCCTGAGGAGTACGTCGATCAGGACGGAGGGATAGTCCTCAACATCTCGGCTGCCGCCACGGGGAATTTCTCGGCTGACCGCCAGCATATCGAGTTCCTTGCAAGGTTCGGCGGCAAGGCGCGGCACATCGACATCCCCTTTGCCGCGGTACAGGCGCTCTTTGCCAAGGAGAACCCGTCCCTTGCCTTTATCTTCGCCGATGAGCAGTACTACCTTGACTGGATCATGGCAAATGCGGAGGACGCCGGCGATGAGGGCTCAGACGCGCCTGCGGCGATTTCGGTTGAGTCCGACGGCGATGCGGGAGACGGGAACAGGTCATCAGGCAGCGGCGCAGAGCCTGCTGAGTCAGGGAGAGAAAATGAAGCAGGGGACAAACCTTCAAGACCCGCGTTTACAGTCGTTGAATGAGCAGGCTTATGAGCTGATCATGAAGCTTGCGGCAAGGGCCGACAGCTATTCGAGGGAGCACGAGGGGCTTCCGAGATATGACCGGTTCTCCTACATTCCGGATATTACCTTTGATCTCCATGGGAAGACCGGCGGTCAGTTCATCTGCCTTCCTGGGAGCTCAAAGCTTCGGATCAGGGTAAACGCAGAGCTCGCCGCAGCCCACGGGCAGGCGTTCATTGACGAGATTGTGCCGCATGAGTTCGGGCACCTGGTTGCCCACCTCTTCTACGGCGATCAGATCAGGCCCCATGGCAGTGAATGGAAGTTTGTCATGTCAACGGTCCTTGGCATCAGGGTTTTCCATACGGTCCACAGCTTCGCTGTTCCGAGGCGCAGTGAGCCAGGGGCAAGGTTCTGCTGCGGCTGCCCGGGAAAGGTCCATGAGCTTTCGGCAATAAGGCTCAGAAGGTACCAGCAGGGCACAAGGTATGTCTGCCGCGTCTGCGGCAGGGTGCTCCGCCCGCTTGGCTGACGGCCCGGAGCGGCCTTAACTAAGGCTTGATGATGATCGGGGTTCCGGGTTCCACCATATTGTAGAACTCGTCCATGTCGCTGTTAATCAGCGCTATGCAGCCATTGGTCCAGTTCATGGGCTGCACGAATTTCTCGATGCTGTCGTTTCCTGCTGTCCTGCCGATGCTGTTGGGCTGTCCGTGGATCATGATCATGCTCCCCGGATCCACTCCGGCAGCCTTGGCGCGCCTCAGATCGTCCTGGTTGGGGTAGGAGATGTGGACGGACTTGTAGAAGTTCGAGTCGCTGTTCTTGAAGTCAAGGATGTACTTTCCCTCTGGGGTCTTCTGGTCTCCCCTCATGAGCTTCCTGCCGCGCGGGCTGTGGCCGAGCGCGATCCAGTACTTTTTGAAGACCTTGCCGTTCTTGATGAGCTCCATCTTGTGGCTGGACTTCTGCACCACGACCAGATCAATGGTTCTGCCCGAGCGGATGGCAAGCCCGGTTTCATGCTCGGCCGCGTCCCTCATGTACCTGATGATCGCGGAGCTCTCGAAGAGCGACTCGGCGGTGTTCTCTATGAGCCCGCTGTCGCTGATCCTGGTCGGGAGCTCCTCATGGATAAGGGCTGCTCCTGACTGGGATGAGAGCATGGCGGCCGAGGCCGCGATGAGTAGTTTGAAGAGAGTCATTTCCTGCCTGATCCTTGTCCGAACCATGTGCGTGCCGGCAGGCTTGCTGAATGTCCTCCGGCTGAGGCGGATTTTAGCCGAATTCTCCGTGAAGATCCTGCATGCGCCTCTGCGGCTGGGAAGCCGAAATGCTGTCATCCGGCGGCATTCCCGGGAATCCGGATATTCCCCTAAACGGGGAAAAGATCTCAGAAACCAGAGCGCCGATCATTTAAAATCATCCTGCTTATACTTTGGGATGCGATCGCTATGAAACTTAATCTTCTCGCTGCTCTTACCGCGGCAGCAATATTCTCAGCCGGAGCCGCCGAGCTTCCTGCTGATTTCGGGATTGTTGTGGACGGCGCTGCCGTCGACGGAGCCTCATTCACGAGGACTGCTCCTGACAGCGACAAGTATACCGTCGATATTGAGCTGAAAAAGGGCAAGCATCAGGTGGTGTTCGGCTCCAAGTCGGGCAAGGTCGGATCATCGGGCGCCGAGTTCTCCTTCGGCGAGCCCGTGGCGCTCAAGGCCGGATCTGATGCTCCGCTTGAGCTGAATATATTCCTGCCCGGCACCTATACTTTCACCTTCAACAACAGGAATGCCGACGCACCCACTGTAAGCGTTCTCAGGGCAACCAAGAAGTCCGAATTCAAGAGGCCTCTTCCGGTCGTCGACTGCGAGTCATGGGACGGCGGCCCGGTCGAGGTTGACGTCAGCTCATCGTGGAAGGACGGCACTGTCGTCCGCGACGCGTACACCGGCGCCGAGGCAGAGGTGAAGAACGGCAAGGTCACCATGCAGCCCTCTCCTGACTCCGAGGGCATCCTGATGCTCGAGGCAAAGGGTGACGAGAACAAGGCCCGCCCGTTCGACTGGGACAATGCGATTGTCTACTTCATCATGACCGACCGCTTCTACAACGGCAATCCGTCAAACGACAACTCCTTCGGGCGCCACAAGGACGGCAAGGACGAGATCGGCACCTGGCACGGCGGAGACTTCAAGGGAATCACCGAGAAGCTTGACTACATCAAGAGCCTTGGCGTCAACGCCATCTGGATTACCCCGATTGTCGAGCAGACCCACGGCTTCATCGGCGGCGGCGATGTGAACAACCCGGATCCGAACAGCGGCAGCACTCCTGAGGCAAAGACCTGGCCGTTCTACGGCTACCATGGCTACTGGGCATCTGACTTCACCAAGCTTGATCCGAACCTCGGCACCGAGGACGAGTTCAGGGAGATGATTGACGAGGCGCACAAGCGCGGCATCAGGATCCTTGTTGACACCGTCATGAACCATCCCGGGCACATCTCACTTGCCGACATCCAGGACTACGGCCTCAAGGGGCTTGTTACTGAGCAGGTCCAGAAGTCGCTTCCCGAGAAGTGGATTGACTGGAAGCCGTCAGGGCTTTACGGCAGCTGGCAGTCAGTCTCCGGCAACATTGACTGGCAGAGCGAGGGCTGGAAGAGCTGGTGGGGCGGAGACTGGGTAAGGGCCGGCTTCCCCGGATACCCCGCAGGCGGCACGGATGATCAGACCATGCAGGTCGGAGGGCTTCCTGATTTCCTCACAGAGTCCCAGAAGAAGGTTGATCTGCCTGAGTTCCTCAAGAACAAGAAGGACACCAGGGCCAAGCCCCTCAAGGACGCTACCGTCGTTGACTACCTCGTAAGCTGGCAGAGCGACTGGGTAAGGCGCTTCGGCGTTGACGGCTTCCGCTGCGACACCGTCAAGCACATCGAGCCTGAGGCCTGGGCAAAGCTCAAGGACGCCTCGTCAAAGGCATTCGAGGAGTGGAAGAAGAACAATCCTGACAAGGTCCTCGATGACAACAAGTTCTTCACGGTAGGCGAGATCTGGGACAGCGGCGTCACGAATCCCAAGGACGTGTGGTACGCCAAGGGACACTTCGACTCGCTCATCAACTTCGACTACGCGAAGAATGACGCGCTCAACGGCGCGCTCTGCATGAGCTCGGCAGAGGGCACCTATGAGTCCTTCGCGAAGAATGTCGCCGCAGTTCCCGGCTTCAATGTCCTCTCCTACATCTCGTCGCATGACGTGAAGCTCTTTTGGGGAGACTACAAGAACATCGCGCTGCAGAAGAGGGTCGCCAACAGCTTCCTCATGCTGCCCGGACAGGTTCAGATCTACTATGGCGACGAGTCGGGGCGCGGCCTGATGAAGGACGGCGGCTATCCTGACCAGGCTCTCCGCTCCGACATGAACTGGAAGGAGATCGAGTCAGGCCCCAAGTCAGACCTCGTCAAGCACTGGAGCAGGGTCCTCAACTTCAGGAACCGCCATCCTGCCATCGCCGAGGGCACCCACAGGCAGCTCAGCCAGAAGCCCTATGCCTTCGAGAGGGCGAAGGGCGACGACAAGGTTGTCATAGTGTTCGCAGGCAACAGGCCTGACGCCAAATAACATCTGATCCGGCACTGCCGGAACCTAATGAGCATAAGCCGGCCGGGACTCCCTGGCCGGCTTTTCCATTTTTGTGACACATTTCAAGCCTGCCCCCGGCGTGTTAGAATATCAGTAATTTTTTTGATTCAGATACAGCAAATGAAACAGTATATCCAGTCTCTAATTCTTCAGGGCATTGACGCTCTCAAGGCTTCAGGAGCCATTCCTGCCGACTTCGTTCCGAAGGTCATGGTCGAGGCCTCAAAGGACAAGACTCACGGCGACTATGCCTCGAACATCGCCATGCTTCTGAGAAAGCCCATGGGACTTGCGCCTCGTGAGGCTGCGGAGAAGCTTGTAGCAGCGCTCCCTGAGAGTGACAGAATCGCGAAAGTAGAGATTGCCGGACCCGGCTTCATCAACTTCTATGCCAATGCCGGCTATCTTGAAAGCCGTATCGAGTCAATGCTTTCAGACGGCGGCAGGTTCGGCGTGGCGAAGGCCGCGTCACCCGTGACTGTCGTCTGCGACTACTCATCGCCGAATGTCGCCAAGGAGATGGCCGTTCACCACATCAGATCAACTGTCATCGGCGACGCCTGCGCCAGGATGCTCGAGTTCCTCGGCAACAATGTGGTGAGGGCTAACCATATCGGCGACTGGGGAACCCAGTTCGGCATGCTCATCGCCTATCTCGAGAAGATGGAGAACGAGAGCGGGGCCGATCTTGATCTCAGCGACTTCGAGGCCTTCTACCGTGCCGCCAAGAAGGAGTACGACGAGGATCCGGCATTTGCCGAGAAGGCGAGGGGATACGTCGTGCGCCTGCAGGGGGGCGACGAGTACTGCCGCAGGATGTGGAAGAAGCTCGTTGACATGACCATGGCGCAGAACCAGCGGATCTACGACAGGATGAACGTGAGCCTGAAGCCGTCCGATGTCATGGGCGAGAGCATGTACAACCCCATGCTGCCGGGAGTCGTTGAGGATCTGCAGAAGAAGGGCCTTGCGGTCAAGAGCGAGGGCGCTGACGTGGTGTTCCTCAAGGACTGGGAGGGCAAGGACGGCAATCCCATGGCCGTCATCATCAGGAAGAGCGATGGCGGCTACCTCTACACGACTACCGACATTGCCTGCGCGAAGTACCGCGTCGAGCATTTCGGGGCGAAGAAGGTCCTCTATTTCGTTGATTCCCGCCAGCACCAGCACCTTCTCCAGGCCTGGGAGATTGCCAGGATGGCAGGCTACATCCCTGACGGCGTGGTTTTCGAGCATGAGTCGTTCGGCATGATGCTCGGCAAGGACGGCAGGCCGTTCAAGACCAGATCAGGCGGCACGGTCAAGCTCTCTGCTCTCCTTGATGAGGCTGAGAGCAGGGCGGCGCAGCTCCTGGAGTCCAGGTCCTCGGATCTCTCTGATGAGGAGAAGAAGAAGGTCATCCACGAGGTTGCCGTAGGTGCTGTCAAGTACGCGGACCTTTCAAAGAACAGGACGACCGACTACGTATTCGACTGGGACAACATGCTCTCCTTTGACGGAAACACCGCTCCCTATCTCCAGTATGCCTACACCAGGATCAGATCGATTTTCCGCAACGCGGCAGGCGCTGCTCCGGGGAAGGTGATCCTCCGCGAGGAGATTGAGAAGGAGCTCGCGCAGAAGCTCACGCTGTTCTCCGATGCTGTTGTCTCGGCCGCCGACAGGGCCATGCCCAATATCCTCTGCTCCTATCTCTATGAGCTGAGCGGCATGTTCATGTCATTCTATGAGAAGTGCCCGGTCAACAAGGACGGAGTGCCTGATGAGGTGAGGGCAAGCAGGCTTTCCCTCTGCGAGGCAGTTGCCGGAGTGCTGAAGCTCGGGCTTTCCCTCCTCGGCATCAATGTTCTTGAGCGGATGTAGAAATGCCAAGAGACTACGTTAACGATTTCGGCAGGCCTGATCCCAAGAACAGATCGAGAAGGCGCGGCGGCAGGCCCTCGGGAGGCGGTGGCGGGAAGAGCAACGCCATAACGTTCCTCGCCATAGTCGTGCTCATACTCCTGTGCGCAGTCTTTTTCTTTGCCAGCAGGAGCGGCCTCTTCAAGGGCGGCCAGGACGCGAAGACCGAGCCTCAGCCGCAGAAGACTGAGAAGCCGAAGCAGGAGGCCAGGACTCCGGAGCGCCCGAAAGAGAAGTACGACTATATGCAGCTTCTTGAGAGCAATGAGGTCGTGGGCGAGACCCATGATCCGAAAAAGGCTGACAAGACGCAGAAGCCGCACAGCGCCGAGATTATGGACAGGCCTGCCAGCACTGTTGACGTAAGGCGGGAGAACAAGCAGGAGGAGGCGAAGAGGGCTCAGGAGATCCTGAACGGCTCGCTCAACACGCGTGACGAGTCAGTATCAGTGCTCAATGACACGCCTTCCTCGCCAAGCGCTCCGTCAGGAAGCAGCCTGCGCTCCGAGACAGTGACTGTCGAGCGCCCGCCGAAGATGCAAGACAGCGAGGCGGCCCTTGCCGAGTCAAGGAAGGCTGATGCCGAGCGCCAGAGGCGCCAGCTTGAGGAGCAGAAAAAGGCAGAGGAGCAGAAGCGTATCGCAGCGCAGCGCCAGGCTGAGGAGAAGCGAATTGCCGAGCAGAAGGCAGCAGAGCAGAGGAAGGCCGATGCTGACCGCCGTGCTGCCGAGCAGAAGCTTGCCGCGCAGAAGAAGGCGGAGGCTGAGCGCCGCGCTGCCGAGCAGAAGCTTGCAGATCAGAAGAAGGCCGATGCTGAGCGCCGTGCCGCTGAGCAGAAGAAAGCTGATGAGCAGAGGCTGGCCGCTCAGAAGGCCGCTGAGGAGAAAAAGGCCGCAGCCCAGAAACAGTCAGCTGCCGGCGGATCAGACAGCGACGGCAGGGTATTCCTGCAGTGCGCTGCCTTCAAGACTGCGCAGCAGGCTGATGCCCTCAAGTCAAAGCTCAGGGCCGGCGGATTCCCGGCGTTTGTCCAGCAGGCGAACGTCGGAGGCTCTGTCTGGTACAGGGTGAAGCTCGGTCCCTACCGCTCCGCGGCAACGGCGTCAAAGAGCAGCTCGGCTGTTGTCTCATCGGGAATTGCAGGAGCATGTGCAATATCGAGGTAGCTATGGTTAACCGCAGTGCTGAGATTTGGGAGAGGATCAGGAAAGAGGGAGCTGATATGGCTGCCAGGGAGCCGATGCTTGCCAGTTTCCTGCACGCTACCATACTGAATCACTCAGATCTTGGCTCTGCCCTCGTGTTTGTCCTTGCGAACAAGCTGGGCGGCCCGGTAATCTCCCCGATGAACCTCAGGGACATCTTTGAGTTTGCCTACCAGGGAAGCAATGAGCTTGTCGATGCTGCCTGCATGGACATCGAGGCGGTGGTTTCGCGCGATCCTGCCATACAGCTCTACAGCACCCCTCTCCTTTATCTCAAGGGCTTTCATGCGATTGAAGCCTACCGTGTCGCGCACCGCCTCTGGCAGCTTGACCGGAGGGAGCTGGCGCTGTTCCTCCAGAGCCAGATCTCAGAGGTATTCAACGTTGATATCCATCCCGCAGCAGTCCTGGGGCATGGACTGATGTTCGATCATGCGTCTGGCATTGTCATCGGCGAGACCAGCGTTGTCGGTGACAACGTCTCCATACTGCACAACGTCACCCTCGGAGGAACAGGCAAGGAGGTCTGCGACCGCCATCCGAAGATTGCCTCTGATGTGATGATCGGGGCCGGAGCCAAGATCCTCGGCAATATCCACATCGGGCAGGGTGTTAAAATCGGAGCAGGCAGTGTAGTTCTTGAGGACGTTCCCCCTCATGTAACTGTCGTCGGAGTTCCGGCGCGGATTGTCGGCCTGTGCAGCGATGACCATCCTGCGTTTGATATGGATCAGCGTATTTAGGTGAAATCAGTTTCACAGTTCGGTACCAGAAATGACGCTTCGGATTTCCCGAGCATATTTATGTGCCGTCGCTGTAAGAAGTCGTTTTCGGACGAGCTGAAATCAATTAAGACTAAGAATTTTCAGTTTTACAGTTATGTACTAGAAATGATGCTTCAGGTTTTCAGAAGCATCTTCAAGTGCCATCGCTGTAAGAAGTCGTCCGAGGACGAGCTGAAAGCAATTAAAACCAAGAATGATTCCGGCGCTGTTTCATACGAAAACATCCGGATTTTTAACGGTAGCCTGCGCTGGTATTCAGCTACTCCGATTTGAGCAGCGGAAATCGGCAGGCTGTCTTGAGTGAAATTGGTGGTTAGTACATTGTACTGGTTTAAAAGAGTTCTATAAATTTGCTTAAATTTGTATAACTTGTTGAATTAACAATGTTTTATAAAATTTACGGCAGTTTTTAGTACACAGCTTTGAAAAACTCAGATAAGAATGGTTCCGGCGCTGTTTCTCACGAAAACATCCGGATTTTAAGCAGCATCCTGCTCTGTCATGCAGCTGCTCTTTTCTGAGCTGCAGAATTCTGCAGGCTGCCAGAAGTGAAACTGAAGTTTGGTGCATTGCACTGGTTCAAATGAGTTCCATAAATTGCTTAAATTTACGTGACTTTTGAATTTGCAATGTTTGATAAAATTTACAGCAGTTTTTAGTACAAGGTTTAGAAACTCAGAAAATCATGGAATGCAATACCTCAGCACTTTGTGATCTCTATGAGGATGAGGTTGAGGTCGTTGAGCCGGTCTTCAGAAGCTTCGGCGGCTCATCCTCATTCTGCGGCTCTGTAGTTACCGTAAGCTGCTATGAGTCAAACGGCCTCATCAGATCCGCACTGTCGGAGGACGGAACCGGCAAGGTCCTGGTAATAGACGCAGGCGGCTCAGTGAGGCGCGCCGTAATAGACGCCGACATTGCCTGCACCGCCTATGACAGCGGCTGGGAAGGCCTGATTGTGTTCGGCGCAGTGCGTGAGATCAGCTCGCTCAGAAGGACGTCAGTCGGCATTCAGGCCCTTGGATCGGTTCCGATGGGCGCCGACGAGGGCAATGGCGGCGACACGATGGAGAATGTCCGTTTCGGCGGGGTTACTTTCCGCCCCGGCATGTTTGTATATGCCGACGAGACCGGGATCGTTGTCTCGGAGAAGGAGCTTGAGACTGACGACTCCCTGGGCTATGAGGAAACGGAGCGGTGAGCGTCATCTTCCTCCTCAATGACGAGGGAGATCTGGAGACAGCGGCAAGACTCTCCCGGGATGGCGACTTTGCGGCTGTCCGCACCTCATCCCTCCGCGCCGCAGGATGCATGGGCGGAGGGGACTATACGCTTTTCCGCCTTGCGGCAGGCTGCCGCAGCCTCTCAGGACTGCAGGGTGAGGCGCTCAGCACTGATGCCCTTGCCTCACTTATGACAGAGAATCCGGTGTTCAGTTTTCGGAAGTGACGGTGATGCTCATCTTCTGGATTACCGTCTCAAGGCGGCCGTGCCAGTAGTTGAAGCGGGCCTTCATGGTGTCGTTCTCGTCCTTCAGGCTCCTGATCTGATCCTTAAGCCCTGCGTTCTCAGCTTCAAGCTGTCTGATTCTGTTCTCAAGTGAGTCTACCGAACGGTCTATCTCGTCAAAATCGTGTTCGCTGAGCATGTTCTTTCCTCTTGGAATGTCTTTGGCGTAATTGTAACCTATTACCCGGCTCAGAATGAAATGAGGCCGGACAGATCCGTGTCTTTCCGGCCAGCCTGGCATTTCCGTGCTGAAGTGGACAGGTCAGTGGTACTCATGCGTCCTTGCGGCCTTCACTACAGAAGGCGGCATCATGGATCCCAGCGTCTCAAGCACCTGCCTGGCGTCCTTCCTCTTTTCCTCAGTGTTGTATACGGAGAAGAACAGCCAGCTGTATGCCTGCTCCATCTCGGCGGGAGATCCCCTGCCGTCAGTGAGGAGCCTTGCCCACTCCAGCCTTGCCTCGCGGTTTTTGAGCGACGCGGCCTCGCGGAGATAGAGCCTCGCCAGGCTTCTGTCCTGGTTGACGTAGGTGCCCTTCTCGTAGAACATCCCGAGCTTCAGCATGGCGTCAGGCATTCCCTCCTCTGCCGAGTACTTCATGTAGCGGATGCCGTTCGGCACGTCCTGCTTCACGCAGGTTGCAGTTAGGAGCATGTCTCCCCAGAGATAGCTGTATGAAGGGTAGCGGAGAACTGATGCCCTGTCCTTGATATCCCTTACGAACTGGCAGTCATCGTCTTTTACGCGCTTCAGGTGCTCATGCTTCTCAATCAGGCCGTTGAGCTCATCCTGGGAGTAGAGCTGTATGAGCTCCGGCTCGTCCGAGGGCTCATCGTTTGCCTCGCTCTCTGCCTTCCTGACGATTTCCTGCTCATGCTCGAGTGTTTCCTTCTCCTTGGTGACTCTCATGTTCTCGTCAACCATCCCTCCTCCGGCAAGTGCCTCTGAGGAGAAGAACAGGGCAAGGAAACATGAACAGATCAGACATCCGGATATGCTGTGCATGGCTTCTCTCCTGAAATTAAACTGCTCGGCTTTCATAGGTATGGCTCAATGCAACAACCGTTCCCGGAGTGAAAAGAGAACGGTCAGAAAGCTGACGGAGCAGCTCTTCAGCTACTTGATGGAGAAATACCTTGAGGCTGCCGCAAAGTACCTGAACATTGACCAGAAGGTGAGGACGACTGCTACATAGAGCATGAAAATCATTACATAGATCATGACCGGAATGCCGTCCCAGCAGACATCCCAGATAAGGCCTGCAATGGCAACCATCTGGAAGGTGGTCTTCCATTTGCCGATCCAGCTTACGGCAACCTCAGTTCTCTTCCCGATCTCGGCCATCCACTCACGGAGGGCAGTGATGGCAATCTCGCGGCCGATGATGGTGATGGCAGGAATGGTGATAATCCAGGTATACCCGTGCAGGATATCGCTGTTGCAGAAGCGCTCAACGATGAGGACCAGCGCTGTTGTTACGGTCAGCTTGTCAGCCACAGGATCAAGGAAGGCGCCGAACTTTGAGCAGAGGTTGTACTTCCTCGCGATATATCCGTCAGCCAGATCCGTGAGGCACGAGATGCCGTAGATAAGGGCCGCGGTGAAGTCTATCCAGTGGAAGCTGAGCTTCCCCGAGACGAAATCCCAGTGGTCAGCCGGAACATAGAACAGAATGACAAAAACGGGGATCATCAGGATCCTGATCATGGTCAGGATGTTGGGTACTGTCCACATGGCTTTCTTTCCGGTTGCTCGCTGCACTGAGCTACATTCTACTACCTCAGGCGCGTTATGACAAAGCAGGTCCGTAATGATGGCAGCAGGCTGGGGCTCAGGCAGGTCCGGAAACAAAAAGGGCGATCATATGATCGCCCCCGTATATTTATTCAGGAATGATTACTTCTGTGCGAAGTCAACGCCCTTCTTGATGTTGTCATTCAGGGTCTGGAGCATGTCGTCGAAGTCCTTCTGCTCGCGCTCGTTGAGCTTCGGAAGAGGAAGGATCTCCTCGATTCCCTCGAGTCCGAGGCGGACCTGGTGTGCGAAGAACGGAGCGTAGGAGCTGTCGCTCTCGACGAAGGCAGGCTCAACGATTCCGGGAGCGCCGCGCAGAGCGCTAACCAGGGCAAGAGCCATCCTGTTGCCTGCAGCAGCCATGGAGAGGGTTGCTGAGCCTGCGCCGGCCTTGGCGTTGACAACGTCGGTTCCGGCGTTCTGTACGTGCTGGGTCATCTCGGCAAGGGTCTTGTCATCAAGGGTATTGCCGGTAACCTGGCTGAATACAGGAAGAATGGTGGTGCCGCTGTGGCCGCCGATTACAGGAACCTTTACGGAACCTTTCTGACGGTGAAGAGCCTCAGCGATGAAAGTCTCTGCACGGAGAGTGTCAAGCATGGTTACGCCGAACAGCTTGCGCTTGTCGTATACACCTGCCTTCTTGAGAACCTCTGCAGCGATGGGAACCATGCTGTTTACAGGGTTGGTGATGATGGCGATGCAGGCCTTGGGGGCATTCTCTGCGATAGCCTGGACCAGGTTCTTGACAATGCCTGCGTTGATGTTGAACAGATCATCACGGGTCATTCCGGGCTTTCTTGCAACGCCTGCGGGCATGACAACCACATCGGCGCCCTTGAGAGCCTCTGAAGGATCCTTGCCGGTGAATCCGGTTACTTCCACGTCAGTGGGGATATGGCTCAGATCAAGAGCTACACCGGGAGTAGCAGGTGAGACATCATAAAGAGCCAGCTGAGAGCCGGCAGGAAGATGAGTCTTCAGGAGCAGAGACAGAGGCTGACCGATTCCGCCAGCAGCACCCAATACGGTAACTTTCATAGATTTTACCTTCTTACTTATTGTATTTGTTGTATCAAATCGCCGGCGCCGATGAAGGCGTCCCCGAATAGCTCTATTTTACGATCAAAATTGCATTCAAACCTTAAAAAATTAGTAAAATTTTGGCTCTGCTCACCGAAAATCGCATGACCTGCAGCCGCATGTGAATGCCGGGTCCTGCGCCTTCGCTCAGTCCTGCGGCTGCTGCTCGGGGGCGCAGACCGCAGCCTCCTCGATCACAGCCTTTCCGGTCCTGGTTATCCTTATTTTGTACCCGTTTATCTCAGTAACCATTCCGGCCCTCGGCTCGTCGCAGATTTTCTCGAGGATGAGGCCATTCAGGGTAACTGAGATGTCGGTCGGGAGCTCCCATCCCAGGTCGTGGTTGATTTCCCTGATGTTCGCTGAGCCGTTTATGAGGTAGCAGCCGTTCCCCTGGCTTCTGTACTCCCTGTCGCGGTCGCTCTTTATGTCAGACGCCGACTCGCCGACGATCTCTGAGACTATGTCATTGAGCGTGATGAGGCCCTGGATATCGCCGAACTCGTCTATGACGATGGCGATGTGCTCGCGGCGGCGCCTGAACTTCTGCAGCTGGCTCATGACGGTGATGTTCTCAGGTATATAGTAGATTTCCTGTGTGAGGCGCAGGAGGTCGGCCTTCTCAGGGTCTTTCTGCGATAGAACCTTCATGGCGTCAATCGTCCTGATGAACCCCACGGCGTCGTCCATCTCGTCGCGGTAGAGAAGGATGCTGTCATAGCCTGAGGCAGAAACCTGCTCGCGGACCTCGTCAAAGGTGTCATTTATGTTTATCGCGTAAATCTCGCTTCTGGGCACCATCAGCTCGTCAACATGGATTTTCTCGAGGTTGAGGACCCCGAGCAGGAGATCCTTGTTTGCCCTGGAGATTGATGCAGTCCCGTTCTTGTCGAGAAGCGCGGTCCTCAGCTCGTCTGCTCCCAGCCATCCCTCCTCGGTTTTCTGCGGATCTATCCTCAGAATGAACATGATGAGGTGGGATATGGAGTTCATGATGATTACCGCGGGCTTCAGGATGAACATCAGCCAGACGATGGGCATGGAGACCATCTTGGCGACAGTCTCGGCGTGGGCCGCGGAGATGCTCTTCGGTGTGATCTCGCCGAAGATGAGCACGACAAGCGTCATGATGAAGGTTGACACGGCAACGGCGAAGCTGCCGAATAGCTGCATGGAGACGATGGTCGCTATCGAGGAGGCGAAGATGTTGACGAGGTTGTTTCCGATTAGAATCATGGTGAGCAGCTTGTCCGGGTGCCTGAGGAGGCGCTCGACGCGCTGCGCCGCCAGGTTGCCGCTCTTTGCCTGATGCCTGATCCTGAATCTGTTGACTGACATCAGGCTGGTCTCGCTTCCTGAGAAGAACCCTGAGAGAAGGAGAAGGATGACCAGGGTAATGATGTGCACAGAGAGAGGAGTTTCGTTCATTTAAGGTCTGTGGGTGTCCTGTGTGGAAAACATGCCTCAATTTTAGCAGAGGTTCATGCCGTTGTAGGCATTATGAGCCGTCCTTCATGGAATTTGGCCTTTTTCTCTCGTATAATCGCGTGATTGATTCGGGACTAATCTGATCCGGGAGACTGGAATATGTTTAACAATCTTACTCAGCGGCTGACCGGCACTTTCCGGAGCATGCTCGGGAAGAACAAGCTTACTGAAGAGAATATCAAGGATGCGCTCCATGAGGTGCGCATTGCCCTCATCGAGGCCGATGTGGCGCTTCCTGTAGTGAAGAGCTTCATAAATTCCGTAAAGGATAAGGCCGTCGGACATGAGGTAAGCGAGGCGCTGAGTCCTGCCCAGGAGTTCATCAAGCTGGTCAACAGCGAGCTTGTGAGCGTTATGGGTGAGAAGAACGAGACCCTTGATCTCAGGACTGCGCCCCCTGCCGTAATCCTGCTTGCCGGCCTTCAGGGCGCAGGAAAGACCACGACTGCGGCCAAGCTTGCCGGTTTCCTGAAGAACAAGCAGAAAAAGAAGGTCTCTGTCGTCAGCACGGACGTCTATCGTCCTGCGGCAATCGACCAGCTGAAGACTGTTGCCGGAGAGGTCGGAGTCAGGTGGATCGAGAGCACTCCCGATGAGAAGCCGGTCGACATTGCCGGACGCGCGCTTGCCGACGCTAAGAAGAACCTTGATGACGTGCTTATCGTCGATACTGCAGGACGTCTGCACGTCGACGAGGATCTCATGAAGGAGATCAGGGAGCTCAATGAGGCTGTAAGCCCGGTCGAGACGCTGTTCGTCGTTGACGCGATGACCGGACAGGACGCAGCCAACACGGCAAAGGCCTTCAGCGAGGCGCTTCCGCTCACCGGCGTGATCCTTACCAAGGCGGACGGTGACGAGCGCGGCGGCGCGGCGCTTTCCGTAAGGGCCGTCTCCGGAAAGCCGATCAAGTTCATCGGTATCGGAGAGAAGCTTGACGCACTTGAGCCTTTCTATCCGGACCGCATTGCCTCCAGAATCCTCGGCATGGGCGACGTTCTCTCCCTCATCGAGGATCTTGAGGAGAAGGTCGATCAGGAGAAGGCACAGAAGTTCGCCAAGAAGATCAAGAGCGGCAAGGACTTCGATATGAACGACTTCCTGAGCCAGCTCGAGCAGATGAAGAAGATGGGCGGAGTTGCCAGCATCCTTGACAAGATCCCGGGGCTTTCCGCTGTGCCTGACGAGGTCAAGAGCAAAATTGATGACAAGCCCTTCATCAAGATTGAGGCGATGATCTGCTCGATGACCCCGAAGGAGAGGGCAAACCCTGACATCATCAAGGGACCGAGAAAGGTCAGAATCGCGAAGGGCGCCGGAGTTGATGTACATGACGTCAATGTCCTCATGACCCAGTTCAAGCAGATGCAGAAAATGGTCAAGAAGCTGAGCGGCGGCGGGTTCAGATCGCTTTTTGGATCTCTCCAGAACCTCACCAGGATGGTCAGGCGCTGATCTCCTGCGCTTGCGGACCAGTATGAAACCCGGACATCAGAGCCGGGTTTTTTATTGATGCGCATCATCAGCATTGCGCACAGTCTCTCATCTTCAGCTGTTTCAGTCCGCGCGCCTCAGTGGAGCTGCGTCAGAGAAAGCCGACAGCGCTGCAGGGCAATTGTGAATTCTGCAGTATTAGCCTTTCCGTGACAGGATGAACATGCAGCTTTTCGACAGCAACTGTGCAGAACGTCCGTTCCATGCCTTAATTGCTGAGCCTGCCCAGCCGGCTGTAATCAGCAACTTTAAGTTGAAAAAATCTCAGATCAGTGTAAAATCCACACACTTGTAAAAAGGGGTGGACTGTCTCAGTACAGTTTGTTTAGTAATTTTTGAGGATTGTAATGGTAATCATTCGTCTTTCCCGCGGCGGCGCCAAGAAAAAGCCGTATTATCACATTGTTGCAGCTGACAGCCGTCGCAGCCGTGACGGCAGGTTCATCGAGATCCTGGGCTTCTATGAGCCTCAGGCACGCGGTGAGTCTGTTCCCATGCGTCTCGACCTCTCCCGCATTGAGTACTGGAAGAGCGTCGGCGCACAGCTTTCTGTCCGCGTAGCAAAGCTTGTCGAGCTTTTCAAGGCTTCTGACGCTGCCAAGGCAGAGGCTCCTGCTGAAGAGGCAGCCCAGGCTTAATCCGGGGCGGAGTCAGGGATGTCTGAGTCGGGTTATCTGGAAGTCGGCAGGTTCGGATCCGTTTACGGAGTCCGGGGCTGGATCAGGATTATCTCAGAGACCGAGAATCCCGAAAACGTTTTTACCTATTCTCCGTGGCTGCTCAGAAAGGCCGGAGGATGGCGCAGCATTCAGCTCTCGGAATGGAAGCGCCACAATGAAGGTTATATCTGCAAGATTGAGGGCATATCTGACAGGGAGCAGGCAAAGCTGCTTACCGGTCAGGCTGTTTTTGTGACGGAGGACGTTCTGCCTCCCCTGCAGGAAGGCGAGTATTACTGGAGAGACCTTATCGGGCTTTCCGTCGTGAATACTGCCGGATATGCGCTGGGCGTGGTTGACGATCTTATGGATACCGGCTCAAACAGCGTGCTCATAGTGCGTGCGGAAGAGAGAGATGCCTTTGGCAAGAAGGAACGCCTGATCCCCGTGATTAACGGGCAGTTTGTGAAAGGCGTGGATTTCGGAGCAAAGGTGATAACGGTCGACTGGGATCCTGATTTTTAGGGTATGGCTGCGAACTGGTTTGGCGTGGTAACGCTTTTCCCTGAGATGTTCAAGGCCGTAACCGAATGCGGGGTTACCGGAAGGGCCGTGAGAAACGGGCTTGTATCGCTCAAGTGCTGGTCCCCCAGAGACTACGCGCATGACAAATACGCGACGGTTGACGGGAGGACGTTCGGCGGCGGTCCCGGGATGCTCATGATGGTTGGGCCTCTCCGGGAGGCGATTGCAGAGGCGAGAAAGTCCGCAGGCGGCAGGGCGAAGGTTCTGTACATGTCTCCCCAGGGGCGCAGGCTCGATCAGGAGGGAGTCATAGAGCTTTCGCGTGAGCAGCGCCTTATTCTGGTATGCGGCCGGTACGAGGGTATCGACCAGCGGGTGATTGATTCCGAGATTGACGAGGAATGGTCAGTCGGGGATTATGTGCTGAGCGGCGGCGAGCTGCCGGCCATGATCATGATTGACGCAGTTTCACGGATGATTCCGGGAGTCCTGGGAGATGAGGACAGCGCGGAGGAGGATTCCTTCATGCATGGCCTCCTTGATTTCCCCCAGTACACCAGGCCTGAGAGCATTGACGGGATGGATGTCCCGGAGGTTCTCAGGGGCGGCAATCACAGCGAGATCAGAAAATGGCGGATGGAAGAAGCGGTCGGGCGCACTTTTGAGAAGCGTCCGGATTTGATTAGGAACCTAGCTCTGACTGATGACCAGATGGAATGTCTGGCACGGTACCTGAGGCGAAAATCTCAGTCCGAAGGGAAGAGTTAACAGTTTATTCTAGGTAGTGAGAAATTATGAAGAACAAAATTATTCAGGAAATTGAGCAGGAACAGCTCCGTACGGATATCCCTTCTTTTGCTCCGGGCGATACCGTAGTTGTTGAGGTTCGTGTCAAGGAAGGAGACAAAGAGCGTCTCCAGGCTTATCAGGGCGTTGTGATTGCAAAGCGCAACCGCGGAATCAACTCCTCCTTTACCGTACGCAAGATCTTCGCAGGCGAGGGCATCGAGAGAGTATTCCAGACCCACAGCCCCATGATTGCATCGGTTAAGGTTGTCCGCCGTGGTGATGTCCGCCGTGCCAAGCTGTATTACCTCCGTGACCTTAAGGGCAAGGCTGCTCGTATCCGCGAGAAGCTTGAGTCCAAGCAGAACGCTGCTGAGTAATTCAGCGGCTGACAGTCCGCTCCTTTTACAAGAGCCCGCCTCCGGCGGGCTTCTTTATTTTAAAGGGCTGACAGTTTGGGCAAACATTCCAATTCCGCAGTCAGGCCTCAGGGCATTTAAAAAACATCGCCGGCACCATACGGCCTGGCGAGTGAACCAGGCAGAATGATGCCGGCGCTTCCTGACGGGCTTGTGTCAGCTTAGCAGAGAGGCTGGTGTCAGTCCTCTTTCTCGCTGCTCAG
>Ga0256404_1006713_pt1 | contig 18771 bp, 9 predicted proteins | sample RumenRJG_01DNA_FD_185990 | JGI IMG/M metagenome (GOLD analysis project Ga0256404, IMG submission 185990) | Bovine rumen microbial communities from Lethbridge, Alberta, Canada - RJG_01 | ecosystem: Host-associated > Mammals > Digestive system > Stomach > Rumen | place: Canada: Alberta | collected...
CCATCAGACCGTCAGCAGCTTCCTTCCGCTCCATCAGCTCGACCCGAAGAAGGGACCGTACTATATAGGTGTCTTCCTCGTGGGAGCATATCAGGAAATTCTTGGCGACATGCACAACCTCTTTGGCGACACCAACGCAGTGCATATCACCGTCACCAAGGACTCTTACAAAATCAACCACATCATTGATGGCGAAACCGTGGCGGACGTGCTCAGCTATGTGCAGTATGAACCAAAGAAGATGGTGCGCAGCCTCGAAATATGGGCCAAGCAGTCAGTGAAGGAGGGAAAAATCTCTCTCGAAGAAGGCAAGGAATTCCTCTCCACCTACCGTTCAGGCCTCTATGGCTACACCTATCTGGAGTGACTCACTTAGCTTTATTCACCCATTCTTTTCTAACAATCCGTTGACCGCCCGAAAGCGTTTGGACTGTGATGACAACTCCTTTCGGAAAGGATTGCGGATCCAGTTTTCTGCCGCTGAGGTCATAATAGTCGGTACGGATGATTTCATTTGCCGCTCCTTCGATGGATTGAATGGCTGTAGGGGCATCATTGAAGTAGATGGTACCATTCTTTATCTGGATATATATGCAGTTGAGATAATCTCCCCCCACCATGTCAGGAAGTTGCCAATCGTCATAACCTTTCTCTTTAAATACTAAGCGCAGGCAGTAATAACCATCTGGAATGCCTGTTGGCATCTTGCATTTCACCTCGCCATATTCTTTTAACCCGTTCCAAGGTTTATATAATATGGTATGGGCTGGGTCGGGTACAGTCACATCATTCAGATATTTACCATCAGGGCTGAACAAACCTATGCCAAGAGTAAAGGTGTGTTGATATGCGCAATAATTATAGAATGAACTGATTTCGATGTAAAATGGGCTGCTTGTTTTCACTTCGGAATTCGATGCCACAGGACTATCCATCACATACATCCGATATTGATGAGGTGTTTTGTCTTGTCCTGTTCTGTCTGGCTCAATGCCGATGACGATGCTTTGGTCTTCTGAGAAGGCGTATTTGTAGCAATCCATGATGTTTATGGCATAGTAGCCATCGTAGCTGCCATTCCATCCCCAGTTCACATGCACCAGTCCATTGGAGTCGTAGCCGTCAATCACAAAAGAGTGTCCTGCCGCATCCATGTCGTCTCCTTTTGATGAGGCTGCCGAAAACTGGAATGGTCTGAGGGCATTTAATTCTGAATATATCAAGTTGTTCCATTCTTCTTGATTCGAAAAGCAGTTACGACGGCGGATGTCTATGCTGCTGGCTTTATAACCAAAATTGGTGTATAAGGCCTTCATGACATAGTCATCGTAGGTGCCACTGCCGCTGGAGCTGTATTTCATCCTTGTGGCCACACCGCAGTCATAGCATAGTTTGGCTACCATCTGGCCGGTTGGCTTCTTGCCGTCGAGAATGGCGTATCTGTCTTTGAGAATACTCCAATTATAGGTGCTTTGAGAGAAATCTACGGAAATCACACCTGCCACATCTGTGGAGTAACTCACGTCGCCCATGCCTCTCTCTGGCCATTTGTGGTAATACATGATCTGTGCCATGGCGGTGGCTATACATCCAACGGCGGAGTTGTATCCGCCATCCATTGGACATAGCAGGTTGTAAGGTGTGCCCTGACCCCATTGACAGGTGAGCAGCGGGCCAATCACTGGCGTGCCAGTCGTCTCTCCATTGGATTTTTGAGGTGCGTTGACTTTGCCTTCCTGAAGGTCTTTCACGAATGCAGACAGACTCTCGAGATAAAGCGACAAAGCGGGAGGCATTTTTCCTTGGGTGGGAAATGCTGTGCAGTCAGAATAAGCAAGCACGTCGGGGAGGGCGTCGTCGCCTGAGATAACCGCAAATCCTTCTCCGTCTTCAGAATTGAAAATATGAAATGGAGCGGATCCAGTGGCGTTTCTGGTTTTTGTGAGATTGGTTTCCACTTCAACCGCATCAGTTGGTATGGATTTCAGTTGCTTGAATACCTTGGTGGCGATTGCTCTTGCTTTTGCCTTATTGATTGGAGAACCAAAGGCTGTGCTGGAAAACAAGAGACTGATAAGTAAGATGCAGCTTTGTTTTATTACTGGGCTCATTGTATGTGGAATAAATAACGGCGGATGCAAAAATCCACATTTGCATCCGCCGTCAGGTATGGATTTTAAATTATAGAGTGAAGTCGGTCAAATACCAATTCAGTTTTTTTGTGTTTCTGCCAATGTTTTTGACCTGTGGTTTGAACGGTCGGTTTGGCAAACCTTTTGCATGCCTTGATTTTACGCCATCACCACCTGCTTCACCAGTGATTGTGAATGTCTCCTCACCATAGCCATAGCCATCTTTGTCATCGTAGTAATATACTGCGAAAGTGAAGGTGTTGGTTGAAGGATCAAAGGAGGATGAACCCATCTCATAATCGGACAGGTCGCAGACACGGATCATGCCGGTGCTGGTGGTGGCTCCTGTTTCCTGATCTGGTAGCACATACACACCACCGTCTTTAAAGATGAAGATGAAATCCACCTTATTACCCCAATTGGAAATCTTAAAGCGTGTTGGGTCGTCGTTGCTCTGAGAAAGCACAAGACCTTCATCAACGTAAGGAGTCATGTTGCCTTCTTCATCATAGTCGGCAAAGGCAAGAGTATAGGTGTAGTTGCCCACGTACAGATCTGTCCATGTCTCTTTGGCGGCTGAGCCATCCTGATACATGAATTCTGTCCAATCAACTCCCTGAATGCTTTCTTCAGCATAAGAGACGATAACTAAGGTGCACTTGCCTGATGGAGTGCCTTCAGGTAATGGGAGACGTACTTCACCGGAAGTGGAAGTCTCTGCTACGTTCACACCCTCAATGTCTTTATCCTCAAGGATGGTGTTGTAGATCTCTTGCGTCAACTCACCTGGAATCAGATATACTTTGGCATTTTCAACGTCCTTGCCCAGTTCCACTGCGGCATGGATAAAGGTGTTCTCGTCTTTGTCAATGTACTTGCCGGCGTATGCCACTGAAGATGTGTAGTCTTTGAGCTGATAGCCTGGCAAAGCAAGGGCGGTCATGCCGTTGGGGTTGCCATAATAGACGCTGCCACCCATGGAAATCAAGATGCTTTGGGCTGGGAAAGTGATGATGCCGTCCTTCAGTTTACCAAACTGATCTGGATTCGCTGCCTTCACCTCATCGAGCGTCTGACCTCTCATCATCAGGTAGTCCACGTAGGAGACAAGTCCGATTGAGCCAGATCCCCAGTCAACACCCATGTCTTGTAATGAGAAGTGGACAAAGTCGGGGTCGGTGGCGTCAATCTCTAAATAGTAGTCTTTTGAGTTGTCCCAGTCGCCAGGAACATTGTGTGGGAAAACGGATCCGTAAGGATTGACAATTCTGTATTTGCCAGGAGAAACGGCATTTTCCTCCACCTCAACGGGATAGGTCACGATGTCTAAACCAAACAATGAACTGACATTGTCGTCACGGTAGAAACCTTTCGTTCCGTCGCTCAGCGTCATTGATACCCACGGAGCCGGCACACCTGCTGAAAAAGAATAACTCGATGTGCCGTATGGGGTCTTCAAGCCTTCACCTACTGAAATGGTGAACTCGGAATAGTCATCATACTCCAGTTTACTGCCGTCGTAGCGTATGGTGATGGTGGCGATGGATTCACCATCTTTGAAATGAGCGTTGTTCTCAACGGTGAACAATTCGTTGGTTGAATTGATGGTCAATGGAATGTCAACATCTCCTTCTGTGTTTCCACGATAAATCTGGATCTCGAATGTACCGCCATCTTTGCTTAAATCAAAGACGGAAGGAAGGCTTTCTGGAAAATAAACCTGTGTTCCAGCTGCCTGGGGGGCTGCTGAATAAGATGCTTCTTCCTCCGAACAAGCTGAAAGACCCAGCAATATCGGCAGCACCCAAAGCCACGCACTGATATGTTTTAATAATTTCATGTCGATTTTATATTATGGGTTGTTTATATTTGTTTGTTGTGTCTTATTCCGACTCGTACACGCCAGATGGATCCGGGTTGTTGAAGCTGCGGATGCCTTCATTGTTTTCTTCCTCGCCAATCGGAATCACAAAATTCATCCAGGCTGGGCGGGTCGTTGTATTGAACAAGCTGTTTTTGAGATGGTTGGATCCTTCATATCGACGAGTGACTGGCATGTTCAGACGTTTGTAGTCGAAGAATACGATACCCTCTCCCCAGAACTCGATTCTTTTCTGAAGGATGATTTCTTGAATCACGTCTTCTTCTGCGCTCGAACGGCATACATAACCTTTGTAACGCCATGTTTTCATGAAGTCCTCGAGCAACTTTTTGCCTTCGGCGGCATTCTGATGGGCGGCGGCTTCAGCCTCGATGAAATACATCTCTTCAACTCGCATCATTGGATAAGCGGCCACGGAACCTACTTGATAGTCTTCGACGTTGCCGCTTCCTGGACGGAATTTCACACTGGTATAGGCCGGGTAGTTTTCTGCAGCGGTTGGATTGATATAAATGGTTTTGTCTGCAATTGCACTGCCTTCTGGCGCCTTGAAAGAATATTTGCGGAAATCCTGGTCAGATATTTTGTCGTAGGTGCTCTTGCTGATCATGTGGACCGGACCGTGACCGGCATAGCCATAAACGGTTTCTGGGCTGAGCATCGACACGAAATTACAAATTCCGGTCTGGACGGCATCGTCTTCCTTCACGGTTTCTGAACCCCACATCCAAGATTTGGTGCTCAGGGTGTTGAAGCCTGTGGTTGGGTCATTCCATTCTGCATTGCTCATTGGGGTGTAGAAGCCCGAGTCAATCACTTTGCGGGCGTATGTTTTGGCTTTGTCATATTGCTCATCCCACAAGTACAGACGGGCTTTCAAACCGTAAATCACGTCTATGTTAGGAATGGATTTGTGGGGACGGGTTCCGTTTGTGATCAATTCCTCAGCTTTGTTCAGGTCATTTTCGATGAACTTCACCATTTCTTCATGTGGCACACGGGGATTGTTTCTTGCTTCTTCCTCTGTGGTGCTCTCTGTCACAATCGGAATGGTCAGCCCTGTCACATCGTGTCCCTCTGCGTTTACGCTCGAAACCATGTCGTTTGGAAGGAACTCATACATCTGGGCGGCGTCAAGATAGCCGAACGCACGCATGGCGTAGGCGGCGCCAAGATAGAATTTCTGGGTTGGAGTTGCTGTCTCCTCTTCTACGGCTCCAATCACTTTGTTGGTGGTCAGGATAAACTTGTAGTGCCATCTCCACACGAAGGTGCTGAACACATATTCTTTGCCCATGTATTGGTTGAGCAGCCAATAAGTCCATTGGTTATAGTCGTGGTCAAGAACGGTGTGGTCCTCTCCCATGATGTCGCGGATAGTCATGATAGCGGGATAACCGAAATCCCAGTGGAACTCATCGTCGGTTCTTTGCGATAGGGTGTTGAAATTATTGGTGAACGCTGGCATGGCCCAGAGCAGGGCTTCTGTGGCTTTGGCTGAGGAACCCAACTGCTCTTCTGTGGCGCCAGTCGTTAATTGTGCGTCGTCAAGGCATCCGGTCAGGCTGACGGAGAAACTGACTGCGCAGATGATATAAATAATTTTTTTGATGATATTCATAATTGCAATATGTTTAGAATGTGACTGTTAAACCTCCTGAAATTGAACGGATAGGGGCATAGTAGGCTGTGCTGGTGGCACCGCTGATACTCATGCGCGGGTCTAGTCCCTGACGTTTCGACCACAAGAACACGTTGTCAGCTGCAACGTAAACTCTTAGGTTTTCAACGTATATCTTGCGGGTCAAGGATTTTGGAAGGGTGTAGCCAAAGTTGATGTTCTGAAGGCTCAGGTATGAGGCACTGGTCAGGAAGCGGTCGCTGGCTGAGTTGGTGTATGTGTCGCCAAACTGGTGGCGTGGAATGTTGGAAGAGGTGTTCTCTGGTGTCCACGCTTTCAAGATGTCTGCGTGCATGGCGCTACCTCTTGAGCTGCTTGTTGGAGAGCCCATCAATGAAGCATATTCGGAGTCATACACCTTGCCGCCGAGCTGATAGGCGAAGTCGATGGAGAAGTCAAAGCCTTTCCACTTCAGTGAGGTGCCGAAACCACCATATACATCAGGAAGGGCGGTGCCACATTTGTACCAAGAGCTTTCACTTGGGTTTTTGGTCGTCTCATTCATGTAGCCATATTGGATATTGCCCTCATCGTCGCGTATGATTTCACCGGTCTCGGCATTTTTCAATGGAGCGTTGACATACCAAAGCGACTCACCATTCTCATTCACTCCCGCATATTTGTGAAGGCGGTAGGTGAACAGTGGAAGGTCTTCGCCAATAAACTTGTTGCCATTCTGGAATCCCTTGTAGCCATCAAGTTCCAGAGTCTTGTTCTGTTCGTCGAGTTTTGTGATTTTGTTACGGTAGTGGGTGATATTGAAGGTTACGTTCCAAGTGAAGTCCTTGCTGCGGAAGATGTCGTAGTTGATTTCCAACTCGATACCGCTGTTGCGCATGTCACCCACGTTGTCGTAATAACCGCCGTAGCCGAATGAGGACGGCAGGGAGAAGTAGAAGAGCATGTCGCTGGTTTTACGGTAGAAATATTCAAACGATCCGTTCAGACGGTGTTTCAGTGCCTCAAACTCAAATCCGGCGTTGAAGTTGCTGCCTTTTTCCCAAGAAATCTCCTTGTTGCCGTATCCTGCGGCCACTGCGGCTGGATGATTCATGGCAGTGACGATGCTGTAGGTGTTGGTGTAAAGGAAATTGCCGATGTTGTCGTTACCCTGCTGTCCGTAGCTGGCTTTCAGCTTCAGCATGTCAAAACCAATGTTCTTTGGGAACCATTCTTCTCTTGAAATGATCCAGGCACCACCGGCCGACCAGAAATTGCCCCAGCGGTTGTCCTTGTGGAAACGGCTTGAGCCGTCCCGGCGGAGTGAGAAGGAACCATAGTATTTTTGATCGTAGTTGTAAAGTGCGCGGCCAAACCATCCTTCGGTGTTGTAACGTGAAGTGGAAGAACTTGGAGAACCGTCGGTGATGGCGGCTGCCAGCTCGTGAACGGTTGGGTCAAACATGTTGTTTTTATAGGCGCTCAGCGACGCGCTGTTGGCACGGTAGGTTTCATGACCTAACATCACCTCCACATCGTGAAGACCGTATTCCTGATGCCAATTCAGCAATTGCTGGAAGTTATAACGGTAAGTTCTGCTGTGGGATTTCGAGATGACACCGTTCTGGCTCTTGTATTGGCCGTAATAAGGGTTGGTAAATCCGGTTCCGCGTGTCTCATCCACAAGGGCGGTGTTGATGGAGGAGAATTTGAATCCGTAAGGAAGGATAATGTCGGCGAAGCCTGTTGCATTGAATGCGTTGCCTTCGTAGGAATTCTCATCTAAATAGACGGCTCCTAAAGCATTGCTTTGGCCAAAAGTCGGACGGGTCAGACCGCCATTGTCTCCCTCTCCGTAGTCATAACGTTTGTTGCCGGCTTCGTCATACATAATTTTGCCTTGGGCATCACGGATGTAAAGCGGGTAAATAGGAGCGACACGCGTGGCTACGGCAAAGATGTTGCCTGACGATGCGTCGCTGCCCTCATCGTCCACTCCCTTGCCTTCATGGTGGGTAAAGGAGAAGTTTCCGCCGATTTTCAACCAAGGCTTCAGCTGGACCTCTGCTTTCAAACGGGATGTGAATCGCTCAAAACCTGTGCCTTTCACGATGCCTTCCTGATTCAGATAACCAGCGGAGGCAAAGAAGTTGGTGGTGGCGTTCGACACGGAAGCAGTCATGTTGTACTCCTGACGAAGACCGGTTCCGTAGGCCTCGTCAAGCCAGTCATCAGCCTGGAGGAGATTGCCGTTGTAGAGATTGCCCATCTTGGCATTAGGGTTGAGCTTGCCGTTTTCGCCAATCAGGTATTGACCTTCTGGTACACTATATACATTGTAGTGAAGACCATTGCCGCCGTCAATCAAATTCTGTCTGGCGTAGGCGTTGGCTGATGATTCATCCATGCCTCTGCTGGTAGCATAGTTCTTCAACGTCTTGTAGTAGGTCTCATAGTAAAGCGCCGGATTGTTGATGGTCTTGTAGCGGCGGGTGGCGCGGGAGTTTCCACCCCATTTGGAATCTACCGTTATCACAGGACGCTCATAATCACCTCTTTTCGTAGTGATCACAATCACACCGTTTGCACCGCGGGAACCATACAGGGCGTTGGAAGCGGCGTCTTTCAATACCGTCATTGATTCAATGTCGCTTGAGTTGATGGTGTTTAAGTCTCCGGCAAACGGAGCACCGTCCACAATGATCAATGGGGCGTTGCCAGAAGAGACTGAACTGATGCCGCGGATATACATGCTTGGAGAAGTTGCCCCTGGAGCACCGGATGCGTTGAAGAGCTGAATACCAGCACTCTTACCATTCAAGGCATCCAACACATTGGTCACCTGTTTTTTCTCTATCTCATCGGATTTCACCACTTTGGCGGAACCAGTAAAAGCGGATTTCTTGGCTGTTCCGAAAGCCACGACAATCACTTCGTCGGTCTGGGTCTCTCTTGCATCCATGTGGATACGCATCTTAGGTTTGATGTCCAATTGCATATCCTTCATACCTACGTAGGTCACTTTCAAAGTACGTGCTGTGTTTGGGACATTCTGCAAGGTAAACTCGCCATCAATGTTGGTTGTAGTCCCAATACTCGTCCCGTCCACCTTCACGGTAGCACCATAGATGGGCTCCCCAGTCTCATTGTCTATGACACTACCTGTGACTGTTTTCTGGGCGAATGACATACCCACTGACAGCAGACAGAGGGTAAGCATCAAGCATAATTTTTTTCCCATTCTTTTTAGTTTTAGTTAATAATTGAATTAGTATTTCTTATCTTGTGTTTCATCTCATCTTTCTCAAATGTGTCTTCCTCTCATTCCTCCGCGCACATTTCCCTGAAAACTGACACCTTATTATATATAATAATAAATTCTCCGATACAGACCGATTGAATGTCGCATACCACAGAAACCTGTCAGGTTAAAGAGAAATTAAATCTTCAGATTTCGTAACAAACCGTTATTTTTCCACCCTTAAAATTAAGGGATTTTTAGTTTATCTTGCAAATATATAAAAAAAACTTTTATAAAACTAATTTTTTATTAAAATTTGTAAAAAAACGGTCGTTTTGGGAGTGTTTTCCGATTTTTTGTTTCATTTTGCACCACTTTAAGAACAAATCCCAAACAAAATGGATATTTTCAACATATTTATTCAAAAAGACAATAAAAACAGGCTTATGAAAAACAAAATGCAATTTATCATCCACAAAAACGAAAGCATTCAAGAAATGTCCAGCGGTCATGCTTCGCAACATTCTGACATCTACAGAAAAGAAATGACATTATCCGACCTTTTGCATGAATATCAGGAAAAGAAGAGACGGGCACATCGGAGTGAATCTACAATCCGCAACATCAAGAACACACTGGAACATCTACAATTCTATGATGGTGGCAATATTTCCCTTGTTGACGTGGATCGGGATTACCTCACTGGCTTTATCAGTTACTTGAGCCATGACGCTACAGAGAAACGTCATGGAGGGCATAAAAGAATAAAAAGAAGCACGTCAAAACTTTATGCCGGAATCCTGTCCAGCTGTCTTCTGATGGCTTGCAGAGAATATTATCTTCAGTTCAATCCATGGAAAGAAATCGATTCAGACATGAGACGTGAGTTCTCCCATCTGGGCCAGAACAGCCGGCATTATCTGACAACTGACGAAATAGCCATGTTGATGAAGACTCCCATGAAAAACTCCGCCATCAAGAACGCCTTCCTATTCGCTTGCTTCACTGGATTGCGGATTTCAGACATCAGCCGTCTGCAGTGGTCAAATATTATAGAACAGAAGGGTGCTCTTTATCTAACCTTTGAGATGCAGAAGACAAGACTCCCGCTGACGATTAAGTTGAACCAGAGCGCCATCAGCTTTCTGCCCCCGCAAAAAAAGAATGAAAAGGTGTTCGACCTGCCTCGGCATTTAGGGAGCGTGAATTACAGAATAAAAACTTGGGCGAGAAAAGCCGGCATTAACAAAAACATTTCATTCCACACGTCAAGACACACCTTTGCTACCTTGGAGCTGACATTGGGAGCCGACTTGTACGTTGTCAGCAAGCTTCTTGGGCACACAAACATCCAGACCACCCAAATATATGCAGACATTATTGACAAGAAACGGGATGAAGCCATCGACTTAATAGACACCGTCTTTTGAAAACATCCATGATATTATTAATAAACTTATACAGAGAATCAAGAATCCACTCCCATTTTTTAAGTTATTAACTAAAACTAAAAAGAATGGGAAAAAAATTATGCTTGATTCTTACCCTATGCTTTATGTCTGTGGGTATGGCATTCGCCCAGACTAATGTGACTGGTAAGGTCATTGAGTCCGACACGGGCGATCCTGTTGTGGGAGCAGCTGTTCTTGTCGTGGGCACACAAACCGGTGTGCAGACCGACCTGAACGGTAACTTCTCTTTGAAGAATGTACCAAGCTCAGCTAAACTCCGTGTGTCCTATCTGGGACTTAAAGAAACGGAAGTGGCTGTGAAACCTAACCTCCTCATCCGTATGGAATCTACTGACGCAGCACTCGACGAGGTGCTCGTGGTAGCTTACGGATCGCAGAAGAAGGCTGCCTTCACAGGTGCAGCTTCTACGGTGAAGGGAGAGTCGCTCGAGAACCTCAACATCTCTAACGTGTCGAAAGCACTCGAAGGTTCTGTGGCTGGTGTTTACACCGCTTCAGCTTCGGGTCAGCCAGGTTCTGAGTCTTCTATCCGTATCCGTGGTATCGGTTCCATCAGCGCAAGCCAGGAGCCGCTCATCGTACTCGACGGTGTGCCTTACACCGGAGCGCTCAGCTCTATCCCAACTCAGGATATCGAGTCCCTCACCATCCTTAAGGATGCTGCCGCCAACTCTATGTATGGTAGCCGTGGTGCAAACGGTGTGATCATGGTGACCACCAAGAGTGGACGTACAGGTAAGGCTCGCGTGGACTTCAGCGCTAAGCTTGGTTGGAACGCCAAGGGTGTGCCGTTCTACGACATCGTGACCGATGCAGGTGAGTACTACGAACTCGCATACGAGGCCATCCGCAACCAGCTTGCCATCAATGGCGGACAGGGATATGCATACGCCAACCAGTATGTGGCTGAGAACCTCATCTCACAATACCTCAAATACAACAAGTTTGCAGGGGTGGCCGACAATCAGCTTATCGACCCGCTCACCGGCAAGCTCAACCCGAACGCCAAGACCTACAAGTGGGGTGACGACTGGCTCAAAGAGCCGTTCTCCAACGGACTCCGTCAGGAATACACTGCCAACGTGTCGGCAGGTAACGACATCACTAAGGTCTATGCCTCTCTCGGCTACCTCGGCGATAAGGGTTATGTGAAGAACTCTGACTTCAAGCGTTACAACGGAAAAATCAAACTCGACCAGATGATTGGTCAGTATATCAAGGTCGGTGGTAGCGTGGCTTACACCCGCACAGAGTCTGATGCACAGCGTAATGAAGGTACCAACCGCTACGGAAACCTCTTCTATTTCGCTCAGGGTCTCGCACCAATCTATCCAATCTATCTCTATCATGAGGATGGAACCCCTTGGCTCGACGAGAACGGCAAGCAGAAGTATGACTTCGGACGCGAGTACCTCCGCCCATATTCTTCTGAGGCCAACCCGTATGCAACCACTGCTGAGGATATCTACAACGTCACAAGAGACTACATCACCACTCGTGGATACTTCGAGGCTAACTTCCTCAAGGACTTCAAGTTCCTCGCCAACATTGGTTACGACACACGTAACATCTGGACTACTGACTTCATGACCCCTATGGGTGGCGACGCCCTCACAGTGGGTGGACGTGGATACAAGACCAACAGCCGCACCGCTTCTCTCGACGCACAGCAGCTCCTCGAGTGGAACCACACTTACGGCGACCATGCTCTCCACTTCCAGCTCGGTCATGAGAACCAGAAAGATGATGTGAAATATCTCACTGGATCTATGGCTGGATTCGTGGACTGGAGCAACCCTGAGTTTGCCAACGCAAACAACTACCAGGGACTCAATAGCTACACTTACGAGACCACCCGCGATGCATATTTCCTCCGTGGCGACTACAACTATCTCGACCGTTACTACTTCAACGCATCTATCCGTCGTGATGGTAGCTCCATCTTCTCCAAGGACAACCGTTGGGGTACGTTCTGGGCTGTTGGTGCAAGCTGGCGTCTCAAGGAAGAGCCATGGCTCAAGAACGTGAACTGGGTGAGCAAGGCCAAGCTCAAAGTCAGCTACGGTACACAGGGTAACGACAACATCGGTCTTATCCACGCTTACGTTGACCAGTACGACGTGGTGCGTTCCGACGCAGGTGCTGGTTTCAGCAAGTCACTCCGTGGTAACCCAGACCTCACTTGGGAGAAGAGTAAGAACTTCAACCTCGGTTTCGAGGCTGGATTCTGGAATCGTCTCGACATCGAGTTCGACTTCTTCATCAAGAAGACTGACGACCTCCTCTATCAGAGCCCGCTCGCACGTTCAGAAGGTACGCCTAACTACATCTGGCGCAACGAGATGGACATGAAGAACACCGGTATCGAACTTACTGTTAACGGTGACATCATCAAGAATAAGGATCTCCGCTGGTGGGCTCAGTTCAACTTCATGCACTACAAGAACAAGCTCACACGTCTCCCGGCTTCCAAACCAAAGGAACTCTATCCTGACGGATATCAGGCTGGTTCTTACTGGAGACGAATCGGTGGCTCGCTCTACGACTTCTTCCTCTATGAGTATGCAGGTGTTGACCCTCAGACAGGTGCTCCTCGCTACAACAAGTATGCAGACCACTACTACGACCTCGAAGGCAACCGCATCTCTGCTGCTGACGCACAGGCACTGGGCGAAGGCAACTACAAGCTGGTGGAGGACGAATGGGACAGCTATGTCAACAAGACTTCCGACACCAAGCAGCGCAGAACCAACAAGTCGGCTATTCCTGACCTCATCGGTGGTTTCTCCACTGGACTCGAATGGAAAGGTTTCGACCTCTCAATCGCTACGGCTTTCCAGCTCGGTGGATATGTGGTGGATAACCAGTATGCTGCGCTCCTCAGTGTGCAGAGCCTCGGACAGGGATACCACAAGGATCTCTTCAACCGTTGGACACCGGCGCACACCGACACCAACATTCCTATCCTTATCACTGAGTCTCAGGAGGCAGGAATCGACGGAACATCTGACTATTTCCTTACCAAGGCAAGCTACTTCAGCCTCAAGAACATCACGCTCGGCTACACCCTGCCGAAGTACATCACCACCAAGTGGGGTATCGACAATCTCCGCGTGTTCTTCTCTGGCGACAACATCTGGCTCCGTTCAAAGCGTAAGGGACTTGACCCACGTCAGTCATTCAGCGGTGGAACAAGCTACGGTATCTACTCTGCACTCAGCTCTTACTCTTTCGGTATCAATCTGTCATTCTAATATAAATCATAAAATATAAGAACAATGAAAACATTAAAATATTTATCTATCAGTGTCTTGTTGGCTGCTGGACTCGTTTCTTGTGGCGGCGACTATCTCGACACGGAGGACAGGACATCGCTTGAGCCGGATGCAGTGGCTGAGGCTGCCGGAAGACAGCCGGACATCTTCCTCAATGGTATTTGGTCCTGGTTAGTGGAGTTAGGTGGTGCTGGTTCCACTTCCCACGATGACTTCGGATTCATGTCTGTGCTCCTTGCAGGTGACTGCATGACTGAGGACATCGCATTCACTGCAAGCCACTATTTCATCTACGACTATGAACTCGACAACCGTATGTGGAACTACCGTCGTGTATATATCAACTGGGGTACTTTCTATACGGCCATCTCTAAGGCCAACGAAATCATCAACATCTACCCTGATGGAGGTGAGACTCCGAACGAGAAGGGACTTCTTGGACAGGCTCTCGCAATTCGTGGTATGTCATACTACTACCTCGTGCAGCTCTTCACCCATTACCTCGACGAGGCTGGAAACATTGCTGAGGATGCGCCGGGCGTGCCGCTCATGTACACCCAGGCTGACGGCTACACATTGGATGAAATCGCCGCCTTCAAGGGACGTAACACCGTCAAGGACGTGCTCGCTCAGTGCGAGAAGGACCTCACACGCGCTGTTGAGCTCCTCGGCGAAGGATATGTGCGTCCTGAAGGCGAAAACGGTAAGAACTACATCGACCAGAGCGTGGCTAACGGTCTCCTCGCACGCTACTACCTCCTCGTGCAGAACTGGGACGGTGCAGCCAAGGCAGCCAATGCCGCACGTCAGGGCTACACACAGCGTGATGCTGCCGGACTTAAGGACGGATTCATGGATGTGCTCGCTTCCGACGTGATGTGGGGATTCAACCACACGGCCGACACCGAGACCACATTCGCATCTTACTTCTCACATATCTCTGCTATCGCTCCAGGCTACTCTGGCGCTGGCTACTGCACGAAGGTGATGGATGCACGTCTCTACAGCCAGATTCCTGACAACGACTACCGCAAGCAGCTCTTCAACGGACCGGAAGGAAACGCAACTCAGAAGTCTGTAGGCGCACAGATGCCGTATGCTCCGCTCAAGTTCGGCGACAAGGGCGACTGGACCATGGACTATATCTATATGCGTGCGGCTGAGATGGTGCTCATCGAGGCTGAGGCACTTGCCCGCCAGGGTAAAGGCGCTGATGCAGCCAAGGTGATGAAAGAACTCATGGCTAACCGCCAGCCAGGATGGAACGTGACGTCTGTCGATGTTGAGGATGTACTCCTCCAGCGTCGTATCGAACTTTGGGGCGAAGGATTCGGCTTCTTCGATCTCAAACGCTGCAACAAGGGTATCGACCGCAACTACGATGGCACCAACCACCTCGAGAGTTGCCGCAAGGTGGTGCCAGCTCAGGACGTGAGATGGACCTATCAGATTCCGCAGAACGAAATCCAGGAGAACGACCTCATCTCTGAAGAGGATCAGAACCCTTAATCGGTAGCGGCTTTTTGGATAATCATTAAATTGAACAATTATGAAAAAGATAATATTGAAATCATTAGGATGTCTTGCAGCTCTTGCCCTCATGGCAAGCTGCAACGACACCATGGACGACAAGGCGGATATCGACAGCAAATATGTCAAATCGTTCGACATTCCGACCTTCGCTTTTGCCGGTGCCACCGATATCACACATAAGACCGCCACTTTGCAACTTACTTGCAGCGATGTGACCAACGTGATTGAGCAGGGTGTGCAATTGGACACCGATCCTGAGTTCTCTGACTATATCAACCTTTATGAGGATGAAGCGGCTACGGAACTTTCCATTCCTCTTGATGAGCTGGAACCAGAGACCACTTATTATGTGCGTCCATATATCGTGACGTCAAATTCTGAAGTGGTTTACGGAACTCAAGTTTCATCATTCACCACTGCTGAAGCTCCGGCCGAGACTTGGATTCCTCGCTATGTCGGCGACTTCACTTATTCTGCATACTATAAGGGCGACGACACAGGACTCACACTCTACAACCTCGAGCAGAATCCAGCAGTATGGAAGATTGAGAACTGGGGTGGAGGTGTTGACTTCATCTTCACTTGGAATGAGGACAACACCATCAGCTTCGATCCGTTCTTCCTCGGCGACACATACGGAGAGTATGGCGACGTGATTTGCTACGATAGGGCTTCTATTTACGATGATGAAGACCCAGGATATGTGGACACTGAGAAAGCTATCTTCTACTTCAATATCGGTTACCGTGTGTCAGCAGGATGGGTTGCTTATGGATTTGAGCAGTTCCAAATCACAGGAAACGCATCTGTCAAGGACCGCAAACCTCATGTGGCTCATCGCAACAGCACCAAGACGGTCAAGGACATGATTCAGCCGTTCGCCAAGTTTTAAGTCAATAAACTAACTATAACTGCGGACGTACACTGTGTGAGTGTGCGTCCGCTTTTACCTTTATCATTTTTTCTTATTCCTTTCTTATGAAAAAAACTATTACGCTTATTTTCCTCTCTCTCGCTCCGGCATTTCTGGCAGCGGCTCCAATCTCCCGCGCCAAGGCAAGAGCCATCGCAAGCCAAGCCTTCAACCGCTTGAATCCATCTCTTTCACAACCCGTTGACTTCAATCTTGAGGCAAAGGTGAAAGGAAGAACATTGCAGGCGGATGCGGAGTCCCCGGCCTACTATGCTTTCAACAATGCAGGAGGCGAGGGATTCGCCATCATCGCTGGTGATGACCTCTTCCCGCAGATGGTGGCATACTCCGATAAAGGACAGTTCACCGATGAGGCGGAAATGGCACCGGCTCTCGTCGAATTTCTCCGGGCTTATGCAGCCTATGTGGAGGCTGTCAGGAATGGTGAGGCGGAAGCACCTGCAAGGAGGGTACCCGGTGACATCACAGGCGATGTGGTTGTGGAGCCACTCCTCACTACGGTTTGGGGACAGGGAAGCCCATACAACTACTACTGCCCTAACCAGTGGCCCGTGGGATGTGTGGCAACGGCCATGTCACAAATCATGAACTACTGGAAATTCCCGGCATCAGGAAAAGGGGAAGTCACCTATGGCGGGTCGGAATACATGATCACCGTCAACTTCGCGGAGAGCACCTACGACTGGTCGATCATGAAAGACAAGTTTGCGCAGCTCGACTGGAAGAAAGATGCGGGAAAGAACGTGGCAAAGCTTTGCTTCGACTGCGGAGTGGCATGCTATATGGAATACGACCAGACAGGAAGTGGAGCAACCATCGTCGATGCCTACAACGCCTTCTCACAGCATTTCAAATATAATGCGGAGTCCATCACCCTCCTCATGAGGGAAGCCATGGATTCTCAGGAGGAATGGAACGACATCCTCTTTGCTGAGCTCGACGCCAGAAGGCCGGTGCTCTATGCCGGTGCTTCGTCCTCGGGAGGCGGTCCTGATGCGGCGGGACATGCATTCGTCATCGACGGATATGACTCCAACCACATCGTCCACGTTAACTGGGGATGGAACGGCGACAACAACGGGTATTACGACATCACGCTACTCAACCCTGGAGGATATACCTTCTCGCAGCGTCAGGAGATGGTGGTGGGCATCATACCCGACGAAAACGAGGAACATACGCAGCGCAAGCAGTTTCGGATGTGGATGACCGACTCACTTGCCGCGGCAAAAGGCACAAGCGCCAAGCTTGGGAGCAATTTCAACCTCAAAATCGGTGCCATCTACAACCACGGAACCTATGCAGCCACCTACACCATCGGCATCAATCTCTATGATGTCACAGGAAAATTGGTGCAGGAAATATCCGTGCCATCGGATAACCTCACCGTCACCCTCAGCAGCAATTACGGAAAGAATCCGTTCGGACTTGTCAAGTGCTTAGTGCCGGCCGACATTCCTGAAGGCGACTATTATTGCTCTGTAGTGTCAAAGGAGAAAGGTTACGATGAATATGTGCTCCCTTACACTTCGGGAGGAGACAAGAACAACCGGATGAAGTTCTACATCCACGACGGCGTGATCGACTTCTACCAGCATTCCACGGCCATCAACACCATCGAGGCTGGAGAGGCGGACGTCATCAGAACCGATTTCTTTGACATCAGCGGACGGAAAATTTCCCAGCCTGCACAAGGCATCATCACCATCCGCCGACAAATCCTATCCAACGGAACAGTCAAAACCACAAAAATCATAAAGTGATAAAAAAACTGCAGGCAACTCCTGCAGTTTTTTTTTGATTCCTCCCTTCCGCATGGCTCCCATAACTCCCATAGCTCCCATCCTCTCCCATAAAAATAGAATTTAATCCTACAGGAAAAATAAATATTTTTATGTAAATTTGCAGGTGCAAAAAAAGAAACTATGAGAAAAATAATGAAAATAATGGCAATCAGCGCGATTCTTGCTGCGGGAGCAGAAAAAGCCACCGCACAAAACGACAATTTTGAGTATAACAATGAGCGATTCGCCGACCTGCAGATGCTACGCTACCAGGTCAAGGGTTTCGACCAACTCTCGCTCAAGCAGAAAACCTTCATTTATCACCTGCAGGAAGCGGCGCTCTGGGGACGTGATATCCTGTTCGACCAAAACGGAAAGTACAACCTCCGCATCAGAAGAATCATGGAGGATATCTACACCACCTTCAAGGGCGACAGGAACAGCAAGGACTTCACCGCTTTCGAGGTCTATCTCAAGCGCCTCTGGTTCTCCAACGGCATACACCATCATTATGGATGCGAGAAGTTTGTGCCGGAGTTCTCCAGGGCGTGGTTCGAGAAAGAGGCGAAGAGGGTGATGAACGAGGACAAGATGCTCAAACCTTACCAAAAACAACTCAACGAAATCGCTGAGGTCATTTTCAACCCCAACCTCATGCAGAAAAGGGTTAACCTTGCTGAGGGACAAGACCTGATTCTCACTTCTGCCAGCAACTACTACGATGGTGTCAACCAGCAGGAGGCGGAGGAGTTCTATGCCAACATGAAGAACCCCGCCGACCCCCATCCGGTCATGTTCGGACTCAACAGCCGACTGGTTAAGAAAAACGGAAAAATACAGGAGATGGTGTGGAAAACCGACGGACTCTATGGAGAGGCCATCAAGCACATCGTCGAT
>Ga0256404_1006717_pt1 | contig 18768 bp, 19 predicted proteins | sample RumenRJG_01DNA_FD_185990 | JGI IMG/M metagenome (GOLD analysis project Ga0256404, IMG submission 185990) | Bovine rumen microbial communities from Lethbridge, Alberta, Canada - RJG_01 | ecosystem: Host-associated > Mammals > Digestive system > Stomach > Rumen | place: Canada: Alberta | collected...
TGAACTGCGGTCAGCATTGACTAAACTGAAATCACCATGCGCCGAACGCGCTTCGGCGCATGCGCTGATCGCGCGGAATAATCAGTATGTATGAGTACAAGATACCGGATTTTCTGACGAGAGATATTAAACCGTCAGAGGGAAATAAGAAGTACGTTGCGGCTCTTGAAGCATACTGGGAAAAATTCGGATATGACTCATTTTCGACAGAAGATAAGATTATGTCAGAAGAGGAATGGACGGAGGTTCTAACGGCCTGTGTTGAGCAGGATAAGGAAGTTGACGAATATCTTGGGCTTGGGGAAATTGAGCCGGGAGACGAAATCTAAGTGATGGAATGAAGAGATTTAGCGATATGATCGAGAAGTCAGCAGTCCAGCAAGAACCGGACGGCATCGTAAAGAGCCGTTTCAAGATTGCTAAGTCGGACGACGACAAGATGCTGGCTTTTGGCTGGGCTTCAATCGCAATCCGGGCAAACGGTGAAGTGATTGAGGATTGGCAGAACGACATCATAGAGCCGGAGGTTTTGGAAGAAGCGGCGTATGATTATGTGAGACTCTTTGCCGTAGGTGGCGAGATGCACGATCCGGACGCAGGTCAAATACGAGGGTCAATTTTTCGACCATCGTTCAACAACTACAGGTACAGGTTAAATTTACAACCGGCAAATCGGAAAAATTAAAATATTATCGATTGGCCGGTAGTAAGCCGAAATTTTGTGAAAACTTATGGTTGCATATATGCTGCATATCAACTGTAGACTTTGCGTGTGTTTTATCTTTCCATGTTTGTCGTTCAAGAGGCACATAGCAACAACATCGTTTTATTTAAGCAACACCCTACCATTTAACTCCCAATGATATTTATTATCCAAATTTCCGACAACAGTATTAGGACTTGTTTTATACTCATTGTATTTATTCTTTATTGAAATTCCAATGTTATGTCAGGTGTATCTTCCTCTATATAGGATTTATAGTAGTCTACGGCGCTGCGCTCTTCATCAAGAGCAAATGAACCGAACTTGCGATACACACCGTTTGAGAATGATGCAAGATATTCTGCCTTGTACAGTTCGCAGAATGGATTAAAGCATCTCACATACATCGGCATCCTGCCTTTAATCGTTGTTCGGAGAAGGATTATGTTTTTTGAATGATAATCTTTTTCCGTAGGTGGCATCAGGATATTCACGGTACTAATACCGTAGTCCTCATGGTCATTGAATGTCATACGAAACTGTTCTTCGAAGTACGGAAACTCCATTCCTGTTTTCTCATAAAGGTTTCGCATGAGAATGAAAACACCACCTGCATCCCTTAGGTCTATTAATGTCTTTATTGTCTTATCCGGATTATCTAGATACATTTTGCAAAAAAATTCCTGTTCAAAAAAGAATCTTGGATCTTGTTTAAGCAGCTCCTGCAATTCCTGTTGTTCCTTCAAACTCATCGACGTACCTCCGGACAAATTGACTGTTAAGGTTATTATAGCCAATACTGTCCATTTTTATGTCATTTTATTGTATTTTTATCTTTATTATTTATCCATCTATCAGCAAATGTAATCCTTGCTCTATGATATTTGTTTCTCTGAGATTACTTGCGATTTTTTCTAACAGCTTTTCTCACTTTCTTCTTTTGGGCGACCTTTACGGTGTCTGCGGTCTTCTGTTCTAAGAAATACAAGCTCATCACATAAAGTACTACCGGCATAAACGCATACACGTTATGGAATAATCCGAAGAAGATCGGCACTGCCAATACCAAGCCAAAGATACCGTGATAGGCTTTCACAATCCCACTTACGATATCGCCACAGCCGGTCTCTTCCTTTTCTCTTGTTACTTCTGTCATTCCGGCAATAAGTGTTTTGATTGAAAACACCGTCATTACCGATCCTAAAAATAAATTTTGCATATTTTCTCCTGTTTACTTTACCTGAAGCTGAAGATTATTCCTGGTATTATTTACAAACTCTACAAATCGATTCAAGGGCTTATTCTCGACGCTGTTTGTCTCCACCGACTTAAATATATCTTTGTCCAGAATTTCAAAATCTTCCATTACTTCTTTTCGCGGAAACGTCTGGTTTGAGTGTACTTTGGCCTTTTTTGAGTCGGACTCCGCAATGGTCTCGTCAGAAGCTAGGCAGTCGATAAATCCCTCAAATTCCCGTACCAAAGACTCGTTCATATCATTTTCCTTTGTTTTTAGCTGGTTATGCTTTCTTTTGTTAGATGCAGCGTAAATCTTCTCTATCAGTCCCTCCGGATCCTCCTTAATGTACTCTTCGTTAGAATAGAATATACCGTTGGCCTGAGGAGATGCAGGAGAAAGATAATGGATTCCCATGCAATCGAACAGATAGAGCTTCCCATCCAGTTCGTAGAACACCTTTCCGTCGTGCTCGTATTTTGTATTGATAATAGTCTGAGTGGTCATTTCGTACCTCCATAGTTGATTATAAAAATATTATGAGAGGGGATATCTCAGATAACCATGATTTTTGGGTGATAATAATGCAATTTTTTTAGCCCCAAAATTTTCTTGTGGCGGTAACCGCCATACGCATATTTGCACTTTAAAATGCAATTGCAGTTTGATTTTTATTGGATGTTGAATAAAGTCGGATTTATACTCAAAACGGGTCCTTTTATAACCACCCGTTTTTACCGCATAAGGCTTATATATCAATGGTTAAAGGGCATTTTTTGGTGACTAGATATTGCAAAATGATATTTGAGCAGTATTAAGTCATCAAAAAGCCATATGTATCATAGAGAAGAACCATTGTGTAGGCTTATCTTCTGACCAGGCTCTAGGAAAACGCCAGGCGGCATATTAGCGTTTTGAAGTGCTATAGCAGTTAGAGCAAGGTGATTGATTATTAGCGTAGGATTTTTATCAAAAATATAGCTGAATACTGTTATTCCATTTTGCCGAATGATCCTTATATGGCAAAGTTTTGTGGAGTATTAACCGGTAACTGGGTGTTATATTAACAGTGTTCGAGCAACATCTAGTCATCAAAAAACGCCGATAGAGCCTTGCATATCAATGGTCTGTAGGTATTTTTCGATGACTAGAAATATGAATGTTGTTTTAACGATATCTAGTCATCGAAAAGCACCAACAGAGCCTTATATATCAACGGTCTGTAGGTATTTTTCGGTGACTAGAAATGTGAATGTTGTTTCAGCGAAATCTAGTCATCAAAAAACGCCATTAGCTCCTTATATTTCAACGGTCTGTAGGTGTTTCTCGGTGACTAGAAATGTGAATGTTGTTTCAGCGAAATCTAGTCATCAAAAAACGCCGTTGGAGCCTTATGTATCAACGGTCTGTGGGTATTTTTCGGTGACTAGAAATGTAGAATGTTGTTTTAACATTATCTAGTCATCAAAAAACGCCGTTGGAGCCTTATGTATCAATGGTCTGTGGGTATTTTTCGGTGACTAGATATTTTTAATGACGATAAACTAGTAATATCCTATATAATATTGCTGCCGAAACCCTGCACATCAAGGTAAAGGACACTTTCTTTATTGGGCGATTAAATTAATCCCAATAAAAAAATGCCTGCAGAAAATCCGCAAACACTTTTCAAAATCCATATTTTCTATGATGAAATCAGGGATTAACGATCCAATCAATCCTTGTCGGAGTCTATCACATCTGCATCCAGAAGCTTCTTCCAAGCTTCATCTATATCCTTATACTCCATATGGGTTTCAGGGTTCACATCCTGCATGATGAAAGCAGAAATATCAACATCGGCATCTGCTGTGAAGTACTTTCCATCTATTGCTGTAAAATCGTTTACCACAAATGTGTCGAACAAAGTTGAAGTTTCATTCAGCTTTTCATCTTCGTGATCTGTTCCTTCAAGGGTTCCCATGAATCCGAAATAGTAGACAGACTTCTTTTCTATGGAATCACTCTTTTCGGCTTTCATTAGTTTAAAATCACCTACTTCATCACCAACGGAAATGTCGTTTAGGGATGTTCCATTCTTCATGAGACGCATTGCCTCATATGCTCCATCCTTGCCGCCGATAGTACCTTTCAACAACGGTACTTCAACTTTCACGAAAACTAATGAGTCGTATGCAACTTGGCTTCTTATAGCAGGATCTTTTGTTTTTTCAGCCCCTGGGTCAAGTGCCATAAGGTAATCAGGATCACCTTCACCATCGTCGCTGGTACCCTCTTCTCCGTCCGGTCCATAAAGAATTTTATCAAGTTCATCCTCGATGATTGTTGCTGCATCATTGTCATTGGATTTTCCGGCAACTACTGAGAAGATGTTTTCTGATGTGGATGTAATTCCTCTGTATCCGGCCATTGCGCCTGTCATAGTGCATAAACCCATTATTGATATGCCACCTATGATACCTAATTTCTTTATAAGCTTCATATACAATCTCCTTTTCGGTGTTATAGTGCTTTTTTGTTAACAAAACAATTATGGGGAAGGTTTTGAGCTTATTAGTAATTTTTTGAAAAATTCAAATAAAAAATGAGCCTCATTTTGGAGCCCAATTTCATCACCTTTTTCCTTATGTTTTATGGAGCGAGATCATCCATGTCATCTGCCATATCATAAAACATATCCTGGTCTATAAACCTGTTTCCCTCGTCATTCTGACCGTAATCCCATTGATCTAAATTTTCTTCGAGGTTTGAAGCAGGAGATACGTCTTCATACTCGAGTATATTGTAGCTATTGCCGCTAAGTCCTTCTTCTATCTCCTGTTCTCTTAGACCTATGTTCGCCAGACATTCCTCAAAGAACACGGATTCGTTTCCTTTAAGCGATACGGAATAAGGTACGTATTCATCTCCCATTTCATCAAAATAAGAAAGCGATAATACTCCGTCCTTGGATATCTGGAGAAAACAGCCAGCGTCTTTTGCGTGTTCTTCTAATTCTTTAATTTTGGGAAGAATATCCTTAAAGTCTCTGTTGAGCATTCGGTCTACTGTATGAGATACATCATCAAGTTCTTCCCTCAGCTTATTTGTGTCTTCGGGTGAATAAAGATCACCTTCTATATGAGTATCATTTGCATCGTATACAAAGTTTTGATGATAGTTCCCTTCGCTGTCGAGGGTTCTGTCGCTTGTCACGAGATTTAACTGTAGCTTGTGTGCAAGTCTCATGCAGTCATCTCTCACCGTTGTCTTTCTAAGGTTCTTTTCTTCAATCTCCCATTCCCTCAGATTTGTATATTTTATAGGTGTTTCGTTATTCTTCATAGCTTCCCTGTAGTCTGTTTCGTATTCTTCCAAAATAAGTTCTTTGAATTTTTCTGGTTCAGCTATCCGATACTTCTCTATGAGGTCCTTTGCATCTGTCTGAGATATCCCAAGCTGGACCATTCGGACATATTCCATCTTCCGTATGGTATTAAGAACATCCCTAGATGCGGTATCGAACATTTCTTTCTGTTCGTTAAATTTCTTTTGCAGATCTTCCGGTATAGCCGGAGTCGGTGATAGATCGATACCCAATGTGTTTTTGAGAAATTCATTCACTAATCTTAGAAAAGGATTTCGTATTCTATGAGCTGCTTGTGCGTCTCGATATTTCTCTATTTCCTTTTGAAGCTCAAGCTGTCTATCTAGCGATTTCTGTATCTTTTCGCTGCTCTGTATTGCGTGAAATATATCATTGTAAGATAGTTCCACATTCTGTACTTTTGCCATTATTTCTTTTTTCCTTTTTAGAATGTATTTTAGATTCATTCTAATTATGCACGGAGATTTTGGCTTATTAGTAAAAAAGGTCAGGTTTCTGACCTGACCTTTTTGAGTATATTCTGTTTTCTTTTTAGGAGCTTCTTCTTGTAAGCTGCTCTTGGCTCGCCATCTTTCCTGTATAAGTCTAATATACTTATTTGACCTTCACAGCTGTAGTTACGAAGAACAGCAAAATTGTCCTTAATATCTTTAGCGGTATCCATTATACTTCCTCCGGATTCCTTTTTTCTTTTTCAATATAATCATGGTCAGGAATTCACTAAATAGACTCCCAATCATTCCCCTATGCTGATTTACTTGCGTTTTTACGCCACTTGCCCGGGGATTCTCCGAAACGCTCTTTAAACTTTCTTGTGAACCAGCTTCTGCTCTGGAAACCACAGCTTTGCGCTATCTCATCGGATGTAAGTTCAGATGATAAAAGCATATTTGCTGCCTGTTCCAGTTTCATTTCAAGCATCTTCTTTGAGAAGGTCACACCTGTAATCATCTTAAATCGGAAGCTTAGATAGTCTGGATTGTACCCATATTTTTCAGCAACTTCGGCAAGTGTGCATTCATTATAATGATCTCCCATATATTTCATGAGCTTTCCAAAACGGTTTTGAGAAACCATAGTGCTGTTCGGAACGATCAATGAATTTTCTCTCGCACGGTCAAGTTCCGTCACGATTGCAACCATCAGAAGATGTGTCATTTTCTCATGATGTGAATCGCTTAGCTTTAGTTCCTGTTCCAGTGCATCAAAAGCAACTAGTACGTTCCGGTCGTTCTGACAGGAGAAATACAAATACTCACTGTTTCCGGATTCATCATGTATGAAATCATATATTATTCGGCAGTCTGCAGTCTGGGAAACAAAAAGCCCGTCAAAGAAATCACGCCGGATCGAAAGCACACTAAGGTTTGATCCTGCATCACAATTCCAGCTTATATTTTCACGGCTCAGGATCAGATCACCCTTACTCATAGTGAATCTTCGGCCTGCAAATGTCAGGGATGTCCTTCGCTCTGCGCGCAAAATGGTAAAGTAATCCGTCAGCCCGCCTTCCATTGTATTTAAAGTTATTTCGTTCATTCTCATATCTTATCATAAATTTATAATAATAGCTAAGATTTGAGAACATTTTAAATAAAATGCGGCATTGTTGTATATCAACCCACCAAAAAAGCCGTGAAAAATGATTTCTCATTTTTCACAGCCTTTTTGGATACTCATTTCCTTATTTCAGGTTAGGCATATTTCTATGAAATCTGCTATGGTTTTATTTATGATTATAATTCTTCTCCCATTAATCATATTTGTCATGGTGATACAAAATCTCTTTTGATTGCATGTCCCTCAGCTTCATATTCTTCAAGTCTTATATGCGTATTTTCGCTTTCCTGTCCTTTGGGAACACGAGTATATTCTTTTCCCCCCTTCGTCACCAAGTGGTTCTCATCTTGTAATACGAAAAACCTTTCAGTGGGATCATTAACTAAATACCATATTAGTTTATTCCCTTTCACCTCATACTTTTCAACTTGAAGCTTATTACCTAGCGGAGGCCCTATAATACAATCATTGGTAATAGTCATTCTGTCGTCAAAAGTAGGATTTCCGTTTTCATCATAAATCAACACAGACCACTGCCCCAAGAAAGGTGCAATATCATCATTCTCAAGACTGTACGTAACCTTACCATAACAGTTACTGTTTCTCTCATTTACAAGCATAAGCAGTAGCTTGTCTCCTTTTTTAACAGCCATACTGGTTTCTTTTTCTGATGGGATCTCATTATATGTAACCATATCATAGGAATCTCCCTCGATCTTATATAGGGTCCCATCAACAGCGGGCGTTCCAAGCGATACTTTCAGTGAAACCTCCTTATCAGGGAGTTCCGATGTATCAAGGATGACAAATCTTGCACTATATGGTGAAAGAGTATATTTGCCTTCCAATCCACTATTTTTCTGATCTTCGTCGGTCTGTTCAATATCTTTTATTATTTCCGCATATCGAAGTTCATTCCATGCAGCTGTATCTATCTCTTTCTGTTTGTCATCTTCGCTGATTGGGCCTTTATATATTTCCCATGGAGTATTATATTTCGAATACAGCGTTCCCTTCGTTACCAGTGCCTGAAAGTATGCTCTTACAAACGGAGCCATTGTCGTTCCCATTGCATACTCAAACACATCTTTCCATTCGGTATAGCCTCCGGTATCACGAAGAAATTCATAAGCCCGCTTTAAGGAATTCACATCGCGCTTCATCATGTAACAAAATACGGGCATTCTGCCGTAATGTCTGCCCCCATTCGTGGGATCATTTTTCTTAACTGAGAACTGATCCTGCCATTCAGCTCTATAGTTTTCTTCCAACTGAAGATCATTTCTTTTTCCGGTAAAGAGCGAATCAAAGTATGCAGCACTGGATTCATCAAACCATCTCTGAGTACCGCCCATATCCACATAGCAGCGCTGTACAAAATGGAACATTTCATGAGCAAAAGCGCCATAAAGTTTCGTTACGTTAAGGTTTAAATTTTAAATTTTTACTTTATTTCCATTTTTGCCAACTAATTCAGTGTTTTTTGTACGTTTATATCCGGTCAAAATGTATTCTACGTTAATTTTCATGAAGCCATGATCGATACCGTCATACCCAAATCGACCACCAATAGTTATACCCAGCGGATCAAAAAGGGCCACACTATCACTTAAATGATTGAAGTATACATCCATTGGCCAGTATGTACGTTTTTTAACATCATAATTCGTGGCATAGTAGTTATATATTTCTTCCATATCAGCACTATAATTCTCTAAATCTTCCCGATACACCTTATCTTTCTCTGTATTGGTCTCATCAAAGTACTTATCTGGAATATGAAGAAGAAACCGTCCGTTTGGTGACGAGATGGTCTGCTCTTTTGAAAAATAGAATATTACGGCAGCACCAAGCTTTCCAGCACGGGCTAACCCGGTAGATAATGTGTTAGCTAAAGTGATGTCTTTTGCTAATTCTTCCATCCGGTTTATACAGATTGCCGTTATCTCACCTCCAGCGTCATAGCTTATGTTTGAAAGATAATCATCGACTCCGTCCAAGGAAACACTTGCTTTAACTTTGCCATTTTCCCATTGTGTTTTAACTGGAATCGTTTCAAAATATTCTTTCCCTTTATTGTCTTTGACAGGAACTCCAAGTTGGCAGGTATATGCTTCTCCCTCTGCCGGCTGCGGGATTTCCATTTCAAGCGTAAACGGCTCCTTGGGAATCTCTGTAAAAGCAAGATTATAAATCTCTGTTTCACCAAATTCACTAATATTGAAAAGGTCTGGTGACAATACAGCATTACCTGTTTCATTGTCTCCAAAGCTTACGCTTATTTTCTCAAGCTTTAAGGTATTTGAGCGCATAGAATCTGCGACAACAGGAATCTCTTCCTGTACTTCAACTGTCTCAGTCTCTGATTCCGTTACGTGAGATTGTTTTTTCGGAATCACAAAACCGGGCTGCCAAAAAAAGACAAGTATAATCTCCACAAAAAGCAATCCCGCAAGTACTATGTTCAGTAAGTCATGAAAGTTAGTCTTTTTTCCTGAACCAGATTGATTACCACCTTTATTGGAATCAGGATATGCTGATCTACCCGAAAAGTAAGAAGGGCCTGAAGAACCTGTATTATCAATATTTCCCGTGTCCGGAGATACCGGCTGCCCGCAGTTATTGCAGAATTTGGCACCGGGATTCAGTTTTGAACCGCAATTTTTACAATAGTTTGCCATATCCGCCTCCTTACGGTCTCACCATAAAAAGGGAACTCTTCATTCCATCCGGCCAGCCTATGGTTCCGAATGCATACATATGGTCTCCAATGGCATAGATATCGGTCAGAACGATACTGCCGGGGCCTTTCGCCTCAAGTTCTCCGGCCTCATTAACATATCCCTTGAAAGAAGAATCCGGAGCATCATCCTCATAGGCATCTCCCTCTTTTCCGCCGCTCCTTATATAATACCAATCGATTTTAAGCTGAATATCTTCCTCCTTGCCGCTAAGGTCCATATTCGCAAGTCTCTCCAAGCCCGTTTCATCATCGATGATGTAGCACTTCCATCCGCCCAGGGATTCTTCAAAATAAATTGCTTCTGCTTCCTCAGGACATTCTCCATTCCTTATCTCAGAAGTTACCCATTTAAAATCCTTTATATGCGGAAGATCTTGAGTATCATAAGCGGAAACATCACGGATGTACTCATCCTGTACTGAACTCTCCGACTCCATTCCGGGATTAATCCAATTCTCTTCGTCAGTGTCTGTCTCCGTACTTTCGATGCTCACAGATTCCAGCTCTGTTTCCTTAACCAATGTCTCCATAGCCGATGTTGATTCCTTTATATCTTCTGTCTCTTCAATCGAATATATTTCAGATGACTCAGGGAACACACTCTCAGCCATCGTAGCGGTCTCACTTGTCTCTTCATATATACTTTCCATCACTGTTGTAGAAGCGATAATGGTCTGACCATTTATATTAGATCTTGCCGAAACAACTATTAAAGCAAGCAGCACTATATCACTCACAACAAGTATCAGGGTGAGAATTGATTTTTTCATAACTTCACCATCCTTAGATTACTGTTCATAATTAATTTTTCGACCTTTTCTTGAATTTTTATAATATTTTGAAGAAGACGTATCAAAGTGATATCGTACTCATTTATGATAGCATGCGATATAGGGATGAGCATGATGGTTCGAAAAAAGTGGTCGCGCTTTACGACACGGCCACTTTGGAACATTGTGTATTTTACTTGAATATTATTATTTCATTTTACAACGATCACGATGTTGCCACCTGATCATCTTCCGCCTTCCTTTTCTTCTCGATATCAATAGTTATCGGTCTCATGCGCCCACGTATCTCACATTCTTCAGAACGCTCTATGTGCTTTAAAAGTACTTCGCTAGGCAGTTCCGCTGCTATTTTCTGGGTAGCCTTATAGAGATTCGGGTATAGTACGATCTCATCAATGTACTTGTTTCGTCCACTCTGTTCTGATCCAAAGAGGTCTCCTGATTTTCTCAGGAACTTAAGATCCTTTTCCGCTATCTCAAATCCGTCATCCGTTTCAAGAAGTGTCTTTATGTTCTCGTTTTCTGTATCCTTTGATACAAGCACACAGAAAGAAAGTTTATCTCCTCTTCCGACACGGCCTCTTAACTGATGCATCTGAGACAAACCGAAGCGCTCTGCATTCATTATGAGAATAAGGGTTGCGTTTGGAACATCAACACCTACTTCGATAACGGTTGTTGAAACAAGAATATCGACCTTTCCATCATGGAAATCATTAAGTATTGCATCGGTCTCCACGGTATTATCCATGTAACGAAGTGGCAGAAGTCTATGGTAGTGGTATTTATTTGTGATATGGATCTTTTCTAATGTATTTAACTGGGCCTTGGTTAATTCCCAGGGAAAAGTCTTTTTGGCCATGAAGAGTTTCCTCCTGTTATCACTACACTAATTATGGTAGCTTTTTAAAAGGAGTTTTTGTTGCTGATAGGATTTTTAGAACTGTAGACTGTAGAATTCTTAGTTTCCGTCCAGCTCCCAGAGTTTTGAGTAGAGTGTTCTCAGCTGACCGGAGTTATCCCGTACTTCTGACGGAGTAAGATTGTTATGAACAGAATGGAAATTAAGAAGTCGGTTTACCTGCTGAATACCTGTGATTATATCCTGTCTTCTTCCTGACTGATCTGATGAAATCAAACTATTCTGTGCCTTGTTTTTGAATCGTTTTGCTTGTCTTTTCTTATAATCTTTCGTCTTTTTTCCGTATCCAAAGTGATTTATTCTCTTTTTATTAAAACACATACTGTATTCAGGATGCAATATAGTGTTTGTATAATATTATCTCAAATTATTTTACTGCTTAGATTTCAGAAACCGCCTTGCGTCTATGATCATGTGCCTCCTTCGTCCTAACATACCTTTGAAAACAAAAGTCAATCCTGTTAGAAAGTTAAGCTGATAATATATATAATAAACATAGAAAGTATATTTGACTGTTGGTGCTTTTTAATGGTTCCTTGTAGAAATGCTTCAAGCACGACCAAATCTAGGTATAAAAAGAGGTCGGATTATAAAATTACCGACCCCCTTAACCACATTATTTTTGCTCCCTAACTCATTAATTTTTAGAGTTAGGGAGCAAAAATATTTCTAACAAAGTAATCTGTCTCCACTATCACCCACCTCAGTTCAAAAAGGCGGCTCCCCTCCGGGAACCGCCTTTCAACTAACTATTCTCGCTATTCTCTCTCCTTTTACGCCGCTGCTCCCGGTTGTTTTTCTCAGATTCAAATAACTCTACCGCCGCATCCGTGAGTTCATCCGGCCATACTTTACCGCTCGAGATAACATTTGCCCATGGACATAGTTTCTCGTAATCGTGATCGAATACTACCGTATATGGTGGGCCGCATCTGTCATCCACATCCATATACAGATGCCTTCCCTCAGTTATCAGCTTATAAACATCGATTTCTCTTGCGCCGTCTTCCAACTGATCATATATTTCCTTTGTTATTTCATACAAATTGTAGGCGCCCGGTCCACCACGTTCGGCTGTATAAAGATTTCTTTCTTCATCATAGCAGGCTTTCCAACCTAATCCTTTTTTGAATTCCATGATCATCCTCCTTACGATATGCTCCAACGGTTAAAAGTATTATTTCTTTAGAACTGTAACCAATATAATCTGCAGAATAACTATCGCCGGTATACCATATCGAAAATACCAATGCCTGGTTTTATGATGGAAAAAATGCATCCCGAAAAATGCTCCGACACTGCCTCCGATTACCGCCACAAGAATAAGCTCTTTCTCACTGATACGCCATCTTCCTTTTCGTGCCTTTTCCTTATCGATACCGTACAACAGGAAGGCAATGACATTTATCACAATCAGATATGGAATTAATACATTGATCATTGTTAACGTATTTCCTTTTTATAATCACTGATTTATAAAACCTGGTACCATAAAGTCCATCAAGTACACGTACGGATACCTGAAGTTCATCCTGTTGTTGTGGGCTTAATCACACATGATCTTTCCGTCCGATACGGTAAGATCCCCGGGAAATGCCTTCCATTTAAGCGCATCAACTCCCTTGATCTCGTTAGTATACAGCTGCATGGACTCTCCTTTTATAAATTTGAGTAAAAATGTCTGAAGTATCAATGACAAATCTTTGTTCATCACACTGCCATACATACGTAAAGCCTCACTGTTTCCCAGGAGTGTCGCCACTGCATCAACCGACCCCGAACCCAGCTTTTCGAGTACCGGTTTCTCATCCCAGTACATAATATGCACTCTGCTTCCGCCCTCGGAAAGGCTTACTGCAACCCGGTAAATACTAAGGGCGAGCCACTCTTCTACAAGCTTTGACTTTGTATAAAGTTTAGCTGAAGCATCTGCCTGTGTCCGGATATATTCCTGTACCGCATCAACTATCGGACCATTAATGCTGCTTTTGATCTCGGACATAGTTTCGGATATAAGAACTTCATAATTCTTTTTCCCGACAAATGAGCGAAAAACTGAAGTTTCATTACTGGGAATGCCAATGATGAAATCTATGTCTGAAGCATATCCTTCCCGGTAGGCATGGTACAGATCAGCAGGAAAACATGTTCCGTCGCAGACAGGTCCGCAAAAGTCCTTCCAAAGCTTTTGTGATGCATCCTTCAATGATCTCGTATCAAGCCGGACAAGCTCATCCATCGTCTTTGTATTTGTCTCTTTTAACAGATTCTCTGCCAGGATTCGTGATCCGTCCGGCGTGTCATATACCATTTCAGGACTGCCAAAAAATACAAAAGCTTTATTAAACAGCCCCGTAACACGCTTATCAGCTGTGAGCATACAGATAGATGCCGCTCCGGACTCAAATCCAATTACCGAAATCTTTTCAGGATCACCTCCGAATGCAGCTATATTTTCTTTGATCCATTTAAGTGCCGCAATCTGATCAAGAAGCCCCAGATTTAATGCGTCAGGGTAAGCCTCTCCTCCCGGGACAGTTGAAAAATCGATAAATCCGAATATACCAAGGCGGTAATTGAAGCTGATAAATACAACATCCGGATGGGATCCGGCATAATTGTAACCATCAAGCAGTGGATTGGCAGATCCTCCACAAGTAAAATCACCATGGTGGAACATCACAAGAACAGGCTTTTTTGCTTCCGTCTTTTTTGCTCCGGTAAAGATATTTAAATAAAGACAGTCTTCACTCTGCCTGTGAAGCTTTAAGATCACTCCACTATGCTCGACCTGTATGGCCGAAGCTCCGAAATTTACAGCTTCAAATACATTCTCCGATGAAGGAAGCGGTTCGGGAGCCTTCCATCTGAGTTCACCAACCGGTGGCTTTGCATAAGGAATCCCAAGATATCGGATTACGTTCTTTTGCTTTTCTCCGACGAAGATACCGGTTCTTGTCTTTACTGCGCAGTCTTTATCGTATTCACCAGTTATAGCCCGGTTCTGCATGTTTGTTTCCTCGATATCTTCTTTTTTCACATCGAATATAAATCCTTCACTTCCATCCCCGTAAAGCTTTCGGATCTTCCGTATGTGGTATGCACGTAAGAGAAGATTTATTACAAAGCCGATAACGGGAAGCCCGATGACAAATGCGGACTCTTCCATTATGTAAGCAAGCATTGATACACCCATCCATCTTACAGAAATACACTGGGCAGCCACAACAATCTGAAAGATCACCACAAAAGTAATGACACGGTTTATTGGCTTTTTCTGGACAGCCTTACTGAAGACGATTGCGCTTATGAGCTCTTCAAGAGCAATTCCCAGAACAAAGCACGCCGCTATACATGCGGGTTGCGGCCAGCCAAGAAGGTATGCGATATTTTCGCCAAAGCCATAACCAAGCGCAGCAATGAATGCGACCATGAAATCATCAATAGTAAATAATCTTTTCATAATACTCTCCTGAACGTGTAGACGGATTTCAATACTGCTTAACCGCTTAATAGATATCATTTAGTAAGAATGACATGGTTCATTTCATTAGCTGCAAGACATTCCATCTGTTTGTATATCGGGAATTTGTCGGAAAGCAATTGATAGGGAGATTTACGGGCAAGCATAAGATACTGCGGGTTTCCATCCTGCATGGATAAATCCGTAAGAACCTGAGCATCCGACATTACGTTTATCAATTCAAGGCTTTTTTTATATCGCAAGCCTTTTGCATTGGCTGTAACGGCTATTGCGTCCGCATACATTCTCGGCACGTTTTCTTTATCACTAAAGCTGATTGTTTTAATATCTGTCTCGGCAAAACGTTTTTTCAAAAAGCGCATACTTTCACTAAAACCGATATATCCCTGGCCAATTCCGGAATCATAGGCCATTGCAACCTGGGCATCGGTATCGTTCTTGTGATCCTCAATTACCAGACGGTCTATAAGAGGTATTATTTCCTCTGCGCCACTATTAACGGAGGGATTTGCCTCACCCCTGACATCGGCAATTACTTCAATGATGTACTGCGGCCTGTTTACAGAGTCTTCAAAATTCATCACGAGAATATCTGATTCATCTGCCAGATCGGTAATATGCTCTGCTTTGGCAAGCTCCGGACATTCACGGTCGTAGATAAGGAAATTACCGCAAAGGAAAACCGGGATACCGTATAATTTGTCTTTTACCGTAACGCCCTCAAGGGCAAACTGAAAATAATCATCAGATTCCTGTACTGCTGATGAGTCAATCGGCTGGATCCATCCGGCATCTATAATCGTATCCTGCATGACGGCATCGTATATGATGACATCTATTCCCTCCGGTTCTCCATCAGAATAACAATCCCATTCTTTGCGGATAAGCTGGATATCAGGTTCAAGTTCTGCCCACCGGCTTTCAATAAGCTGCTGATAGTAATCAGTGTCAGGTAAATACGGAAACACAGCATACGTGAGAGTCTCTACACTTTCATTTTTACAGGAAGCAGTAGAAAGAATCATGGCAAAGCAAAGCATGGCTGCAAAGCATTTCTTCATCTTCATCCTCCTTTAGCACCTTTTCCTTATAGATTCCATACATCAGAAAAGCGATGACATTGATAAGGATTAGATATGGAATTAATATATTGATCATTGTTATCAAACTACTTTCAAGATTATCATAAATTTACAGTGCCTTTCCGCCGGAAACCACATTTTCTATATATGCCATAACTCATTTAACAACACTATAATATCACGGATTTTTTGACCGATAAATGTTCCGGTTATCATAAGTCTTCACGTTAATTACCTCCTTCTTTTATATAAAACTTCCAGTTTGCTTATACCTTATTATTATGTTCGACAATAATGAAAATAAATGCAATGTTGTGAACCCTGCCTTTACTTCAAAGGTCAGAGACGTAAGAAGAACCATTTTATTAATTACTACGGTAATAAGAAAAACAACGATATCGATACATAGAAAAAAGGGTCTCTAGCTTGCTGCGCTAGAGACCCTTTCTTAGGGTGAACTTCAAATCTTTGATGTGGGTTTTGTAGATTTTGGAAATTGTTTGCAAGCAAAACATAAGAGCAAATCCTCAATCCCATTGAATTGTATTTTTAATATCCACATCCCTTCCAACATTGGAATCCCGTTTATTATTTGTTTATGCCAACCTCCATTATCAAGTACATTCCATTTAAAATCATTGCCCGCAATCTTTACCTCACATATAAACCCTAATCTTGAGATACTATTTCCAAATCCGTCTTTAGCTTTTCTGTAATCTAAAACTTTTTTTGCATGATCAGAAGCGGTTTGTAAAAAGTAAGCGCAAAAATTACTTGAATCAAAATTAGCCTCATAAGAAAGCGTTGTTTTGACCTGCTTTATAATATCATCTAGGGCATTTTGCTCATTACCAATGACTTTTCCATCTTTGTATTTGTCAAATAATTGATTTATTTTATTCGGATGCTGGCGTGAATAAGAATGGTGCTTTACATTATCTTTCTTAGTCTTTGTGTCAAATAACGTATCTACAAGAAAATGCTCAACCCCAATTCGTTCATTTTTAGGCGATATAAGTATAAAGTCGGGGCGTTCCTCCTGCATATTATTATCATACCGGCTTGTATCAATACGATAGCGTCTTAACTGAGGAACACTTAATATCGCCTTTTTTATACAATCTTCCTCTCCATTTCTTTTTTGGTCAGGTTGGCTCAAATTTAATATCCTTCTTTCTCTATTAAGTTAAGCTTTTTTTCATCGAAATGGCAGTCTTACTTTCTGAGTTACAGGAAAACTAGACCGCCATATTTTACATTTACAGTGAATTCTGGATGTTTATTTTCACACAAACATCTGCTGAAGCAGCCCTTTCTTATATTTCTTCAATGCTTCGCACTCACGCTGATGAAGGGTGATAAGGTTGTCGAGTTCTGAAAAACATTCACCGATTCTCTTTTGTTCTTCCATCTGAGGAAGTTTTATAGGCATCTCTTGGGATGGTTTTAATGTAAAATGTTTCATTGTACCACCAGCAGATGCGGTTTCAAAATAGTGTTGAGCATTCGGTGTTTCAAAATAGGACTTAAGATATTGTTCATCTAGGCTATCCGATACTGAAGTTCTGGCATACAAAACTGCCCCACCCTGCACATAAATTGGGCTATCAGAAGACTTAAGCATTGTTTTACCAATCTCACCACCGCCATTAAAAAGAACATCTCCTTTAGCAGGTGCACCCGTTTTATTCTTGTAAAACTCATATCTTTCATGGCTAATAAAAAGGACTCCGCTGGCATCTTCATTTGTAATGTCACTCGCCCTAATATATGGAACTCCGGAAGCACTCCATTCAGCATTTGGAATTCGTGCACTATCCTTAATTTCTGCAAGCTCTCCCAACTTACGCTGTTCCCAATCGTCAGTGAATCCTGGGAATCTGATTTCAGGGACAGTCTCTCCATCTTTCGGGAACATTTTCTGTAACATTCCTTTTTTGTATTCAACCATCTTGTCATACTCTCGCTGATGAAGGGTGATAAGGTTATCGATGTCTTCAAATAATTCACCTAATTTAATCTGCTCATCCATTGATGGATACAAAACTGTAGTACCACCTACAAGCTCTTTGTTGAGGTTATTAACGGTACTGCCTGCAGCCATGGCCTTATATTGTGAAAGCATATTGTCAGTACCGAGCAGTATGCATAGAAACTTCAAATCAAAAATTTTCTGATTATCACGAATAGTAAGCCAACCGTCATGAATACAGCCATCTATCGCCATTATATATGGTTTTCCAAAGCTCATAGAGTTTGATAAAATCAAATCGCCTGGATGTACTTCTCTCGTTTTCGAAAGCCCTTCTGGTCTAATTTTCTCGGCTGTCTGAGTAATATAATTTCCTTGATTAGGAGCATCGCCAATCTTAACCCAATTTAGTCCGTTTTCATCTTTTGTAATGTATTTATCAATCGGTCTCGGAGAACCACCACGTTCTATTGTGACAAGTTCTGAAAACTTACGCTGTTCCCAATCATCAGTGAATCCCGGAAATCTTAGCTTAGGTGTTTTATTAGATTTTTCCATGATTGTTCTCCTTTAAAACGGAAACTCTAAGCCAAGTTCCTTGAATGATGCCATGAGTTTATCTTTCACAGCTTCTTTTTCCGAGCGTATAGATGCGATGTCTGCATTTATAGCCGCAAGATCTATTTCTTCCTCATCCTCGGATGTATCGACGTATCTCGGAATATTAAGGTTATATCCATTCTTCTCTATGACCTCAGACTGGATATCAGCCACATAAGCGTACTTATCGATATTTTCACGCTTCTCATAAGCTTCAATTATCTTTGCGATGTGTTCATCGGAAAGCTCATTTTGGTTCTTACCCTTGATAAAATCCTTGCTTGCATCAATGAAAAGTATATTGTCA
>Ga0256404_1006718_pt1 | contig 18766 bp, 16 predicted proteins | sample RumenRJG_01DNA_FD_185990 | JGI IMG/M metagenome (GOLD analysis project Ga0256404, IMG submission 185990) | Bovine rumen microbial communities from Lethbridge, Alberta, Canada - RJG_01 | ecosystem: Host-associated > Mammals > Digestive system > Stomach > Rumen | place: Canada: Alberta | collected...
GGCAGTCTACGTGCGCGTAGTGTCTGTTCGGGGTCTCATATTCAACGTGTGCGGAGGAGATGGTGATTCCTCTTTCCTTCTCTTCCGGTGCTTTGTCAATCTGGTCGAACTCTACGTCCTCACCCAGACTGTATCTCTGATGCAGTACCTTGGTGATCGCAGCCGTCAGAGTAGTTTTTCCGTGGTCTACGTGACCGATGGTGCCGATATTGATATGCGGCTTGGTTCTCTCATATTTCTGTTTTGCCATTGTTATTCTCCTTTATTATTTGCTGCTGACCTTCTCTACCAGGCTGTCAGGCAGCTTCTCGAAGTGGTCGAACTGCATTACATAAATGCCCCGGCCCTGTGTTCTCGATCTGAGATCGGTAGCGTATCCGAACATCTCCGAAAGCGGTACCATTGCTCTGACCGCAACAGCTCCGTTGTTCATATCGGATCCCTCGATACGTCCCCGTCTTCCGGAAATGTCGCCGATGACATCTCCCATATATTCCTCCGGTACCGTGACTTCTACCTTGAAGACAGGCTCCAGCAGAACCGGCTTCGCCTTCTGCGCCGCTTCGCGGAACGCCATGGAGGCAGCAACCTTGAACGCCATCTCGGAGGAGTCAACCTCGTGGTAAGAACCGTCATACAGTTCTACGCCCACATCGACGACCTGATATCCCGCAACCGGTCCGACTTCCATCGCGGACTTGATTCCTTCCTCGATAGGTCCGATGTATTCCTTCGGAATCGCACCGCCGACAATCGAGTTGACGAATTCAAATCCTGAACCCGGCTCTCTCGGATAAACCTTGATCTTGACGTGACCGTACTGACCATGTCCTCCGGACTGCTTCGCATATTTGTGATCCACATCTGCGGTAGCCGTAATAGTTTCTTTGTACGATACCTGCGGTTTGCCCACGTTCGCCTCAACCTTGAACTCACGGAGCAGCCGGTCCACGATGATCTCCAGATGGAGCTCGCCCATGCCGGCGATAATTGTCTGTCCAGTATCTGCGTTGGTGTAGGTCTTGAACGTCGGATCCTCCTCCGCCAGCTTCGCCAGAGCAACGCCCATCTTTTCCTGACCGGCCTTGGTCTTCGGCTCGATGGCGATCTCGATAACAGGATCCGGGAATTCCATGGACTCCAGGATTACCTCGTGATCCTCATCGCACAAAGTATCTCCCGTCGTGGTGTTCTTCAGTCCCACCGCCGCGGCGATGTCGCCGGAGTACACTCTGGAGATTTCCTGTCTCTTGTTGGCGTGCATCTGCAGGATACGTCCGACTCTCTCCTTCTGTCCCTTCGTGGAATTGTAGACGTAGGAGCCGGAATCCATCGTTCCGGAATAAACCCGGAAGAACGCCAGCTTACCGACATACGGGTCAGTCATGATCTTGAACGCCAGTGCAGAAAACGGCGCTTTGTCGTCGGAAGGTCTGTCGACCTCTTCTCCGGTATCCGGATCCACTCCCTTAATCGGCGGGATGTCGATCGGCGCCGGCATATAATCGACGATGCCGTCCAGCAGCATCTGGACGCCTTTGTTCTTATATGCGGAACCGCACATCACAGGAACCATCTCATTCGCGATCGTCTGCTTACGGATCGTCGCCTTGATCTCCTGCTCTGTCAGTTCTTCACCCTCCAGGAACTTCATCATAAGATCCTCGTCGCATTCCGCGACAGCTTCCAGCATCTTATCTCTCCACTCCTGGGCGAGTTCCAGCATGTCATCCGGAATCGCCTCTTCGTCGATCTGGGTTCCCAGCTGGTCCTCATAAATTTCTGCCTTCATCGTAATCAGGTCGATGATCCCCTTAAAGGTCTCTTCCTTTCCGATCGGCAGCTGAACAGGCACAGCATTCGCCTTCAGCCTGTCCTTCACCATGTCAACGACGCGGAAGAAGTCTGCTCCCATGATGTCCATTTTGTTCACGAATATCATCCTGGGAACGCCATATCCCTCTGCCTGTCTCCAGACAGTTTCCGACTGCGGCTCTACGCCGCCCTTCGCGCAGAGAACGGTAACAGCGCCGTCCAGCACGCGGAGTGATCTCTCAACTTCAACGGTAAAATCTACGTGTCCCGGCGTATCAATGATATTGATACGGTTGCCCTTCCACTGGGCGGTCGTCGCAGCAGACGTGATGGTGATACCGCGCTCCTGCTCCTGCTCCATCCAGTCCATCTGGGAGGCTCCGTCATGAGTCTCGCCGATCTTGTGGGTTTTCCCGGTGTAGAAAAGGATACGTTCTGTGGTAGTTGTCTTGCCCGCATCGATATGAGCCATGATTCCGATGTTTCTTGTTTTTTCAAGCGGAAATTCTCTACCTGCCATTGTTCCTCCGTTCCATTACCATCTGAAGTGCGCAAAAGCCTTGTTGGCCTCTGCCATCTTGTGGGTATCTTCCTTCTTCTTGACGGATGCGCCGGTGTTGTTCGCCGCGTCCATCAGCTCTTTCGCAAGACGGTCAGACATGGTTCTCTCACCTCTGAGTCTGGTGTACTTGGTCAGCCATCTCAGACCGAGAGTCTGTCTTCTTTCAGGTCTTACTTCGATCGGAACCTGGTAGTTCGCACCACCGATTCTTCTCGCTTTAACTTCTAATACCGGCATGATGTTATTCATTGCCTTCTCAAATACTTCCAGCGGCTCCTCGCCGGTCTTTTCTCTGATCGTATCGAATGCGTCATAGACGATCTTCTGGGCAACGCCCTTCTTTCCGTCGAGCATGATGCTGTTGATCAGCTTGGAGACCGTAACGCTGCCGTATACTGGATCCGGAAGTACTTCTCTTTTTGGTGTCTTACCTTTTCTTGGCACTTCTCTTCCCTCCTTGCCTGTGAATTTTCTAATTGCGCGACTGTCTTCGCCCGCAAACCGCGGGTTACTCTGCGCGGCCCGGCAATTAATGTGACCGCCCAGTCTGTCCGGGGGTACTCGACATCACTCCTTCGGATGCCGCGGTGCTCTTATATGGTACACGAATACAAACTATTCTGCAGTACATGCAGTCCCGTCGAAATATGCGGCAGGACTTTAAGCGCACACTAAAGTTCCCATTTTCCTGAGTTCAGTCCGGTTTACTTTTTCTTAGGTCTCTTGGTTCCGTACTTGGAACGAGCCTGTCCTCTTTCAGCTACTCCGGCTGTATCGAGTGTTCCTCTGACGATGTGGTATCTGACGCCCGGGAGGTCTTTGACTCTTCCGCCTCTGATCAGAACGACACTGTGCTCCTGCAGATTGTGGCCAATCCCCGGAATGTATGCCGTCACTTCGATACCGTTGGTCAGACGTACTCTGGCAACCTTTCTAAGAGCGGAATTCGGCTTCTTAGGGGTAACTGTCTTGACGGAAGTGCAGACGCCTCTTTTCTGAGGGGAATTGTTGTCCGTAGCGGTGCGCTTCAGAGAATTCATTCCCTTGCCCAGGGCCGGTGCGTCGGACTTCTTGACAGAACTTGTTCTGCCCTGACGTACTAACTGATTAATAGTAGGCATTCGTTTCTCCTTTCTTCTGATATTTTATATTCACAGCCAAACTGACCCTGATACCTCTTTCAGGGTCAGAATGACCGCAACTACCGATTAGTTTATCATAACACTTCGCCGATTGCAACTGAATTTTCCATCAGTCGTCCATCTCAACAATTTCGGATTCCTCCGGAGTTTCCTCTGAGGGTGCCAGGAACTCGTCGCTGACGTATTCGTCCGCCACAGCGAAGCTGTCGTAGCGGGCCTCCGGCCGGTTGGAATCAAACCTGACGAACTCATCGTTTTCCGGTCTCCTGTCAAAGGATTCCATGTATTCCGTATTCTCGCCGTAATCGACTTTGATATTTTTATAGCGTTTCATACCGGTTCCGGCAGGGATCAGCTTACCGATGATGACGTTCTCTTTCAGTCCCTGCAGATGGTCTCTCTTACCCTTGATAGCCGCATCGGTCAGAACACGCGTGGTCTCCTGGAAGGACGCTGCGGACAGGAAGGAGTTCGTCGCCAGTGACGCCTTTGTAATACCAAGAAGCAGCTGCTTGTAATTCGCAGGCGCTCCTCCGGCAGCCTCCGCTTCCGCGTTCGCTTCCTCAAGCTCGGTAATGCTGTACATGCCGCCCGGCAGCAGGTGAGTATCGCCTGAATCCTCCACCTTGTACTTGGACAGCATCTGGCTGACGATGATTTCAACGTGCTTGTCGTTGATGTCTACACCCTGGTTCCTGTATACTCTCTGTACCTCCATCAGCAGGTAATCATAAACGCCCTTGACGCCTTTCAGACGGAAAATATCGTGAGGATTCAGCGGACCTCTGGTGATATTTTCTCCAGCTTCGATTTTCTCTCCGGGACGGACCACGATGGTGGCATTGTAAGGAACATCGTATTCCTTCGACTCCCCGGATTCCGCGCCCAGAATCGTCACGCCGATCTTGCCGTTAGGCTTGTTCTCGACCTTCTGTACGGTGCCGTTCTCCTCGCAGATCTCAGCAAGACCCTTCGGCTTTCTGGCCTCAAACAGTTCCTCGACTCTCGGAAGACCCTGAGTGATGTCGGAACCTGCGACGCCTCCGGTATGGAAGGTTCTCATGGTCAGCTGTGTACCCGGCTCACCAATGGACTGTGCCGCGATGATTCCCACGGATTCGCCCAGATTGACTTTCTCGCCGGTAGCCAGGTTCCGTCCGTAGCATCTGGCGCAGACGCCGGTCTTGCTCTTGCAGGTCATCACCGAGCGGATCTTCACGGATTCGATTCCGCACGCCTCGATCTTCTTCGCCTGCTGATCGCTGATTTCCTCGCCGGCTGCAACGATGATCTCCTTCTCGTTCTCCGGATTCACGATGTCCTCGGCAGCTGTCCGTCCTTCGATTCTGTCCTGCAGACGCTCCAGAACTTCCTTTCCGTCCACGAATGCGGAGACTTCAACGCCGTCGGTGGTTCCGCAGTCCTCTTCTCTTACAATCACATTGTGGGAGACGTCGACCAGTCGTCTGGTCAGGTACCCGGAGTCTGCGGTACGCAGCGCAGTGTCCGCCAGTCCCTTACGGGCTCCGTTGGAGGAAATGAAGTATTCCAGAATGGAAAGTCCCTCACGGAAGTTGGCCTTAATCGGAATTTCTACGGTCTTACCGGTCGCGGTACCCATCAGTCCGCGCATTCCGCCGATCTGACGGATCTGGTTTTTACTTCCTCTGGCTCCGGAGGTTGCCATGATGTTCAGGTTGTTGTCCGGCTCCAGGGAATCCATCAGCGCGTCTCCGATGTCGTCCGTGGCTTTGTTCCAGGTCTCCACCAGACGGTTCACACGCTCGTCGTTGGAGATCAGACCTCTGCGGTACGCCTTCTCATATTTGTCCACCTCAGCCTGAGCCGCATCGATGACCTCCCATTTACCTTCCGGAATGGCCATGTCGTCGATTCCGATAGTGACGGCCGCTTTAGTGGAATATTTATATCCCATGGATTTAATGTAGTCCAGCATCAGCACGGTGCCGGTATTCTCATGCACCTTGAAGCAGCGGTCAATGATGTCGCCCAGCTTCTTCTTGCCGCAGAGCATGTTGATCTCCAGACCGTATCTGTCTTTGCTGCGGTCAACAAAACCAAGGTCCTGCGGAATTCCCTGATTGTAGATGAATCGTCCGACGGTGGATTCCACCAGTTTCCCGGTGGTGTCACCCTCCAGATACATTCTGACCCGGACCTTCGCGTGGATTTTCACGTTGCCGTTCTGGTAGGCCATCAGCATCTCATCGATGTCAGTAAATACCTTGCCGTCGCCCTTTTCAGGGATTCGCTCAAATCCATTCTTCCGGTTCGCTTCGACGATCTCCGGATCTCCGAACTCGTCCATCGTGTAGGAAACCTTTTCTTTGCCGTCGACAGTGACCACCTTCTTCGCTGTTCCCGGATAAGTCAGGTAGTACGCTCCCAGAATCATGTCCTGCGTCGGCGTGGTGATCGGCGAGCCGTCCTTCGGCGCCAGGATGTTGTTCACTGACAGCATCAGGAATCTGGCCTCTGCCTGCGCCTCAACGGAAAGCGGTACGTGAACCGCCATCTGGTCTCCGTCGAAGTCAGCGTTGAAAGCGGTGCAGGCAAGCGGATGCAGCTTGATGGCCTTGCCCTCGACCAGCACCGGCTCGAACGCCTGGATGCCCAGTCTGTGCAGCGTCGGGGCACGGTTCAGCATAACCGGATGCTCCTTGATCACGCCTTCCAGCACATCCCAGACCTCCGGTCTCACCTTCTCGACCATGCGCTTCGCATTCTTGATATTATGGGCGTGACCCTGCTCAACCAGTTCCTTCATGATGAACGGTTTGAACAGCTCCAGCGCCATCTTCTTCGGCAGACCGCACTGATAGAATTTCAGCTCAGGTCCGACGACGATTACGGAACGGCCGGAATAGTCGACACGCTTGCCCAGCAGGTTCTGACGGAATCTGCCCTGCTTACCCTTCAGCATGTCGGACAGGGATTTCAGAGCCCTTCCTCCGGGTCCCGTGACAGGTCTTCCTCTTCTGCCGTTATCGATCAAAGAGTCTACCGCCTCCTGCAGCATTCTCTTCTCGTTTCTTACAATGATGTCCGGAGCGCCCAGCTCAAGCAGGCGGTTCAGACGGTTGTTCCGGTTGATGACTCTACGGTACAGATCGTTCAGGTCGGAGGTGGCGAAACGGCCGCCGTCCAGCTGCACCATCGGGCGCAGATCGGGTGGAATAACCGGAACTACCTCCAGAATCATCCATTCCGGACGATTCCCGGAAAGACGCAGGGCCTCCACGACCTCCAGACGGCGGATGATGCGGACCTTCTTTTGTCCGGTAGAATTCTTCAGCTGCTCACGGAGTTTCGCGGAGAGCTCGTCCAGATCGATGCGCTCCAGAAGTTCGCGGATCGCCTCGGCGCCCATCGCCGCGCGGAATCCGTTTCCGTGCTGATCCTTAAGCTCTCTGTACTCCTGTTCGGAGAGGATCTGTTTCTCAACCAATCCGGTTTCCTTCTCGTCTCCTGCGTCCAGTACGATGTAGGAGGCAAAATACAGAACCCGCTCCAGGTTCCTGGGCGTAACGTCCAGAATCAGTCCCATCCGGGACGGAATTCCCTTGAAGTACCAGATGTGAGAGACAGGAGCCGCCAGCTTGATGTGCCCCATTCTCTCTCTTCTGACCTTGGCCTTTGTGACCTCAACGCCGCAGCGGTCGCAGATGATTCCTTTGTAGCGGATGCGCTTGTATTTACCACAGTGGCACTCCCAGTCCTTCATCGGTCCGAAGATCCGCTCGCAGAAGAGTCCGTCTGTTTCCGGCTTCAGGGTTCTGTAATTGATCGTCTCAGGCTTCTTGACTTCGCCGTAGGACCACTCCAGGATCTTTTCTGTCGAAGCAAGCTTAATCTGCAGCGATTCAAAATTGTTCAGTTCAAAATTCCCGCTGTTATTTTTGTTCTCAGGCACAGACTTACTCCCCTTTCCTACATTTCGTCATCGCCGGCAGGCATTTCCGGCGCAGCGTTCTCATTATCAGAAGAAGCTTCCGTGAATCCGCTTCCGAACAGCTTGTCCTCACTTTCCAGCTCCGATTTCATATTCATAATTCCGTCGATGGAATCATTTCCTTCGTAATCCGACATCTCCTTCAGCTCGATCTCCCGATCGTCCTCTGACAGCACACGGATATCCAGCGCCAGGGACTGCAGTTCCTTAATCAGCACCTTGAAGGATTCCGGAATTCCCGGCTCCTGAATGTTCTCGCCTTTGACGATAGCTTCATACGTCTTGACGCGTCCGACGATGTCGTCCGACTTGACCGTCAGGATTTCCTGCAGCGTGTACGCAGCGCCGTAAGCCTCCAGCGCCCAGACTTCCATCTCTCCAAAACGCTGGCCGCCGAACTGAGCCTTTCCGCCCAGAGGCTGCTGCGTGACGAGGGAGTACGGTCCCGTACTTCTGGCGTGGATCTTGTCGTCAACCAGATGATGCAGCTTCAGCATGTACATGTATCCGACGGTAACAGGTTTATCGAAGAATTCACCGGTACGTCCGTCTCGGAGCATCAGTTTTCCGGTCTCAGAATATCCGCAGTCCACCAGGAGTTCCCGGATATCCTTTTCCGTCGCGCCATCGAATACAGGCGTGGAGATGTACCAGCCCTTTTTCTTGGCTGCCAGTCCCAGATGAACCTCCAGAACCTGCCCGACATTCATTCGGGAAGGTACGCCCAGAGGGTTCAGCATGACCTGCAGAGCCTGTCCGTTCTCCATGAAAGGCATATCCTCCTCCGGAAGAATCCGGGAGATAACACCCTTGTTCCCGTGGCGGCCGGCCATCTTGTCTCCGACCTGGATCTTTCTCTTTGTCGCAATATAGCAGCGTACCAGTTTGGTTACACCAGGCGGAAGTTCATCGCCGTTCTCTCTCGAGAACACACGAACCTCCACGACGATTCCCTGTTCGCCGTGAGGCACCCGCAGAGAGGTATCTCTCACTTCTCTGGCCTTCTCGCCGAAAATCGCCCGCAGAAGGCGTTCCTCCGCACTCAGATCGTTTTCTCCCTTCGGAGTGACCTTTCCGACCAGAATATCAGTGGAGCTTACCTCCGCTCCGACGCGGATAATCCCTTCTTCGTCCAGGTCTCTGAGGGCATCGTCGCCAACATTGGGGATGTCCCTGGTGATCTCCTCCGGTCCCAGTTTGGTGTCTCTGGCGTCGGACTCATATTCCACGATGTGAAGAGACGTCAGAACATCATTCATGATCAGTTTCTCGTTCAGGATGATTGCGTCCTCATAGTTGTAGCCTTCCCAGGTCATGAACCCGATCAGTAGGTTCTTGCCCAGGGCGATTTCGCCCAGATCGGTGGACGGACCGTCCGCTATGACTTCGCCTTCTTCCACATGCTCGCCGTGGGAGACGATGGGCCGCTGGTTGATGCAGGTTCCCTGGTTGGATCTCTTGAATTTCAGCAGCTTATATTCATCCAGACCGTTATCGCTGTCCCGCCGTACACGGATGTGATCCGCATCGACGAACTCGACAGTTCCTGCGCTTTTCGCCAGGATAACAACGCCGGAGTCTCTGGCCGCTTTGTATTCAATACCGGTACCGACGATAGGCGCCTCTGTCACGAGGAGTGGTACCGCCTGCCGCTGCATGTTGGATCCCATCAGCGCACGGTTCGCGTCGTCGTTCTCCAGGAACGGGATCATCGCCGTGGCGACGGAAACAACCTGCTTCGGAGAGACGTCCATCAGATCCGCCTCTTCCCGCGGGAACATGGCAATTTCTCCGCCGATGCCCCTGGCCGCGACCTTTTCGTTGACAAAGTGACCTTCCTCATCCAGCGGCTCGTTGGCCTGCGCAATGATCAGAAGTTCCTCCTCGTCTGCCGCGAAATAGCGGATCTCGTCAGTTACGATTCCTTTTTCTTTATCTACAATACGATACGGCGTCTCGATGAATCCGTACTCGTTGATGATGCCATACGTTGTGAGTGAGCCGATCAGACCAATGTTCGGACCTTCCGGCGTCTCAATCGGGCACATTCTGCCGTAATGAGACTGGTGAATATCTCTGACCTCGAACCCTGCCCTCTCTCTGGACAGACCTCCGGGTCCCAGCGCGGAAAGCCTTCTTTTGTGGGTCAGTTCTGCCAACGGATTGTTCTGATCCATGAACTGCGACAGCTGGGAACTTCCGAAGAACTCCTTGATTGCTGCCGTTACCGGGCGGATGTTCATCAGCGCCTGAGGCGTTGACACCTCCATATCCTGAATGGTCATGCGTTCCTTCACCACACGCTCCATTCTGGCAAGACCGATGCGGAACTGATTCTGCAGCAGTTCCCCCACGGTTCTCAGACGGCGGTTGCCCAGATGGTCAATGTCATCCACATTTCCGATTCCGTAATTCAGGTTCAGAATATAGCTGATGGAAGCAATGATGTCCGGCATGATGATGTGCTTCGGCGAAAGTTCGTCCTTCCGTCTGACCAGTTCCTTCTCCAGCTCCTTCCCGGACAGTCCCTGCTCCAGGATCTCCTTGAGAACCGGATAGTAGACCTTCTCCGGCAGTTTCAATGCTTTCGCATCAACGTCCACATGCGCCGAAAGGTCGACAAACTGGTTTCCGATGATCTTCGTCTCGCTGGTCTCGTCAGTCCGGGCATATGCCATCACATACAGAACTCCCGCGTTTTCAATGGCTTTCCCCATCTCACGGGTGATTCTCTGTCCCTTTTCTGCGAGGATCTCACCGGTGTCGCTGATGACATCCATTGACGCGACAACGTCAACAAGACGGTTGGACAGGCCCAGCTTCTTGTTGTATTTATATCTCCCTACATGAGAAAGATCATATCTTTTGGGGTCATAGAACAAAGAATTCAAAAGTGACTTGGCGCTGTCCACGGTAGGCGGTTCGCCAGGTCTCAGTTTCTTGTAGATTTCTTTGAGTCCGCTCTCGTAATCGGTAGTCGTGTCCTTTTCCAGAGTCTTCATCAGCCTCGGATCTGCACCGAATGTATCGAGAATTTCCTCGTTGCTGCCCATTCCAAGCGCACGCAGAAGTGTGGTCATCGGCTGTTTTCTGGTACGGTCGACACGGACTGAGATGACCTCATTCGAATCCGTCTCGTACTCGATCCAGGCTCCGCGGTTCGGGATAATCTGGGACGAATACAGCTTCGTTCCGGACTTGTCCGTTTCCACCGAGTAATACGGTCCCGGGGAACGTACCAGCTGCGTAACGATGACCCGTTCGGCGCCGTTGTAGATGAACGTACCCTTTTCAGTCATCAGCGGGAAATCGCCCATGAACACTTCCTGCTCCTTGACCTCACCGGTTTCGCGATTAACCAGACGTACCTTGACCTTAAGTGGAGCTGCGTACGTCACGTCTCTCTCCTTGCACTCCTCCTGTTCATACTTCGGAGGATCGTTCAGAGAATAATCGATGAACTCCAGGCTCAGGTTGCCGGCATAGTCCTTAATCGGTGAGATATCCTCAAAGACTTCCCGGAGACCTTCCCTGATGAACCAGTCGTAAGAACTCGTCTGGATATCAATCAGGTTCGGCATCTTGCCTACCTCATTGATTTTACCGAAAGACATACGTTCTTTTCTACCAACTTGGATTGGTTTTGGCATTCCTATCACTCCTTATTTCCTACTTCATTACATTCGCATGGCAGTCTAATATTATACTGCACTTTCGTCAAACGGTCAATAGCATAACAAAAAATAACAGAAAAATGTCGGAAATTTCACTTGCTCCGGAATGCGAAAAAAACGCCGCACGGGCATCGGGAATGATGCTGCGCGCGGCGTCTCCTGCATACTATCCGGATTTTTCCGCGGCGGTACCGCGGAAGAAAAATCTCTTATTTTACCTCGACAGTAGCGCCGACTTCTTCCAGCTTCGCCTTGATCTCGTCGGCCTCTGCCTTCTCGATTCCTTCCTTGACATTCGCCGGAGCTCCATCTACCAGAGCCTTCGCTTCCTTCAGACCCAGGCCGGTGATCTCTCTGACAGCCTTGATGACCTTGATCTTCTCTCCGCCGACTTCCGTCAGAGCAACGGTGAATTCCGTCTGCTCTTCCGCAGCGCCGCCTGCTGCCGCACCTGCAACCGCGACCGGAGCCGCAGCGGAAACACCGAATTCTTCCTCACAGGCTTTAACGAGTTCGTTCAGCTCGAGAACTGACATGTTCTTTATCGCTTCAATGATCTGATCCTTATCCATTATTTTTCTCCTTTACATTCATATTTAACATGCGTTTTGTATGCGATGTCGATTATTCAGCATCTGCCTCTGCCGGCTTCGCATCTGCGATAGCTGCCAGCGTTCTGACAAATTTGCCGACCGGTGACTGGATGCTGCCCATGAACTTGGCAATGAGCTCTTCCCTGGACGGAATGCTCGCGATCTGTTCGATGCCTTCTTTGTCATAGAAGGCTCCTTCTACAACGCCGGCCTTGAATTCCATCTTCTTGAAATCGTCGATGGCCTTCTTCAGGATCCGCGCAGGCGCCGTAGCGTCCGTCTTGCTGATCGCGATCGCGCTTGGTCCCTGCATCACCTCAGCCAGCTTTTCAAAATCTGTGCCTCCCACGGCTCTCTTCATCAGGGTATTTTTGTAAACGGTGTAATCCACATCCGCTTCGCGCATCATTTTCCTCATGGCGTCGGCTTCTGCGACAGTCGTTCCCATGTAGTCGATGATGACTGCTGACTGTGCGCCATCCAGCTTTTCTCTGATTTCATCGATGATGATCTGTTTCTGCTTTTTGGCTTCTTCAGACATTATTTCTCCTTTCTGGAATCAGTGCCCTCCGGCTCCTGATTCACGGATGGTCCGGTACTCTATAAAAAGCAAACCCTGCCTCGCAGACACGAGACAAGGTCAATATTCTTTATATTGTACCTCGGCGGGATAATTAAGCCCCAGGCCCCCGCTGTCTACGGTGTTAATTTCAAATTCAGTTTTCTGTCTTACTGTCCGAGAACTGCCGGATTCACTTTGATTCCGGGGCCCATTGTGGACGTGATGACAACGCTCTTCAGGTACTGACCCTTGGCTGCGGACGGCTTCGCCTTGATAATGGCGTCGATGAGAACTCTGAAGTTCTCCTCCAGCTTTTCCGGGCCAAAGGATGCTTTCCCGATGACCGTGTGCACGATATTCTGCTTGTCAAGACGATACTCGACTTTACCGGCTTTGATCTCTGCCAGAGCCTTCGTCAGATCCATCGTTACCGTGCCGGACTTGGGGTTCGGCATCAGGCCTTTCGGTCCCAGCACTCTTCCGAGTCTTCCTACGACTCCCATCATATCCGGGGTTGCGACGACGACATCGAAATCGAACCAGTTCTCGTTCTGGATCTTCTGCGCCAGTTCTTCCGCACCGACGTAATCCGCACCGGCCGCCTCAGCCTCTTCAGCCTTCGGACCCTTAGCGAATACCAGAACCCGGACGTCTTTTCCGGTTCCGTTCGGCAGAACGATCGCGCCGCGAACCTGCTGATCCGCATGTCTTCCGTCTACGCCCAGTCTGATGTGAGCTTCAATCGTCTCGTCAAACTTCGCTTTGGAAGTCTCCGTGACGAGTTTCATTGCCTCGTCAACCTCGTGAAGTTTCGCTTTGTCAAACTTCTCAAGTGAGGCCTTGTAATTCTTTCCTTTTTTAGCCATTTAAAACCTCCTCGTGGTACATGCGAAGCTCCGCCCTGCTGTCAGGCGCCACTTCTCCCACAAAACACTAATCTTCTACTACGATGCCCATGCTTCTCGCAGTGCCGCGGATCATCGACGCCGCCGCTTCCAGGCTTCCCGCGTTGAGATCCGGCATCTTGATCTTCGCGATCTCTTCAATCTGCGCATTCGACAGGGTTGCTACCTTTGTCTTGTTCGGCTCTCCGGACGCTTTGTCCAGGCCTGCCGCTTTCTTTAACAAAACAGCTGCCGGCGGTGTCTTTGTGATAAATGAGAACGATCTGTCCGCATAAATCGTGATGACGACCGGAATGATCATGCCCGGCTGATCCTGTGTCTTCGCATTGAACTGCTTGCAGAAGTCCATGATGTTGACTCCGTGCTGACCAAGCGCAGGTCCTACCGGTGGTGCCGGAGTAGCTCCGCCCGCGGGAATCTGAAGTTTAATATAGCCTTCGACCTTCTTTGCCATTCTGACTCCTCCTTTCCTCTAATTTAATTTATCCACCTGACTGAACTCCAGTTCAACCGGGGTGTCCCGACCGAACATCGACACCTTGACGGTCAGCACCTGCTTGTCCGGATTGACCTCCAGGACCTCACCCATCAGACTCTCAAAGGGTCCGCTGATCACACGTACTGTATCGCCGGTATTGACATCCAGGTCGATATTGACTTTTTCAATACCCATGCGCGCGACTTCCTCCGGCGTAAGGGGAATCGGCTCGGAGCCGTGTCCCACAAAACCTGTCACGCCCTGTGTATTTCTGACGAGATACCAGGATTCATTGGTTACGACCATCTTGATGATGACGTATCCGGGAAACATTTTCCTCGTCTTGATTTTTCTCTGTCCATCCTTGACTTCTACTCTGTCTTCGGTAGGTACGACGATGTCCAGAATCAAATCCTGCATTCCCCGGTTCTCGACCATCTTTTCAATATTGACTTTTACTTTATTCTCATGCCCGGAGTAGGTATGCACCACATACCACTTGGCCTGGCCGTCACCCCGGATCCCCTCGCCCTCCAGAGGCGAAAAGATATTCGTGGTGCTTTTATTTTCAGAATCTGACATTATTGTACCCTTCTATCCTTAGCTCAAGGTAACGCCCAGGATCGCCTTCAGAATCGCCAGGAAGCCGGAATCGACTGCCCAAAAGCCCAGCGCAAACACGGCGCAGGTGCAGATGACCACCACGGTGAACGCGCCCAGCTCTTTCCTCGTCGGCCAGACGACCTTGCTCATCTCCGTTTTGACACCCTTCCAGTACTCGCGGCTGGTGATCTTATCCTTGTCTTTCCTCTGATTAGCGGCCTGCGCAGCCCGCCGTGCGCGGTCAGCCTTTACACTTTCCGTCGTTACGGCCTTCTTCACCTTCGGTTTCTTGTTCGACATCGCAGACGCTCCTTACTTCGTCTCTTTGTGGACAGTAGATTTTCTGCAGAACGGGCAGTATTTCTTCAGCTCAATACGATCCGGATCGTTCTTCTTGTTCTTCATCGTATTGTAGTTTCTCTGCTTGCACTCTGTGCAGGCCAACGTTACCTTCACTCTCATGTTAGTCCTCCGTTTTCTAACCCAAAATCAGAGCTGCATTCTCAGCTCTGTAATATTTTTTCACATAAAGTCGCTTAATAAGTGTACAACAAAGCGCTGTCAATGTCAACCCCTGTTCCGAATCAATGCACACGTTCCGAAGCAGTGCACAAACCCATATTCCGAATCGAGGCGGCTTGCCCTTCATCGTGAGAGCGCCGCGTTTTCAGGCGCGGCGCTCTCTGTAAAATGTAAGATGGTATTATTTGGTTTTTGCTTTCTTGGATGCGGACCAGCCGGAGTATACCGTTTTGCCGTCTACCGTCTTATATGTACGAACGCGTACATAATAGTATTTCTTCGCCTTGAGCTTGGAAATCGTCATCTTCGTGGTCTTGTACGACTTAATGGTTTTGCTCTTCGTCGACTTCTTGCTGAAGCTCTTGGACGTGCTGTACTGGATCTGATAACCCTTAACTCCAGATATCGTTTTCCATGTCGCGGTGAACTTCTTCTTGCCGGCAGTCAGCTTGCTGATCGAGCTCTTCGCCGGAGCCAGCTCTTTCTTCAGCCTCTCAATCTGTGCCTGCAGTTCAGCGGCTTTTTCTTCGGCTGCTTTCTGTGCTTTTTCTGCGTTCTGCTGCGCTTCTTCAGCTATTTTCTGTGCCTTTTCTGCGTTTTGTGCTTTTTCTTCAGCTGCTTTCTGTGCTTTTTCCGCGTTTTGCTGCGCTTCTTCGGCTGCTTTCTGTGCTTTTTCTGCGTTCTTTACTTTCTCTGCAGCTGCTTTTGCATCTGCCTCAGCCTTGGCTTTTTCTTCTTTCAGCGTCTTGACCGCATCTTCGGACGTAACGACCCCATAGGTTCCGTCTGCACGAGCGATGCAGGCATAATCTCCATCAAGGTACTCTTCAGGAACTTCTTCTGAAAAAATCCCTCCGGAAATCAAGAATTTTTCCTTCGCGGCATCCTTCAGCGCGTCTTCGACATCGAACTTGCCAATAAATTTTCCATTATAGATGTTCAGTGCAGTCTCGTTCTCCTCTGGAATTCCGTCCCACACGTCATACTGAATGTTCCCGACAATTTCGCCGGTGGTATTCACAGTGACCCGTGCGCCGTCAGGATAGTTCGTGGTCACGCAGACATCAAAGGCGTTCTTTCCATCCGCCGCCTTGATACTTGAATTTCCCTTAATATCGATATAGCCATTGTTGCAACTCAGTGCGTAGGTGCATTTATCATTCATGGACGCATCCACGTTGAAGTCCTGCAGGTTCAGATCCGCGTAATTCTGGATTCCCATTTTTCCGCCGACAACCTTCAGCGTTCCGTTCTGCAATGTAATAAAGGAACCCTTTTCAAAGTGCATGGCCTGGTTTTCAGTACCGGAACTTCCCACAGGCTTACCATTCATCGTATAGGTGTGACCGCCGAAGTCGAGGGTTAATTCTTTCGCATCCTTTTCCATAACTGCGACACCGTCTCCTTCAGCATCCTTCAGCAGAGTGATGGTATCTCCGTCCTCCGCCGCTGCGACTGCCTCCGGCAGAGTCGCATACTCCACATCATTAATCTGCGCAACGGCTGTTCCGCTCTCACCGCCCTCACCGGACAGCGCATCGTCCGCGAAGGCAAAAGCCGGTATGTACGCAAGGAACATCGCCAGCGAAAGAATCAGAGCAAACGATTTACTTTTAATCTTCGTTCTCAACCTCCAAACATTGCATCTGAGACTGTTAAACCATCTCAGCATAGTAATAAAAACTGTCACAACACGTATTGTCGCTGATGCAAATTATAGCATTTTCCGGAACGAATTTCAATCCTATTCTGTATTTTCCCGCAAATCCTACCGATAGTAGGTAGAATCTTACCATGTACGCAGTAAAAAAGGCCACAGCAGTAAACGCATTTTTGTTTGCTGCGGCAGCCGTAAAAAATACCGCATCAGTTTTCATTCTGATGCGGTACTCGCTTCGGGAAATTTCGTTATTGTGTATTGTGGCGCCGCAGACTGCAGCCGTTACTGGATAATTCCCGGCCCGGCAGTGTGGTGCACGCCGCCGGCTCCGCCGGTGTGGATTACAGCCGTTACCGAACATTTCCCGGCCATTACCGGACAGTCCCATCCATGACGCCGATGATTTTGTCCGTGGCGTTGGTCACATCGTCATCATCGGGCTTCATGACGTAGACCTGATAATCGCCGGAGGAATAACATGTTTCCAATACACTGTTTCCTTCTACATTCTGCTTTCTGATTTTCCATTTGTAGCCGCCGTTGACCTGCATCTTCACAAGCTGCTTGATCTGGGCGGCCTCCATGTTGATCTCCATATACTGCTTGCAGGAGTTCAGAATCGTAGAATACCGGGCGAGAATCGTCGTGCTCGATGTGCATTTGCTGATGATCGCCGACATGACCTTCGCCTGATCCCGGTTCCGCTGCACATCACCGTCCTCAAAGGATTTCCGCTCTCTGGCAAAGGCAAGCGCCTTCTTTCCGTCCAGATGGTTTTTCCCTTTCCTGAAGGTATACTGAACCGCCATGCCGTGCGTCGTGAAGTCGTAATCCGAATAGACGTCGATGCCGCCGATGGCGTCCACAAACCTGCGGACCGTGCTGTAATTCACCTTGACATAATAGTTCATATCAATACCCGTCAGTTTCTCCACTGCGCCTATAGTTTCCTGAATGCCGTAGATGCCCGTGTGCGTCAGCTTGTCCGTTGCGTTGTTGTAGGACGGAAGCTGAATTTCATAATCCCGGGGAATCGAAGTCAGCAGCACCACGTGCGTCTTGGGATTCACTGTAACAATCATGTTGACGTCGGAGCGGGACATCTCCCGGATGTTGCCGCTGGTATCCAGACCGCTGACGTAAATATTGAATGAGTTCTGTGTAACGTCTACCTTCTTTGACAGATCCTTCTGCGAAACGTCAATACGGATCGTGTAGATTATCCGGGTCTTGGACTTGAATTTGCTGACCTTCTCGCACATGGTTTTGTACTGTGCCGCGCTGACAAAGACTGATTCGTAGTCGCCCTTGAGCAGGCCGTCGTCCAACTTGGACAGGGTCTTGATAATCTTGTAGGTAATGTTGATGTTTCCCGCCAGTTTGCTTTTCGCACTGGAATAATTGCTTTCCGTCGTAAAGTATGTTCCTGCAGTCTTTCCGTCCAGATCCTTCAGTTTCTCATAGGAACTGCTTTTCTTCACAATAAGGTAGAAATCCTCTGTCTGATTGCCGACATCGGTGACTTCTCTGAAAAAGCTGGACGTGTCGTTGAGATTCACCATGCCGTAGGCGTATCCGCCCATCAGCACCACCGACAAAACAATGGCGACGATCTTCCTGCTCCGATGAATGTTTTTAAAGTACAGCATCGGAAAGATCAGAAGACTCAGCACACCGAGCACCGCCAGAACCTTGTACAAAAGATTCGCCGGCAGCATATCCAGATGAAGAATCATCCCGACAAAGCCCGCCAGCATCAGGATGTACAGTACCGACCAGACCTTGCTGAAGCGGTTCAGATATGTCCGCCCCCGGGACTCCTTCTGTCCGGCCTCGGCACCGATCTCCGCAGTGGCGGATCGCTCGGCATTATCCGTTTTATTGCGTTTATTCCACATATCAGATCACCATTTTCAATAGATTTCATACATCTGAATGTCATGCATTCAGATGTTCCTGTCTTTTCCATTCACAGACTCCGCAGAAACTTCGGGCATGCCGGTTTTACGGTGTCTGCGTTTCATTATACTGGTCTATTCTACTATGATGATCCTCCGGTGTCAATGAAACCACAACAAAAGACGCTCATCTGAGCGTCTTCTGATCATATTCTGATTGCAATTCACGTTTAGCCGGTTCTCCGATCCTGGCAGACCGGTTCCCTGCTTCACCGTCCGATTACTCGATGATTTCGGTTACAACGCCGGAGCCTACGGTTCTTCCGCCTTCTCTGATAGCGAATCTCAGACCTTCCTCGATAGCGATCGGGGTGATCAG
>Ga0256404_1006719_pt1 | contig 18766 bp, 16 predicted proteins | sample RumenRJG_01DNA_FD_185990 | JGI IMG/M metagenome (GOLD analysis project Ga0256404, IMG submission 185990) | Bovine rumen microbial communities from Lethbridge, Alberta, Canada - RJG_01 | ecosystem: Host-associated > Mammals > Digestive system > Stomach > Rumen | place: Canada: Alberta | collected...
TTCCTTTGTCATGATGTCACGCGGCCGGATGTTCTTTTCCAGCATTTCCATGACCTTCATGCCGGCATGCTTTGCAAGGATCAGTCTCTCGGAGTAGACTGCCGGGATCGTGCCGTTGCCGCGAAGACCCATACCGATGGCCTCCGTCAGGCAGTTCATGGAGTTTGCGGTATACATGCCGGAGCAGGAACCGCAGGTCGGACATGCATTGCATTCAAAGTCTTCCAGCTCGTCTTCGCTGATCTTTCCTGCAGCATAAGCGCCGACGGCCTCAAACATGCTGGAAAGGGAGGTCTTGCTGCCCTTTACATGACCGGCGAGCATCGGACCGCCGCTGACAAAGACAGTCGGGATATTCAGACGTGCCGCAGCCATCAGCATGCCCGGAACGACCTTGTCGCAGTTCGGGATCATGACCAGGGCGTCGAACTGGTGTGCCATGGCCATGGCTTCGGTAGAGTCACAGATCAGCTCACGGGTCACAAGGGAGTATTTCATGCCTTCATGTCCCATAGCGATACCGTCGCAGACAGCGATTGCCGGAAATACGACCGGTACGCCGCCCGCCAGGGCAACACCCTGCTTTACGGCAGCGGTGATCTTATCGAGGTTCATATGTCCGGGCACGATCTCGTTATAGGAATTGACGATACCGATCAGCGGACGCTCCATTTCCTCGCTGGTAAAGCCCAGAGCACGGAACAAAGAGCGATGCGGCGCCTGCTGTGAGCCCTTTTTTACATTATCAGATCTCATGTGATTACCTCCTGAAATGCTGCGGATCAGTTACAAAGTGTGCTTATACCTGATACTATCATATCATGAGCTAAGGGACAAATGAACAAAATTTGTGAGTGTACCAGCAAATTTATGCTCATGGGTCCGGCGCAGCTCATAAAATTTAAGGAAACACCGATGAAAGTGTTCCCTTAAATGAGAGCTTATTCTGCGGCAGGATCCTGTCCTTCCGCAAGTATGTAATTGATGTATTGATCGGCGACTCTGCCGGTAGGACCTCCTGCGCGGCGTTCCCACGCAATGGCACCCTGCAGGAGACGCTCGTCCGGCCAGACGATCGGATCAAGGCCGCGCCTGCGTGCCAGTGTGAGGACCATGTCCTGGAACTCTGCGTGACGCGGTGCCGGGTAGAAGATCTTGACGCCGAACCTTGCGGAAAGGGACAGCTTCTCTTCTACCGTGTCTGAGCGGTGGATGTCGCCGTTATGCTCGATATCCGTCCTGTCGTTCCAAGTCTCCCGGATCAGATGGCGCCGGTTGGAGGTGGCATAGATGACCACATTCTCCGGCCAGTTCTCGACGCCGCCTTCGATCACGGCCTTCAGGAACTTGTATTCGACTTCATTTTCCTCAAAGGACAGATCGTCAATGAAGATGATGAAACGGAAATTCCTGTTTTTGATCTTTGCGATCACGGAGGAAAGATCCCGGAACTGATGCTTGTAGATCTCGATCACTCTGAGACCCTGATCATAATACTCACTGATCAGAGCCTTGACGCTCGAGGATTTGCCCGTGCCGGCATCGCCGTAAAGCATGACATTGTTGGATGCAATACCGTTCAGGAAGCTTTCCGTATTGCGGCGAAGCTCTGCCTTTTGCTGCTCGTATCCCACAAGATCGGACAGAAGGCGACGGTCCAGGTTATAGATCGGAATGAGCGCGACATCCTCCGCGTTGCGGAAGATACCCTGCTCTGTACTCTCATAGGAATCGGACATGGAAACAGGCCCGACATTTGAACTAAGGCCGAGGTCTCCTCCCACAGAAAGAGAATGCAGAGAACGTACCCGGAAGGCGGCATTCAGCCCGATCATCCCGACACCGTACTTTAAGTACTGGTTTGTGATGATATCGTAGAACTCATCGGCATCCTTCGCCGCTGAAAGGCGGTCGCTTAAATGACGGACCATGTCGCTGACGTTTTTGTTATAGCGCTGTTTTTTCTTGTCAATGGCATGATAGTCCGTGATCACGGAAAAACAGCTGATGCCAAGATCTGTCTCGATTGGCTGAAAATCGTAGTTATAAAGCTCGCGGAAGATCTCGAAGTCAGCCTTTACCAGTGTGTCAATGGATCCGTGCTGCTTTTTGCCGCGTTCGGTAACCAGACTGAAGGAGTTTTCATTGGTCATCAGAACAAAGGTCAGGTAATCCTGCCAGAGGTTTCTGTCAAAACCGTAATCGGTGGCCAGGTCTAACAGACGCTTCATCTGATCATAAATGCGGCGGATGATGTCGTTATCTTTTCCGTCAGAGCTTTCCCAATCGGCAAAGCAGGCGGAAAGACGCTTCAGTATGCTGTTTTCGCCGAGGTCGCCATAGACGAGCAGGCGGGAAATGAGTTTGTTCATGGATAAAATGTTTGCGATGCCTGGAATAGTGCATGGACGAAAACGCCTGGAAAGCTACGCTTCCCGGAGATTCCTTAAGAATCTCCGGGGCATCTGGTCCGAGCGAACGGATAACCGGCATTCGGAATCCGCGCCTTGCGGCGCTTCTTCCTCATGTGACGGCGATGCCTGGAATAGTCCGTCGGATCGAGACCTCCGGTCAGACTGCGCCTGCCATTGCATTCGCACCGCTCTTCGAGCGCTGCTCATGTGCCGGCGATGCCTGGAATAGTGCATGGACGAAAACGCCTGGAAAGCTGCGCTTCCCGGAGATTCCTTAAGAATCTCCGGGGCATCCGGTCCGAGCGAAAGGATATGCAAGCATATCCTTTCGTTCGTTCCGTCTGCTCCGGCGTTTTTCGTCCTGTATGGGGTTGCTTTACTTGGAGATTTCGTCCATGGACTGCTCCGCACCTGCCCAGAGCATGTTTTTCCTCAGCTGGTCGCCGACGACTTCCATCGGATGCTTTGCGAGTGCTTTTCTCATGGAGTTGAAGTAGGTTCTGCCGCTCTGGTTTTCGAGGATCCAGCGGCCTGCGAAGCTGCCGTCCTGGATGTCTTTCAGGATGGCTTTCATGTTGGTCTTTACGACTTCTTCCGGAAGGACTCTCGGTCCGGAGACGTATTCGCCGAATTCTGCTGTGTCGGAGATGGAGTAGTTCATGCCGGCAATGCCCTTGACGACGATCAGGTCGATGATCAGCTTCAGCTCGTGGATGCACTCGAAGTATGCGTTTTCGGGCTCGTAGCCTGCTTCTACCAGGGTCTCGAAGCCGAGCTTCATCAGCTGGACGATGCCGCCGCAAAGTACGGTCTGCTCGCCGAAGAGGTCGGTCTCGGTCTCGTCGCTGAAGGTGGTCTCCATGATGCCGGCACGTGCGCCGCCGATGCCTGCGATGTATGCAAGTGCGATGTCATATGCCTTGCCGGAGTAGTCCTGCTCTACTGCTACGAGGCAGGGTACGCCCTTGCCTGCAACGAACTGGCTGCGGACGGTGTGGCCCGGGCCCTTCGGTGCTGCCATGAATACGTCGACAAATGCGGGAGGAACGATCTGCTCAAAGCGGATGTTGAAGCCGTGTGCGAATGCGATCGCCTTGCCCTCGCTTAAGTTCGGACCGATCTCCTTCTTGTAGGTCTCTGCCTGCTTCTCATCGGGCATGAGGATCATGATGATATCAGCAGCCTTGGTAGCCTCTGCAACGCTCATGACGGTGAAGCCGTCCTTTACTGCTGCATCCCAGGACTTGCCCTTGCGAAGTCCGACGATGACGTCGCAGCCGGAATCACGCAGGTTCATTGCGTGTGCATGACCCTGGGAGCCGTAACCGATGATCGCGATCTTCTTTCCGTTGAGCTGGTTGATATCACAATCCTTCTCATAATACATTTTTGCCATAGTTGAATTCTCCTTTCTCCTTTGTTTCATCATTAATGGTATACTTTCCGCGTTCCAGAGCGATCATTCCCGTTCTTGCCAGCTCGATGATACCGAAGCCTTCAAGAATATCGCGGACGCCGTCGATCTTTTTCTCGTCGCCGATGATCGAAAGGGTCAGCGTTTCCCGCGATACATCGATGACAGCTCCGCGGAAAATGTTGGCGATCTGGATGACCTCATTGCGTACCTCTGCCGTCGCGGCATGCACCTTGAAAAGCACCAGCTCACGGCGGATCGTGTGCTCCGCGGTGAGGAGCTTTACAGAATGCACGGGGACAAGCTTGGAAAGCTGTGCGACCATGCGGTCAGTGTGATTGTCGTTGGCAATCACTTCTATCGTCAGACGGGTAATGTCCTCATCGATGGTCGTACCCGCCGTAAACGATTCGATATTGTAGCCGTTACGGGTGAACAGCCGGGCGATCTGGCTCAGTACGCCCGGGCGGTTGTCAACCAGGACGGAAAGCGTACGGCGTCTGGTCGTGTCAGGTTCTGCATTCCTGTTATATGCCATATCTTTACTCTCCTTTCCCGGTCAGTTCAGCAAGAATTCAGTGATGTGCGTTCCGCCGTTGACCATGGGACGCACCAGCTCGGACTGGGCGACCGTACATTCAACGACATAGCCGCGGCCTTCGGCGTATTCTTTGAGAGCATCCCGGATGGCTGCCTTCAGCTCCTCGAGATTGGAGACTCTCGCTCCCTTCAGTCCATAGGCTTCCGCAAGCTTGATGAAATCCGGGCCCCGGTCCAGGATCGTCGCACTGTAGCGGCCGTCATACATCAGCTCTTGCCACTGACGGACCATGCCGAGGCATCCGTTGTTAAAGATAAAGGTGATGACAGGCTTCTTATAATATTCCTCTGTCGCCAGCTCGTTGCAGTTCATACGGAAGCTTCCGTCGCCGGTGACATGGATCACCGTCGCGTCGGGATTTCCGACCTTGGCTCCGATGGCAGCTCCGAGGCCAAAGCCCATGGTGCCGAAGCCTCCGGAGGTCAGAAGCTGTCCGGGATAGCTGAAATGGAAATGCTGGATCGCCCACATCTGGTGCTCTCCCACATCCGTGGCAACGATCGTTTCTTCCGGCATCATGTCGCTGATGGTGGAAAGGATCTCCTTCGGGCTTAAGGCACTGGAGTTTTCATCATATTCCGTTTCCCTCGGGAAGGAAAATACATAGCGCTTCCATTCGCTGTGATCGTACTCCGGGATCATGGAGTTGAGCTGTGCCAGCACCACACGGGCGTTGCCGATGATGTGGTGGTCCGTCTGCACGTTTTTATTGATCTCGGCGCGGTCGATATCGATCTGCACGATCTTTGCGTTGCGGGCGAATGTCTCCGGCTTCAGCGCTACGCGGTCGGAGAAACGGGTGCCGACTGCGATCAGCAGATCACAGCCGTCTACTGCCCTGTTGGAGGCCTGTGAACCATGCATGCCGATCATGCCGGTAGACAGCGGATCATCACCGGGCATGGCTCCGCCGCCCATCAGGGTGATGGCAACAGGGGCGTCGATACGGCGCGCAAACTCACGGAACTCGAGATGCGCACGGCTTCTGGTGACACCGCCGCCGCAGATCAGCATGGGCTTTTCGGATTCGGCGATCATATCGACCAGCTTCTGTATATCCTGCTGGTCCGGTTCCGGCATCTTCAGCGCACTTGTCGTAGCCCGCTTCATCAGGTTGGAAAGAGACCCGTTCATGAAATGCTGCTCCTGCGGCAGGAAGGTATAGTCCGCCTTCTGCGAGGTGACATCCTTCAGGATATCCACCAGGACGGGCCCGGGGCGTCCGCTGCGGGCGAGCGCGAAGGCTTCGCGCACATTGTCCGCGAGGGTGTTGACGTCACGGATCAGGTACTGTGCCTTGGTGATCGGCATCATAATGCCGATGACATCTGCCTCCTGGAAGGCGTCCCTGCCGAGCTGAGAAGCGCTGACGTTGCAGGTGATGAATACCACCGGGGACGAATCCAGATGTGCCGTGGCGATACCGGTCGTAAGGTTGGTAGCTCCCGGGCCTGAGGTTGCCATACAGACGCCCACCTTGCCGGTGGAACGCGCGTAACCGTCAGCCGCATGTGCAGCGCCCTGCTCGTGGCTGGTCAGATAATTGTGGATCCTGTCGCTGTACTTGTACAGCTCATCATAAACATTCAGATTGGTGCCGCCTGGATAGCCGAAAACAGTGTCGACCCCCTGCTCAAGCAGGCACTCCATCAGAATCTTTGCTCCGGTCATCAGCATAAAAATTGTCTCCTTATTTAAGAAAACCGGGACCTATGTGCCAGACATACGGTCTCGGTTTATTTCTAAAGCTCCGGTGCTTAAGCCGAACTTCCGAAAATCAAACAGCATGCGCAGCACTATCTTTCATGTCATTGAAAATGACTATGCCGATAATGTGAATGATAATAATGCTGTTAATGACGATCAGAGTCAGCATTCGTCAAATATCCTTTCGGGAACTTTGAATGCTATCCTAGCACTTTACAGCATCAAAGTCAATTAGAATTCATAACAGGTTAAGAACTATCGGTATAACAGCTGCCCATCCTGTACGGTTTCGGTGTCCAGGACGATATGGTCGTATACGGAAAGGCCGTAGGATGAATTCTTACGGACAATGCTGTACCCGTTGGCGCTCTCCAGAATCTCCACCTTTTTAAAAATGGCGTAGCCCTTATTGATATTATAAACGCCCTTCAGGCCCTTCACCGGTCCGATCTGGTACCGGTCGTCCGTATCGGAGGGGGAAGATACGACATAATCTCCGGGCTTTAGTACAGTGTCATCCTTGCAGTCGACATAGCAGTATTCCTCATCCGTATTATAGATCTCCGGCATGACAAACTGGGTCGAGGTGCCGGTCTCGCCGACGACTGCCTTGAAGAATCCGGAATTGCCGTTCTCATCCGTGGTAAGAAACCTGATCGGGATAATGCTGAAGTCCTTGGTCGTGATGGACTTGTCCGGTATCTTCAGACCGGAAACATCGTTCGTAACGATCTCGAACTTTACAAAACGGTCAGCGGTGAACTGGATCTGATAGCTGTCTAAGGAAAGCAGTCCGTATGGATTTCCGTCCGAGCCGCTTACGACCTTGAATCCGGCCTGGGTGGAAAAGCCCTTGTCGGAAAAACTGATGCGTAAGGAATCCCGTCCGCGGAATTCATCAACGTCTTCCTTGTCCATCGGAAAGGCGATCATCCAGTTCTCGGAGGTGATCAGCTTATAGGCAGGATGACCTGCGGTTACGGTATCGCCGGATTTAAGGATATCCCGCTTATAGGCTGCCTGATTGAAAAGGCTGCTGCTCAGCTCGGTCTCCGAGACCTCCTCATATCCGTCTGTATAGGTACAGACGGTACCTGTCATATCGGACCGGTATTCGCGGAAACTGATCCCGCTTTCCCGCATCTCATCGGACAGGGAACTGAAGATGTTCATGCTGGCATATTCAATGACATGCGCGTCGAGCGAATCCTTCAGCGCGTATAGTGTTTTGAACTCGCGATTGGAAAAGCTGCGGGAATCATGCAGAAGTTCGGTACGGATATCCGCGACCTTGGATGAATTTAAGACTTCGATCTCAGAGGCATGCGTATTGAGATAATTCATCAGATCGCCGGTCTCATCAATGGAGTAGACTCTGCTGCCTCCGGCCACCTTTCTGCCGTCCGCTACATAGTAATAGATATAACCGTTGTCGGCCGCATCCACGACAGTTTCCTGACGGAGAATGATGCCGGTATAGATATGCTCCTTGACCAGGCTGCCCTCTTCTACTTCATAAAACTGGACCTGGACACGGTTCCGGATCGAAAAAAAGGTAAAAACAAAGTAGGCAGCCATAAGGATACCCAACAGCTTGCCTACACTTGGTTTAAATATATTCCATATTTGACGTCTGAATCTGTTATTATTCTGTGACATCGAAAGTAAAGGAAGTCTTACAGAGCTACTGCAACATACTGTCTGCAGCTTTCCGGAAGATCATGCTCGTCCATGGAAACACTGACAACAAAAGTAATACCGAAGTTCTCACCGAGAGCAGCGATCTTTGCAATCGCATCGGAGATATCAGCACCCATCAGATTGGTGACCGTAAGGAAGCCATCAAGGAACATATACTCCAGATCGTGGTCCTGGGAAATGATTCCGCTTAAGAAGCCGATATAGCCGTCTTCGGAATTGACCGGGAACTTGCTGACATTGATCAGACGGATTTTATTGGAAAGCTCATACATATGCTGGGAGCTTTTATCAACATAAACAACGGAGCCGGTAGCATCCTTGATCGCCTGAGCAGCTCTGTCGAGCAACTCCTTCGTCTTTCCCTTACCCTTGCTGCCAACTATTAACTGAACCATATTTGTTATCCTCCGTATAAGGTCTTTCTTGTAAATTGATTATATTACACGTGAAATTTATTAGCAAGTCGTTTTAGAAAGAAATCCAAAAGTCCGAAATGCGGGAAAATGTCCTCACGATTCCGCTTCGCTGAGCATTTTGTCGAACATCTCGTCAGCAGGATCGATAAGCGGAATATTGCTGTACTTCGCCAGCTCCTCCTTCAGATACGGGAAATGCGTACAGCCGAGGACCAGGCATTCAGAGCCGCAGGCTTCCACATAATGCAGGAAGTCCTTAAGGCCCAGCTTCTCGACGATCTCGGCAGGCGGCGTATTGGCCTCGATCTCATGGACCATGGCCATATTGCCGGAACCGACCACATAGATCGAATCATTGGTCATCATCAGATTCTTCTCGATGTTATATGCGGAAAGATTATTTGCAGCCACAACACCGATGCGCTTATGCTCCCTGCCGAGGCTGCGGTAGACCTGCAGCGGCGTATAGACCCTCACGCCTCTCTCCTTACAGTAGGGCTCGAAATCAAAAGCGCCGGAAAGGGAGTTGCAGTAAATAAAGAAATCGCGGATCCCTTCCGCCTCTGCCTTGTCAAAGATCTCATCCATCCTGCGGCGCTTGGTTTCATCATCCGAGTACTGGAAAGCCAACTGCTCATCACAGCTTGAAGAGACCGGCATGTATACCGGATAAGCTACCGGAAGCTCAAATTCCTTATTCTTCTTTTCAATATAATCGACGCCCATCCGGGTATCGACAGGTGTACCTGCAATAACAGCGACTTTGAACATATAACCTCCTCAAAAGCACATGCTGATAAATTCGACGCCGATTCATTGCTGCGATTTCGCCGCGAGGTTGCGCATCGACACATACATCTGCTCGTAGATCGGTGAGTTCATGATGATCGATACGTACTGCTTTCCGGCGGCATCCTTTTCCCCGAGAACCAGGCAGAAGCCGGCGGCATTGGTATGGCCGGTCTTTCCGCAGAGGATCTCCATGTTGTCGGCGAAGGAGAACTTGCCGTTATAGAATGCGTTGCCGGAGGTCCAGGTGACATCGCGGGATTTGGAGGTATCAGAAGGATGCTCCACGTGACAGGTGTATTCCGCTGTCCGGGCGATCTTCTGAAACTCCTTGTTTTTCATGGCTTCCTTAAAGATGAGATACATGTCGTAGACGGTGACATAGTGTTCTTCATCGGGAAGCCCGTGCGGGTTCATGAAATGGGAATGCGTTGCGCCGAGCTGCTTCGCGCGGCTGTTCATGACGGAGGCAAAGCCTTCTACGTCGCCGCTGATATGATGCGCGATCGCAACAGCGGCGTCGTTGCCGCTCGGAACCATCAGGCCGTACAGAAGGTCCCTTAAGGGCAGCTCGTCTCCCGGCTGCAGGTCTGCCATCGAGGACCCGGATACCGTGATGTTCGACTCGTCGGGGACCCGGACGATCTCGTCAAGGTCGCCGCGTTCAAGCGCGATCAGGCAGGTGAGGATCTTCGTGGTAGATGCAGGATAGACCTTTTCATACACATTGTGCTGAGATAACACCTCGGCATCATCCAGGGAGAAAAGGCCGAAAGCCTTTGCGTTTACGTTTTCTGTGTTGAGATCGGCATCTTCCATCGGAACACACAGTTTTGCGGCAAAGCCGGACGGCCTGAGTGCGGAATCATCTGTCATCAGGGACAGCAGCCCTTCTTTGGGAAAGACATAGGTATTTTCCAGCTCAGGCTTTGCGCAGCCCGAAAACCCGATCGCTGCAGATAAAATAATGACGGCCGGCAGAAACCGGCCCATGATGTTACATTTCACGCCACTCCAACTCTCCGTTTCCAAGTGCCAGCACCAGAAGCTCTGCCGTCGCCAGGTTGGTGGCGATCGGGATGTTGTAGATATCGCAGAGCTTTACGATGTCGTTGACATCCGGCTCATGAGGGGCGGGATGCTGCGGATCTCTTAAGAAGATCACCATGTCCATGTCGTTGTTCGAGATCTGCGCCGCCATCTGCTGCTGCCCTCCGAGGTGTCCGGGCAGAAACTTATGAATGTGCAGGTTGGTGACCTCTTCGATCAGGCGGCCTGTCGTTGCTGTCGCAAACAGCTGATGCTTGGACAGGATCCCCTTATATGCGATGCAGAAATCCTGCATCAGCTTTTTTTTGGAACTGTGAGCTACAAATCCTACGTTCATAGGCACCTCTCCATATAACTATAACTCCCTCGTCTGCAGGCCGATATTGGATACAAGACCGATTCCGATATAAAGAGAAAGCAGGGAGGACGCGCCACGGCTGAAAAACGGAAGTGTTACACCCGTATTCGGGAATAATGCGGTGGCGACTGCGATGTTGGTAAATGTCTGAAAACCGATCCAGGCGGCGACGCCGGCACAGATGACGGCGCCTGCCATGTTTTTGGACTTCATGGCGATCCAGAGGATCGTGAGGATCAGCGCGATGTAGAGGAAAAGGATCGCCAGGCAGCCGCGGAAGCCGAGTTCCTCGCCGATGATCGCGAAAATGAAGTCCGTGTCTTCCTCGATCAGGAAGTTGCCGGCCTTTACGGAGCTGATATCGGTATTGTAAAGACCTTTGCCGAAAAAGCCGCCGGAGCCGATGGCCATGATCGAGTTTGCCTGCTGGAAAAACGTATCCGAGTACTGCTCCGGATACAGGAAGCTTAAGATACGGTTCTTCTGGTATCCCTGAATAAACGGGATCAGCTGATAATTGTCAGTCGTAAAGAGGAAGACCAGCAGTCCGGCTGCAAGACCCGCCAGCGCTCCAAAAACAAGGATCCATGAAATACTGAGACCGGAAACGACAAGCATGACTGTGAAAATAACAGTCAGAATAATGGTGGTGCTGAGGTTGGGTTCAATAAAAACAAGCAGTGCGGGAATTGCGAACAGCAAAAACGAGAGGAACAGGTTTTTGGGTTCATTGATATGTTCCTGAGTCCTTCCGAAGTATCCGCCGAAAAACAGGATCAGTCCGGCTTTTACAAACTCGGCAGGCTGAATCTGTCCTACAACGGGCAAAACGATCCAGCGGCCGGCGCCCTTATGAACGGCACCCCATACCGCTACTGCCGCAAGCATGATCACAATGCCCAGATAGATGAGAAAATTGTACTTGATCAGTCTGTTATAGTCGATAAAAGAAATCGCAAGGCAGATAGCAAAACCTGCCAGGGATCCGACGATCTGCCTGGAAACGATAGCGGCATCCATGTTGGAGGCCGATCTTAAGATCAGGATCCCCAGAAAATTCAGGACTGTCACTACTGCCAGCAGAAACAGACTATGCGCTTTAATACTGTACTTAAATTTCATCCTAATTTATACGAGTATAGTATAACATCACGTGAAAATTTTGTCACGGACAATCAGCCGCCGACGACATTAATAATTTCTATATCACGTGCGTTGCCGTTGATTATGCTGGGAAGGTCCGTTGCGCCGTAGTAATAGTCATAAACACGGCGTGCCAGCCTTGCTGCGTTACCTGAGGAATAGCCGAAAGGAATCACGACCGTAACGGCGATCTCGGGGTTGTCATAAGGAGCATAGGATATGAACTCCGCGTGGTTGCCGCGGGTCTTGACCTCTTCTGCTGTTCCGGTCTTTCCGGCGATTTCTACGGTCTCATATCCCTGGAAAACACGCCTTGCGACGCCGGTGGTGATGACGGAACGCACACCGCTTCGAACGATGTTCCAGGTGGAATCCATCAGCTGTACGGTGTCGATCTGCTCTGCAGGGAAATACTGGATCAGGTTGCCGTCCGGATCTGTTTCCTTCTGTAAAAGCGTCAGATTGAACAGCCTGCCTGTCGCGAGCGCCGTCGTATAGCGTGCCAGCTGGACATTGTTATAGGAGTTGGTACCCTGACCGAAGGCGGAACGCTCCGGATCGCTGTCGGTCATGTGCGGTTCCTTTTCATCGATCTGGATGCCGCTGACGCGGTCCAGACCGAACATGGAGATATATTTCTGCAGCCGTTCGATACCGAGCGTGGTGGAATAGGTCTCCTCTCCCGTCTCGGGGTCGCGGGTCGTTGCCAGACGGTGGCCGTACTCTGCAAAGCTGTAGTTGCAGGAGTTTTCGATAGCGCCGGCAACGGTCAGCGCAGCATGGCCGGGACGGCCGATCCAGCACTTGATGTTGGGCTCGACTTCTTCGTAAACACCGGAGCAGTAGATCTGCTCATAGGGGCCTACGACCTTTTCTTCGAGGACCGCGGCTGCAGCAAGCGGCTTGAAGGTGGATCCGGGCGCTTTGTTCGTCTGTGTCGCGGAATTGATCAGCGGGAGGGACTGGTCATGCAGGCAGGCATTGAAATAGCTGCGGTCGTTGATCCGGTTGTTGTCGTAGCCGGGATAAGCGACCAGTGCTTTGACGTCTCCCGTATTGACATCCGTGATGACAACAGATCCCATACACGGATCGAGAGCCAGCTGCGCGGGGGTGATGTCGATGTCCTTGATGCGGTCGATCAGGAAGGAATAGGCATAATCCTCTCCGTTGACGGAAAGCTCATAATAGAGCTCCGGATTGTTTTTCAGAACACCCTGCTCATACAGCGCCATGCAGAGAAGACGCCCGGAAAGGCCGTCGCGGTCGAGCAGCATGTAACGGTAGATCAGCTTATCAAAGCTGCTGTCATTTTCCAGATCTTTCAGGATGAGCTCGGAGATCCTGTCATAAATATAATCCGAATCCTGATACTGCTCGCCGTCCTGCAGATTCAGATGATCGATGTTGACCCAGCCCTCGGAAATTCCGGCATAAATGTAATTGCGCAGGCTGATGGTATCGTTTTTCCAGGAAAGATAGCTTTCACCGTAGATGTCGATGCCGTTTTTGTCGATGATCCCCGTGCTGCTCTGCGAAAGGTATTCATAGATGTAGGCCATGTAGGAAACGTATTCATTGGACAGCTCCGCCAGCGGGACATCCTTTCCGCTCGTAAGCTCATAGCGGAGCCGTTCCATGACGGCGTCCTTGTGCCTGCGGAAGCCTTCCGCGATCTCGGCCTCGGCGGCACCGCGCTCCTCCTCATTGAAAAAGTGCGCCGTGTCAAGGATATTGTTGTTAATGAACTGGAAATAAGCCTCATCGACGGAAATGACGATCTCGGAGGATTCCTCCGGCAGCTCGATATCCGCAGCGGCCATATTGACGATCTTGTTTGCAATGATACCAGCGAGCTGCTGCTCGAGCAGGTGGTATACGCCGATCTGCAGGTTCTGCTGGATCGTGAGGTAAAAGTCATTTCCGGCGGAAGGCGCCGTTTCGTTGATGATCTCAAGGATCTGTCCGTAGTTGTCAACGTGCATGTCACGCTGGCCTTTCGTGCCCTGAAGGTGCTGCTCCATGGTCTTTTCGATACCGGTCGCACCGACGGAGTCCGTGATCATATAATCCGGGTTGGACTTCTGAAGCTCGCGAAGCTTCGTCTCATCCTGGATCGCACCGGTATATCCGATGATATGCGAAAAATACCGCGCATTATTGTAACGGCGGATATAGGTCTCCTCCACGTTCATGCCGCGGAGATCGCCCTGGTTCTCCAGAAGCTCAGCCATGCAGTTTTCGTCGATATCTTCGGCGATCGTGCTGGTCTCATACCGCTGGAAGGCCGTCTGACGCATGGCATAAAGGATCTTGACCATATCCAGAAGTGTACGGTCATCCGGAAGCACGGGCGCGCCGTCCGCGTCCTTGATGGCATCAAAGGCATAGTCCGAGACCTTCTTGCGGAAAGCCTCTTCTGCAGTCATTGCGGAAGGATATTTGATCACGCCGTCTTCGTCGGGCTGATCGAGCTGCGATGTGGGAACACCGTAAACATTGGCGACGAAGCGGCGCCGGGCCGACTCGCTGCCGGTCGTGAAGCGGAAGCTTCCGTCCTCTTCCACGTCAACCTCGAAACGGGTGACAACATTGACATTGTGCTTTTCAAGAATGGAGGCCAGACGGTACAGCATCAGGTTGCGGTCGTTATAGCTCTTGTAAGCTCCGTTGTCCGCGATCACGACATTATACGCCAGTCGGTTATAGGCCAAAAGATTGCCGTCCGCATCATAAATGTTGCCGCGGGCACCGGGGATCTTGACGGAACGCTCTGTCTTTTCGATAAACTCATCCGAATAGCTGTCGCCGCTGACGACCTGCAGATTATAAAGCTTATTGGCAAGGACACCAAAGAGCAGCACAAAAAAGAGACCAACCACCGCCAGTCTGATCTGGAGCGGGTGATCCAGTTTTTCATGTATGAGTCCGAAGATGTCCTTTAAACGTTCTCGCACGAAATTGCCTCACATTAACTCCGGAATATGCCAGGAGCAGGCCGTCGGCCCGCAGCGACATTTTCGCTTCCTTAACTTCTTGTCAGAGGCTCTGCCTCGATCCATAACAGCGAAAATGGAAGCGGAAGGGTTTGCCTGCCCGGCATATTCCGGAGCTGAATAGCTTGAATGGTTCTCAGGCGGCCTGCTTGCCTCTTAAGTCGTCCACACGGTCCATACGCCGGTTTGCGATCAGCAGTATACGGTAGACGAGCAGGGTGACCAGCAGGGTGAAAAAGATCTCAGGTATGATGATATGTACCAGAGAATAGTTGAAATACAGCTCACCGATGGTCATATAGCGGTAAGCCAGAATAGCAAAGTTGTAAAATACCTCGCTGACGAGGCAGAGGATCAGGGGCAGCATGATCGAATCCGAGCGGTAGGTATGGCTGTAAAGCCCGCTGAAAAATCCCAGATAGCTGTAGATCAGGATAAAAAGCCCGAACGGTTCCGTATAAAAGAGGTCCATCATCAGACCCGCAAAAAAGCCGCACAGGATCCCCCATTCTGTTCCGTATATGAACCCGTAAGTAAAGGTAATGATCAGGATCAGGTTCGGCGCGGAAGCAAGAAAGCTGAGAAACGGAAACACGCAGGTCTGCACAATGAACGCCAGCACGACCAGCAGGAAATAGATCAGTATTCGTTTTATGACAATCTGATATCTCATTATGACGGATGATTATTCCTCTCCGGGAGTGATGATGCCGGAATCTGTCTTGACCTGGGTGATGATAAGCACCTCCTGGATATTGTCGAAATCGGCCACAGGGATCAGCTTGCCGGATTTGGTCAGATGCTGGCTGTTGATGCTGATATCGGCCGCATATCCGATCAGGATGCCGGGCAGAAACTTGGTGCTTAAGGTGGAGGTGACCACGGCGTCGCCGTCATTGAAAACAGCGTTCTTATCAATGTTGGTGATATCCAGCGTGCCGTCCTCATAGGCTGTGATGTTTCCCTTGACAAGGCAGGTATCGCTGCTGTACTGAGACATCGCGTAGACGTTGGACTCATCGTCGATGATCGACCGCACAGTTGCGTAGTTGGCGCCGACCTCCGTCACGATACCGACCAGACCGCCGCCGCTTAAGACGTTCATATCCTTGGTAATGCCGTCGGAAAGCCCCTTGTCAATACGGAAGACGCGGAACCATTTCTGTGAATCGCGCGCAATGACGCGGGCCGCAACCTTGGGGTACTGCATATAGTTCTGATCGAGCCGGTACAGCTCCCTTAAGCGTTCAAGCTCAAGCTCGTCAGAGCGCAGACGGTTGTTTTCCTCTGTCAGCGCATCGACCCTCTCCTGCAGCCTGCGGTTTTCGTCATAGACCTCATGGAGATGGCGCTGCTCCCTGATCGAATTGGATACTGTGACGCCAAAGCGGTTGATGCCGCTCTGAACAGGGGTCAGGAAATAGCCTGCATAGTATCGTACGGGCTCCAAAAGGGAACTCTGCAGGTAACTGACGACCATCAGAAAGCCGCAAAGTATCGTTATTACGATCAGTATGTTTTTGGAAAGTCTGTTATGCAACAAGCACTCCCTGTGTTTAAAAAAATCGGCGCTGCCGGGTGCCCTGCAGTTATGATTCGGCAACGTCTGACAGCGGATCATTCATGGCGGAATCAAGCCTGGTCAGGACGCCGTCTTCAAAAAAACTGTAGTAAATACCGTCTCCGATGATCAGTGAATCGATCAGGGGGATATTCATGAGCTGCCCGCCCTGCAGCAGGCTGGAGGTCATCAGAATATCCTCGCGGCTCGGCTCCGGCTGTCCGCTCGGATGGTTGTGGATCAGCACAAAGGAAGCGGCTCCGTGGCGCAGCGCGCATGAAAAGATCTCTCTGGGAGACACCGCGGAAAGATTTACGGTGCCCCGGCTGATCAGGGCGCTCCGGATCATTCTGCCCCGGGAATCCGCCAGCATCAGGTGCACCTCTTCTTCCGTGCAGTGGCGCAGATGCTCCATGTAATAGTCGGCGATACTGGCGGGAGAACTTAAGTCCAGACGGGACTCTGCCCTCTTTCTGGAGATCCGTTTCGCAAGCTCTGCTACGCACAACAACTGGAGAGCCTTGACTCTCCCGACACCCTTGATGGCCTTGTAGTCTTCCGGACCGCAGTGCATGAGGTTCAGAAGCCCGCAGCCGATGCCGTCGGAAAAAAGGATCTCCTCTGCCAGACTCACAGCGCTCTTTTCGCGGGATCCCGTCTTCAGTATCACTGCAAGCAGCTCGGGATCCGTCAGCGTTTCCACGCCGTATTTTTCACACTTTTCATAGGGACGAAGGTCCGCCGGCAGGTCAGCAATCAGTTTGTTATTCAATCTGTTCCTTTCTGCCGGACAGAACAAACACGGGTGTATTCTACCATAATTCAAAACATGTGGGAACTCATCCCTCATATTTTAATGGAAATTTAAGGAAGGGACACTTGTGTTAAGAAAACTGACAGGGACGAAATCCCCTTCTGCGGACGTCGACGGCCCGCAGCGCAGATTTTTGCCTCTTTGGATTCAGGCAATGATAAGCAAAAATCAAGCGGGAGGGGAACCGCAGAAGGGGATTTGTGTCCGGAGTTATGCAAGGTCGTCTAAAAACCCGTCCTCGAGAAGCTGCTCGGCACTCATACACACGCCGAGCTTGGAATGCTGGTAGGTCAGGCCTCCCTGGAAAAATACGGTATAGGGATCCCGCAGCGGTCCGTCAGCGCTCAGCTCGATCGAGGATCCTGATATAAAGCTGCCGTTTGCCATGATGATATCGCTGTCATAGCCGGGCATCGGACTCGGTTCCGGCGCTACGAAGGCATCTACGGCAGCAGCCCGCTGCACACCGCGGCAGAAGGAAACGACCTTTTCGGGAGAGCCGAGCGTAACCGCCTCAATAATGTCATAACGCGGGTCCGCAGCCTTCGGAGCAGTACGAAAGCCCAGCTTTTCATATACGGCAGCCGCCAGGATCGCGCCCTTTACGGCGCCCGCGGTCACGGTCGGAGAAAGGAAGATCCCCTGGTATAAAAGCCGGTTGTTCCCAAGGGAAGGTCCGAGCTCCTTTTCAAGGCCGGGACCGGTCAGCCTTGCGGCAGCATTGCCCACGCATTCCTCTGTGCCCGCGATATATCCGCCGACGGGCGCGATGCCGCCGCCCGGGTTTTTGATCAGGGACCCGACGATCATATCTGCACCGGCCTCGGAGGGCTCTGTGATCTCCGTAAACTCTCCGTAGCAGTTGTCGACCATGATGATGACCTCCTTTTTGATGCTCCGGATATAGCGGATCAGCTCTCCGATCTCTTCCACCGAGAAGGTCCTGCGGTCTGCGTAGCCGCGGCTTCGCTGTATTTCGACGAGGCGGGTCTTTTCACTGATGGCTTTTCGGATGCCTTCAAGATCGAAGCTTCCGTCTTGAAGAAGATCCACATAGCGGAAGCCCACGCCGTAATCTCTTAAGGACCCTCTCGCGCCGCTTAAACCCAGTACGGTCTGCAGGGTATCATAGGGCATGCCGACCGGCGAAAGGATCTCGTCTCCGGGACGTGTGTTTCCGAACAGCGCCACGCTTAATGCGTGTGTGCCGCAGACGATCTGGCTGCGCACGAGCGCATCCTCGGTATGAAAGATATCGGCATAGACTCTTTCGAGCTTGTCCCTGCCGAGATCATCGTAACCGTAGCCGGTCGTTTCCAGCATGCAGGCACCGGAGATGCCGTTTTCCTGCATGGCCCGGATGACCTTCAGCTGGTTGTATTCCGCGATCCTGTCGATCTCAAGGAACCGCTCCCTGAGGCCTTCCTCCGCTTCATCTATAAGAGCGGCGATCCTGTCATCCACCCCAAAGAGTCTGTATATGTTTTCTGATTTCATTCAAAGGGTCTCCTTCATCAATATTGATCCATATTACGCCGCGTTCCCTTTTGAACCAGGTCAGCTGCCGCTTGGCAAAACGCCTTGTGTTCCGTTTGATCAGGCGGACTGCTTCGGAAAGGGGGATCTCTCCCTTGAGCCAGGAAAACATCTCCTTATATCCGATGCCCTGGGCAGCCGTATATGTTCTTTCCGGGCGGGACGGATCACCCCCGTTTTCGGGAAAGAATAACGGAAAAAGCTTTTTTGTCTCTTCTTCAAGACCTTCGGAAAGCATCCGGTCCACGCGGGCATCGATCTTCTGA
>Ga0256404_1006721_pt1 | contig 18756 bp, 15 predicted proteins | sample RumenRJG_01DNA_FD_185990 | JGI IMG/M metagenome (GOLD analysis project Ga0256404, IMG submission 185990) | Bovine rumen microbial communities from Lethbridge, Alberta, Canada - RJG_01 | ecosystem: Host-associated > Mammals > Digestive system > Stomach > Rumen | place: Canada: Alberta | collected...
TGAACGTGCAGCCTGACTACCACAGCGTCTGTCATGAACTGGAAGAGCTGGTGCTTCACCCGGAGCGTATTCCTGTGCTCAAGCAACAAAGTGTAGCGTTCGTCAGAAAGCATCATGACTACCTTCGCGTAGCGCAACAATACCTTGACTTTTACAATAACAAGAAAGGCTGACTCCCGTAGGAATCAGCCTTTGCTTTTGTCCAAAAATTACGATTCAGCGTTATGCTTCAGCAGCCTCGGCAGCGGGTGCCTCTTCTGCGGGAGCCTCTGCAGCAGCAGCGGCAGCTTCAGCCTCTGCCTTAGCAGCAGCGGCGGCAGCCTTCTTCTCTGCTACCTTCTTGGCAATCTCCTCGTTAATCTTCTTCTCCTGATCGAGCTCCTTGGCTACAGCGTCCTTCTTGGCCTTTACCTCAGCCTCGCGAACCTTGTCAAGACCCTTCTGCTTATCAGCTTTCCAGGCATCGAACTTCTTCTGTGCGGTTGCCTCGTCGAATGCGCCCTTCTTGACGCCACCCTTCAGGTGCTTCATCAAGTAAACGCCTTCGCCGCTCAGAATGTTACGTACTGTGTCAGTAGGCTGTGCACCTACCTCTACCCAATAAAGTGCACGATCGAAATTCAAATCTACTGTGGCAGGATTGGTGTTGGGGTTGTAAGTACCAATCTTCTCAGTAAATCTACCATCTCGTGGTGCTCTTGCATCAGCGATGACGATACGATAGAAAGCGTATCCCTTACGGCCACCGCGCTGCAGTCTGATTTTTGTTGCCATAAATCTTTAAATCTTTGATGTTAATAATGAATACTAAATTTGAATTCCTTGCTCCCATCTCGTGAAAGCGGCTGCAAAGGTACGACTTTTTGGTGAGAAGCGAGAAGCGAAAAGTGAAGAATTTGCCAATGCCCATCAAGAATTAACAATTTTTATTGATTCCAACCTAAAAATCTCTCTACACTCCACACTTAACTCTCAACTTTTTCGTACCTTTGCACGGAAATGAAAGAATTATCAGTCCTCATTCCTACCTATAACGATGACTGCACCCATCTGGTCAGCACGTTACAGCATCAGGCAGAGAAGCTGGGAACGGCCTACGAGATCATCGTGGCTGACGACGGCTCCTCTGACCAGGAGACGGTGCGTCGGAACCGGAGCATCAACGACGTGCCTCATTGTCGCTTGATTGAACGACACGAGAACGCCGGGCGTGCGGCCATCCGTAACTTTCTGGCGCAGCAGGCACGCTACCCGTTTCTGGTCTTCATCGATGCTGACATGGTGGTGCCTCATGATGATTATCTTCGCCGCTATGCCTCACACCCTTGCGAGACGGTTATTGACGGAGGAATCATGGTCAGGGAAGGAAACGGCCCGCAGCATACTTTGCGTTACCAATATGAGAAGAGTGCCGAAGGGTCACACCTTGTCTCCGACCGCAGGAAGCATCCCTACCTGCACTTCCACACGGCTAATTTCCTGGTGGCCCGCACCGTCATGCTCGAACACCCGTTCGACGAGCGGTTCCGCCGTTACGGCTTTGAGGACGTGTTCTTCGGTAAACAGCTGAAAGAGCATCAGGTCGTTGTCGAGCACATTGACAACCCGTTGAGCTTTGAGATTTTCGAGGACAACGCCTCTTTCCTCAACAAGACGGAGGAAGGACTGCGTACGCTCCATCAGTTCCAGCAGGAGCTGCTGGGCTATTCGGGGCTTCTTCATGTGGTCAGCCGTCTGCGGCACTTCGGCCTGCTGCCGCTTGTCCGTTGTTGGCACCGCTTGTTTGGCGGCTGCGAGCGTAACCGGCTGCAGAAGGGGCACTACTCCCCTATCCTCTTTCAGCTTTACCGGTTAGGGTACTTCTTGGGCTTATAAGGCCCATAAGGCTTATTGGCCCCATAAGCCCCATAAGCCCTATTCCCTAAAAACTATAACCTTGAACCAGTCACGCAAAATGCCGCCATGCCGGTCCTGCGAGTCAGCTATCATGATGAGTGTCCTGCTGCCGTCAGCCAACCGGGGCCCTAAGCACATGCCTTCGTAGTTGGCAAAATTACGTCGTAACAGGTTGATCTTTGTCCGGAACTCCATCACTAACCGTTTCTCTACCACTGCCTCCGACGGTTCCCCCGTCAGCTCTACCTCAAAGAGCTTGCAATGCACCCACGACCCAATCTTCATCTTGGTTACCTTCGCCTCTCGCTCCAGCACTAACAGCCTGTTGCCGCCCAACGCGCAAAGGGCACTGACACCCCTTGCTATGGGGCGCTCCGACAATTGTCCGTCCATCTCATAGCGGTACTGCCTTTTCGGCTGCAGGTCCAGTCCGAAGCTCTGCAGCCGCAGCGTGTCGCCTTCTCCCGGCAGAGAGGCCTCAGAGGTGGTCCAGAACAGCCGTTGCTCCGCGTCATAGGCCAAAGCCTCAAAGCCGAAGTTCCTGCGGGCTTTCTTAAAGACAGCAGGAATGACGAGTCCCCGTCCCGTGTGCTGCCCGTCGAGGGTGTATTCCAGAATGTCATTGCCAGCCTCACCACTGATGAACAAGGTCTGCGTGTCAGGCACGTAGGCAATGCCTTCCACGTCCCTGTTACGCTTTCCGGTCGAACGGAAGCCTTCATTCTCTATGCTTACAATCTTCCCCGAAAGAGTGTCAATGGCTATGTGGAAGACGAAGAAGCCGTCGTCTGCCGACTTGTCGCTTACCACGGCGTAGCGGTCCTGTCCCAAAGGCGTAATACCGCTGTAGTTTCCTGCTGGAATAGAGTCGGGAAACTTTTGTTGCTTATGTGCCTCTATGATTTCCATGGGCTGTGCATTCATCAATGACAGATGGCAAAAACAGCATAAAATAACTGCAAATCGTCTCATCGCTTATATGGTTTGATGACAAACGTGAAGTCCTTGTCACCATATTTTACCATGTACTGGTCGAGCGGCCATGCGCCCCATGAGTTCACACAGCCCAGTCCCATCTGGTTCTGCTGAATGTGTACCTGCGTCAGGGCGCGCTCCACCAGGTCACCGCTATGACGGCCTGTCTTCTTGTCCTTTGTGGGCCCGTCGTCCAGGTCTTCCGTCAGATAAGGCAATGCCGAACACTCCATCGGAGCGTTAGAGTAGAACTCCAGTCCCTTCGTGCCGTCAGTAACCCGGAACCAGCGTATGTCGGTGTGGTTACCACTCTCCTGCGGACGAACGTAGGGGAAGTACTCCCCGCTGACCTCATTCTCATAGACGCCCAGGAACTGGCTGTCCTTACGGTCACAATAACTCTCAATGGGGCCGCGACCGTAGTATTGCACCCTGTTAAACTGCTTCGGCATCTGCAGCTGCATGCCGTAGCGGAACATGGGCGGAACCTCAGCACCTTCCGTCGTGCTGAGCTGCTCACGCACGATGACCTCGCCCTCTTCGGTCAGCGTATAGGTCATGGTGAGCCGGGCCTTCACGTCGGGCATGTCGAACTGGGCGACCACGCTGTTGCCGCTTACAGCACAACTGGTGAGCTTCGTCTGCGGCTGTCGCCACACACCAAAGCGCTGTTGCAGCCAGGCTCCATAGTCGTTATCAGTCGGGGCACGCCAGAACTCGGGTGTCACACTTTCGCGGTCAATGAGCATCGGCTCGCCGTCAACGTCCAAGTAGTCTATCCAGCCAGTCTTTTTGCCGATGGTCAGCGTTGTGCCGCCGGCGGTCAGCTTGATGTAAGAGGTGGTTTCTTCGGTAGGGCTTATAGGGCTTATGGGGCTTATAAGCTCCGGAAACCGGTAGGGCTGCACCACCAGCTGCTGACGGGCCACTACGGCTCCTTCAGGTTCTGCCTGACGGAACTCCATGTTCACCAAGATTTCCTCGTCAGGGTGATGCGACAGCACCTTCTGCACCACCTTCTGCAACTGCTCGTCAAAGAGCACCTTCCGCTCCTGCGGCTGAATGCCGTCAAGGGCAATCTTGCCGCTGTGCTTCCTCACCTTCCACACCAGTTCCACACCGTCGAGCGTCTTGAAGAAGTTCTCGTTAAACACCTCTATTCGCCCGTCTCTCAGTCCTTTGTCCGTCACCCAGATGTTCTGGTAGTAGTACTGCACCTCGTAGGCATGGGGGTTCAGCCTGCGGTCGGGGGCTATGATGCCGTTGCAGTTGAAGTTGTAGTCGCTGGCCGGGTAACGCCCGTAGTCACCGCCGTAGGTGAAGATTTCCCTGCCCGTTATCTTGCTCGTGTCACGCAAGCCCTGATCGACGAAGTCCCAGATGTAGCCTCCCTGATATTTAGGGTATTTCCTGATGATGTCCCAGTACTCCTTGAAACCGCCCATGGAGTTTCCCATGGCGTGGGCATACTCACATTGTATCAGGGGACGCGGGTTGTCGCCCTGCGCATATTTCACACAGTCGTCATAGTAGTAGTACATCGGACAGAAAATGTCTGTCTTGCCGTCGTGTTCGGCACGCTCGTACTGCACGGGACGGGTCGGGTCGTAGGCCTTGATCCAGTCGTAGCACTTCTCGAAGTTCGGACCGTAGCCAGCCTCGTTGCCCAAGCTCCAGACAATGATGCTCGGGTGGTTCTTCAGTGTGCGCACATTGGCTTCATCGCGTTCCAGGTGCATCTGTTCAAAGTCCGGGCGCTTTGCCAGTGTCTTGTCGCCATAGCCCATGCCGTGACTCTCTATATTCGCCTCGGCAGTAACATAAATGCCGTATTCATCGCACATCTCGTACCACCGGGGGTCGTCAGGATAGTGGCTCGTACGTACCGCATTGATGTTCAGCTGCTTCATGATCTTGATGTCCTGCATCATCCGCTCCACGCTGACCAAGTAGCCCCCGTCGGGGTCCAGCTCATGACGGTCGGCACCTTTGATGAGTATCGGCTGACCGTTCACTAACAGCTGACCGCCCTTGATTTCCACATGACGGAAGCCCACGCGCTGACGGATGACCTCTAACGTGTCGCTGCCTTTCTTCAGATATACATACAAGGTGTAGAGGCTTGGCGTCTCGGCCGTCCATGCCTTCACACCGCTCACCGTAGCCTTCAGCCCCGTTGCCACCTGCCGCCCGTCAGCGTCGGTCAGCCGTGCTTCAACGGTCAGCCCCTTTGGGGCTTTCACCTCCACGTCCAACAGGCCGTTGCCGTCCTGCCAGTCCTGTCTGATGGTGATGTCCTCCACATGTGCCTTCGGACGGGCATACAGATACACCTCACGGGCAATACCCGTCAGCCGCCAGAAGTCCTGATCTTCTAAATAGGAGCCGTCGCACCACCGCATGACCTGCATGGCTATGAGGTTACGGCCCTTCTTCAGGTATTTGGTAATGTCAAACTCAGCGGCCACTTTCGAGTCTTCTGAGTAGCCCACGTACTTGCCGTTCACCCACACCATGAGGTTACTCGTGGCCGAGCCTACATGGAACAAGACCTGCTGTCCTTTCCAGTTCTCGGGAAGCTCGAACCAACGACGGTAAGAACCTGTGTAGTTGTTGGTTTCGCCAATGTAAGGAGGATTTGTTTCAAACGTTGTTGACCAGGCATAGCCTATGTTCTTGTAAATGGGGTCGCCATAGCCGTTCAACTCAAACAGTCCGGGCACGGGGAAGTCGTTCCACGCGGTGTCGTCGTAGTCAGCACGGAAGAAACCGGCAGGCCGTTCGTTGTGGTTGCGGACGAAGTGGAACTTCCACTTTCCTTCCATGCTGAGGTAGCGCGCCGAACGGCTCTTCTCGCCCTGGGCAGCAAGTGCCTCGCTCTCGTAGGCAAAGAAGTTGGCTCTTCTCGCCTCACGGTTCTGTTGGTTGACATACGGATTTTTCCACACCGGTTCTTGAGCGAACGCAGCGCTCAACGATAACTGGCAGACAATCAATGATAAAGTTAAAATCTTCTTCATGGCTATTTTTTAATGTTTAATCTTCAATGTAAGGATGCTCGCCTCATACAGCAGGTAGAGCGGAATGCTGACCAGGATAAGCGTCATGATGTCAGGCGGCGTGATGATGGCAGCAACGAGCATCAGCAAGACAAGAGCATGACGACGATAACGGGCCAGCAACTCGGCATTGATAACGCCCATTTTTCCCAAGAAGAAACTGAGCACGGGCAACTGAAACACGGCCCCCATGACCAGCGTCAGCGAGAGAAAGGTGGTGATATACGAGTCCAGAGTAATGGTGCTGCGCACGCTCTCATCGACGCTGTAAGTTCCTAAGAATCGGAACGATATAGGGAACAGTATAAAGTAAGTCATCAGCACTCCGACAATGAACAGCACATAGATGGTAACGCTGACGCGAACGGAGTAACGACGCTCGTTCTCATAAAGGGCAGGCGACACGAAACGGAACAGCTCGTACATGATGTAAGGCGACGAGGCTAACAGCCCTAAATAGACGGCCGTAGAGACATGGGTCATGAACTGGCTCGACAGCTCCGTAGCTATCAGGTCAACATGATAGGGCTCGAAGTGGAAGTCTATGCCAACGCCTTGCAGCAGCTGCTCTATCAGCCGGTAAGTCACAAAGTCCCAACGGCTCGGAGCCAGCAGCATTGCGAACGTCTGTTCCTTAAAACAAAAGACGAGCACAGCTATGAGCCCCGCAACGGCAATGATGCGGAACAGCATTCGACGGAGCACCTCCAAGTGGCCGCCGAACGACAACAGCTCCTGCTGTCCGTCCTTCATCCTTATTCTCCCTCTGTGGTCCCTTGACCTTCGTCCTTTGACCTTTGACCGTCGCCCTTAGTCCTTTGACCGTCGTCCGTCGTCCCTTCATTCATGCCTTTCTTGAAACTCGACACGCCCTGCCCCAGACCCTTCATGAGCTCTGGCAGTTTTTTACCGCCGAACAGCAGCAACGCAATAGCACCGATAATCAGCAGTTCGGTGGTTCCGATGAATAATAACTGTGTTGTCATAAGTGTAATAGAAATTTCCGACTGCAAAAATACTAAATTATTTTGAAACCTGCTACCTTTTTCATCACTTTTTTCTACTTCGCCTCATTTTTCTGCCTTTCCTTGTTTGGCCTTAACTCCACCCTCGTTTGGGCTTAACTCCACCCTTGTTTGGTGCAGTTTCCAACCTTCTTTGGCCTTCGTTACGGTGTAATTCGGCCTTCGTTAACGTGGAGTTTGGCCTTCGTTAAGGTGGAGTTTGGCCTTCGTTATAGTGGCGAAAAGGCCAAAATCGGGTGCCCATTTTCCTCGATTATTCTCCGTTCATTCTTCAACCATTGTTCAACCATGGTTCAAAATGGAATCAAAATCCGCGTGCGAACCTCTTTATACGCGCAGGTGAAGAAATAGAAATAGATAAAGAAAAAAGAAAAAGAAAAAAGCAAACGGGTGTGTGTCTTGACCGACACACCCGATGCTTTTTCTTGGGAGGGGGGGGCGCCGATGTGGTAACTCGTTTTTGGTTCCATGTATATTATTAGTTCAATTCGTGCAATTCGTTGTCGTTTTAAACATGCGAAAGGTGAATGGTTAATTGCTGGTTGCCTGGCAACCCTCTGCGCCCTGCAGCTCTCGGCACAGAAAATATACGAGTTTACGGTGAAAGACGATGTGGGACGGCAGGTGTCTACTTCAACATCGAGTTCCCGCAGTTCGACAAAGTGGAGAAACCAGAAGCCTCTGTCAAAGACTTGCCATAAAACTTTTATTTATTTTATTTAAATTACTCCTCTCTTTAGTTAATTAGTCTTAAATAAATGGGGGGGGGTAATGAGTTAATTTTGCTTAACAAAAATAATGTTGTAACTTTGCGAGATAAAATATCCCACGCACACGCGCGAAATGAAGTAACAACTTTAAAATCTGAAGATTCAGAATAACAAATGAAGAAACTAATTCTGCATATAGTTACAATGGTTGTTGTGTTGGTGCTCCTGCCCAAGACGGTAGCCGTTGCGTCTAATCTTCCCAACTACACCTACTACGACCAATATCCCTATATCGTCATTTTGGCCGATGGAGAAGAGCCCCAGCAGTTGTCTGACGAGGAGTTCTTCGACCATGCTGCAAAGATTGTCTTCCCCGTCAACCAATACGACCTTCCGCAAAACAGCCCGTTGCTGCTTGAACTGGAGAACGTGGTGATTCCGCATATCAATAGCGACAGCCTACGTCTGGTGCGCATGGTGTTCCGCGGTGCAGCTTCCCCTGAAGGTCCTGTGGCCGTCAACCAACGGTTAGGACAGCAGCGCGTGCTCTCGGTCTATAACTTCATAACCTCACGCATCACCGCCAATGCAGCAGCTGCCAGTGTGATCAGCGGTTCCGCGGCTGAGACTCTCTCCTCCGTGGAGACGGACATCGAGGACTACCGTTCCCTCTGCATCATGATGCGCCGTGCCAATGACCCGGACTACCTGACCGTCAAGGCTCTCTGCGACCTTCACCTGCCCAACCAGGACTATGCCCAGCTGAAAGAAAAGCTGCAGAAGAACGACGGTGGACGGCTCTGGCAGCGACTCCTGCAACAGTATTTCCCGCAGCTGCGCTCTGCCCGCTTCGTCATCTACCTGCAGCGTGTGCCTAAGCCGGAGGAGCCGAAGCCGGAAGAGCCCATAAGCCCTATAAGCCCTATGAGCCCCACAAGCCCTATAAGCCCCACAAGCCCTACTCCCCCAGAGTCAGTCAACGACACCCTACCCCGCCGCGAGTTCCTCTCAATTAAGACCAACTTGCTGCTCGACGTGGCTTACATGCCTGGCTATAACCGCTGGTGCCCCATACCCAACGTGGCCGTTGAGTACTATCCACTGAAGGGGCACTTCACCTTTGGCGCGTCGTTCGACTTCCCCTGGTGGCAGCATTACGAGAAGCACAAGTTCTTCCAGATTCGCAACTACCAGCTCGAAACCCGCTATTACCTGAAGGCCAATGAGCCCCAGGAGGCTAATGAGGCCTATGAGCCCCATAAGTCCCATAAGGCGGCCTACAGCGGCTGGTACCTGCAGGGCTACGGTCATCTCGGACTCTTCGGCATCTGCTTCGACGCTGACCGCGGCTGGGAAGGCGAAGGCATCGGTGCCGGCGTGGGCATCGGCTATGTGCTCCCCATCTCCCGCAACGGCCACTGGCGCCTGGAGTTCCAGCTGCAGGCCGGTTGGTTCGGTGCCAAGTACGACCCCTACCAGTATGAGAACCCCGTTGACCCGAACTATCACGACGACCTCTACTACTACAAGTGGTCGCTGTCACCTGACCTCTTCAAGAAGCGTCAGTACCGCTTTAACTGGTTTGGCCCGACGCGCATAGGCGTCACCCTGACCTATGACCTGCTCTACCGCCGCATTCAGAAGAAAGGCGTCAGCTTTAAAGCCTATGAGCCCTATAAGACCTATAGGCCCTATAATCCCCAAGAAAGGAGGACCGCCGAATGAAGAACTTATACCTCCTCCTGCTACTGGCACTGACGTTTACGGCCTGCCGACGTGAGCCGCCACTACACCTCTACGACGCACAGCCCAGCGAGACACGGCTGGTCTTTGCCGAACTGGAGCTCGACACCTACTGGGACTACGAGATTGAACCCGGTGTCAAATACGACTGGCGCAAGGAGTGGTACTACGGATGGGATGACGAGGACCGCCAGCTCTTCGGCGAACAGGGCTACACGCTGCCCAACAACTTCGAGATTCGCCGCTACTTCACGGGCGACACACCATACACGCCCCACACCCGCGTCATTCCCAGCACCATCGAAGGGCGCATCTTCCAGGGTGCCTTCAACTACGGTTTCTGGGACATGCTCGTCTTCAACCAGATACGACTTATCGACGGCGTGCAGAGCCTGAACTTCGACGAGACGACGACGCTCGACTCCATCACCGTCTATACCAACCAGTCGATGGCAGCAGCCCGTTATCAGGCTCCGCGCTACACCCACTCCTTCTATCAGCCCGAGGAACTCTTCTCGGCCTACGAGCAAGCCATTGAGATTAACCGCAGCCTCGACGGCTTTGAGTACGACCCGGAGCGCAACCTCTATGTGAAGCGCCTGAACATGGTGCTCACGCCCATCACCTACATCTACCTCACGCAGGTCATCGTCCACCATAACAACGGAAAGATTGTCGGCGTAGATGGCGAAGGCAACGTGTCAGGATTCGCACGGTGGTCAGTACTGAACAGCGGACGGGGTGGCGATGACCCCATTACCGTCAACCACTTCACTCGCTGGAAGCGCAACTGCGACATGGAGGGCGAGAATGTTGACATAGCCGGAGGACGACTGCTCACCTTCGGCATTTGCGAGCACAACTGTAACAAGCTGAAGAGCTACAAGGAGGTGAAAGAGAAGAACCGTCACTACATGGACCTGAAGCTCCTCTTCAACAACGGTATCGACTCCACCTTCGTCTTTGATGTCACCGACCAGGTGCGCCGCCGCTACAAAGGCGGTGTGCTCACCGTCGAGCTCGACATGGACACCATCCCCGTCCCCACGCGTAACGGAGGCTCTGCCTTCGATGCCGTAGTAAAGGACTTCGAAGAAGAGACCTACGAATTCGACGTTGGAGGAGGGGCACGGTAAAAGTGAAAAAGTGAAAAAGTGAAAAAATGAAAAAGCGAAATAACGAAAAAGCGAAAAAACGAAAAAATAGTATTAACAATTAAAAACAAACAAACAACAATGAAAAAGTATCTGTTTTTAGCAACCGCAGTGGCAGGCATGATGCTCGCCGGCTGCTCGAACGATGACTTCATCGCCGACACTTCACCTGTAGTGAACCCCGAAGAAGCTGACGTTCCCATTCTGTTCAGTTCTAACAAGGGCAACATCACCCGTGCAAACGACATTACGGGCGCTGCCGCTGCCGAACTCTTAGGCAACAACTTCGTGGTTTCTGGCTACAAGGGCACTTCTACCGGTTCCGTGAGAAGCATCGTCTTTGACAACTACCTCGTGACCTACGAGGCTAACACCGCTTACACCACCGAGTCGAACACCCACAACTGGGAGTACGTTGGAAAGGGACGCATTAAGCACGCCATTGACAACGGCATCACCAACCAGACCATTAAGTACTGGGACTACACGCAGACACAGTACGACTTCATTGCGTGGTCAACAGGTCTGAAGACGGCCATCTACGAAGGTGAACCCGCTGACGGCCAGGTGCTCGTCAGCGCCATCAAGCCCGCTCAGGCCGGAACAGCTGCCTTCACCATGAAGGGTAAGGCCGTTGACCTTGAGGGATGCTATGTGGCTGACATTGTGACCATGCCGAAGTCCAAGTTTGGTGAGACCGTCACCCTGCGCTTCCGCAGCCTCGGCTCAAAGGTGCGTATCGGTATCTACGAGACCGTGCCCGGCTACTCGGTTCGTGACGTGAAGTTCTACAGCGCTGCCGCTTCCAATGATGCTAACGCAGCCACTCCGCGCCTCTTCACAACAGTTGAAGGCGACATCTTCACCGAGGGTACTTACACCATCTTCTATCCTACCGTTGACCATCCTGAGGATGCCGACAACAACCAGGCTCACATCAGCTTTGCAGGTACCAGCGACCAGACAACACTGGTGAACTTCGGACCGCTGAACCTCACCATTGCTGAAGATGGCGAGAAGACCGCTGGTAACGTGTTTATCGGACGTACGTCGAACACCGCCTCTATGGCCGGCGAGGCTGAGGGCAACTACTACACCCAGTATCTGCCAAACGAAAGAGGAACGAACCTGAACCTCCGCGTTGACTACACACTGGAGTCAACCGACGGCTCTGGCGAGGTTATCAACGTGCGCGGTGCTACGGCTCAGGTGCCCCTTATCTACGCTCAGTGGAAGGCTGGCTATGCTTATACTTATTTATTTAAGATTAGCGACCGCACGAATGGCCACACTGGTGTCTATGACCCCACAAAGCCGGATGACACCACCGTCAACAGCGACCCCGCAGGTCTCTACCCCATCACCTTCGATGCCGTGGTGGTCAACTCTGAGGAAGACAACACGCAGGAGACCATCACCACCGTCTCTACACCCAGCATCACAACCTACCAGAAGGGCTCTAACGTGGTTAACGACAATGAGTACACCACCGTTAACGACATATACGTGACCGTGAACGACGGAAATGAAGAGAGCACTCCCGACCTGGCTAACGGCAAGCTGCAGACGCTGACATCTGAAAATGCTGCACTCTACACCCTGCCTGACGACGGCAAGAACTACACCGAGGCAGTCGTTATTGATGCGCTCTCCATGCAGGACGACGATGCTGATGCCGGCACCATCAAGGGCCGCAGCGGACTGGTGCTGTCAGAAACTGCCTTCAACCTGACCAACAAGGTGGAATACGGAGCTGATGGTAACGTGATTAAATTAAATGACACCCAGGCTGCAGTGTTCACTCCTATGACTGGTACTACCTACGCCTTCGTCTATACAAAGAAGGCTGCTGTGAATACAGATGACATGTTCCAGCCTATCAACATTGCAGTGGGTGAGTCTGCAAGCGGCTACTACCGCTACAAGCTCGTTGCAGGAAGCGGCGACGTGCAGAAGGGCGTGAAGTACTTCCCCGATGAGAATGCTGCGGCCGGCATGGTAACCGTATTCCTCGGACAGGGCGTCAACAACCTCTATCTCGACAATGCCGGAATGACCATCGCAACAGGATATGCCGTCACCGGAACAGACTACTACTACACCACCAACAATGGCATGAGCTACAAGAAGGCCCAGAACGTTGACTACGCTGACTTCGGGAATACTACGCTCTACACCTTCGACGGAACTAACTACAATCGTACAAATGACACCACTCCTCAGAACGGCACCGCTTACTACTCGCTGGTTGGTGGAGAGTACGTCTATTGTGTCATCCTGCCGCAGCAGGCTGACACCCTCTTCGTCATCGACGAGGCCGCCGACAAGGTTGCTGCTGCCGGAAATGCTGTCGAGGGCATGACCTACTTCGACAAGTTCACCAAGAACGACGGTGTTTATTACACCAAGATCATCAAGGTGCAGTAAATTATTAACAACACAAATTATATTTGAATTATGAAAAAAGTTTTATTTTTCGCAACTGCGCTCATAGCATTAGCCAGTTGCACCAACAATGACTTCGTGGGAGACGCTCCGACTCCCACCAGTCAGGACACCCAAGGCGCCATCGTCTTCGGGTCAGGTCTTAATGCTGTCACTCGTGACAACTATGTTGGACCTGACGCTGCAGCGAAACTGAACAACCTATTTACAGTGGAAGGTGTTAAGAGTAATGGTACAATTTCTGAAGCAGAAACAGTATTCGACAACTACAATGTCAAATACCTAGCCAACACTGCCAACACCACGCTTTCTAACACAGCTAACTGGGAGTATGTTGCCCAGACAAAGAACGCCAATGCAACGATTGCACAACAAACCATTAAGTATTGGGACTATCTTAAATCGCAGTATGACTTCATTGCCTATTCTGTGGGTACAGCAACTTTAACTACAGGAACTCCTGCCTCAGGACAACTGAAGGTTAGTGCCATCGATGCTAAAAAGATGAATGGTGTTGAGACCAATGATGTTATCACAGACGGTGCTTACACCATCGAAGGTGCTGCCGACGACTTGAAGAAGGCCTACATTGCAGACCTTGTAACAGCCTATCGTGACCCTACTGCAACAAGCGATTACCAGAAGACTGTTCAGTTCAAGTTCCGTGCCCTGGCTGCTAAAGCACGTATCGCTCTTTACGAGACCGTGCCTGGTTATTCTGTAAAGGATGTTGTTTTCTATACAAATGAAACAACAAAAGACACAGAAGGCAAGGCTGCTCATCTTTTCACTAATAGCCCTGATGTGTTCAACGGCAACGGTAAGTACATCGTGTATTTCCCGACGACCGGAAGCAGCAATAAAGGAGAAACTGACTACAACAAGGCTCACGTAAAGTTTGTAGCTGCCACTACAGATGGTGGTACATCTACCGTTCTTGACCTTGGTGCTCTTGATGCTACCAACAAATTTGTAGCCAAAGAAATTGCAGAAACACCTTCTTCTGATAAACTCTACATCGGCCGTTTCTCAAGCCAGGCTACCTATGCAGGAACATCAACTGACAATTACTACACCGTCGTTCTCCCCAACGAGACTGGCGCTGCTCTTAACCTGAAGGTTGACTACACCCTCATTTCTACCGACGGTAGTGGTGAGACCATCAAGGTTACGGGTGCTACCGCTCAGGTTCCCGCTGTTTATGCAGCTTGGAAGTCTGGCTATGCTTACACCTACCTGTTTAAGATTTCAGAGAATACTGACGGTAAGACCAATCCCAGCCTGGATCCCGTTGGTCTGTATCCCATCACCTTCGATGCTGTCGTAACAGAGACCGATGACGGTGTTCAGGAGACTATCACTACCGTTTCAGATCCTTCAATCACTACCTACGCTAAGGGCGAGATGGTAACTGCAAAGAACGAGTACCAGACTGGTGCCAACATCTACGTTGTAGTTGAGGGAGCACCTGCCCTCACCGTGGGTACAAACGCTAACCTCTATACCGTTACGTTAGATGAAGGTGCTGCACAGACCATCAATGAGGAGTCTGTTGCCAACGCATTAGTAAATGGTACGAAGAATAACGAAGAGAATCCTACTACTTGGACGCTCACTGATGCCAACACTAAGAGTATGGTTGTAACTAAGGCTACTGGCCTGACTGCCATTACCGAAATTGCAGCAGCAGACTCACCTGACGGCAATGCTATCACCGTCAACGGTGCTAAGTTCACTCCGTCAGCAGCCGGCACATACGTATTTGAGTACATCAATGGTACTAAGAAGTACTATAAGATTATTCAGGTAGTAGCTCCTTAATCGCAATGAACAAATCACCCTCGAACAGCATCAACTCCCCTCTCCCGTCGGAAAGGGGTTGGGGGTGAGGCTTAAAAGCCCCCCAGGGTTCGACTCCCTGGCGGGCTACCAACAACAAAGGCCGGAAAGGTGCAGGAAGAACGGGCGACGGTCGCCATCCTGCGAATAAGGCCCATACGGCTAATAAGAAAAAAATAAAAAAAACAATGATACAAGAACCCAAGCCGTTCCTCCCGAAGAAGGGTAATTACGAGAACCTGCTGGTCTATCAGAAGGCCGCTTGTATCTACGACATTACCTTCTACTTTGCCAACCACTACTTCGTGGAGCGCAAGGACCGTACCGTCGATCAGATGGTACAGGCTGCCCGTTCCGCAAAGCAAAATATCACGGAAGGTTGTGCTGCCGCATCTACCTCTGCCGAAACCGAGCTGAAGCTGATTGGCGTAGCACGCGCCAGTATGAAGGAACTGTTGACCGACTACGAGGACTACCTCCGGGTGCGTAACCTAACACAATGGCCCCTGGAAGATGCCCGCACCCGTCAGACTCAGGCATACTGTAACAAACACCTCAAGCCCGAGGACTACACCAAGGGAATTGAACAGCGCTCTGACGAAGCCATTGCTAACATTGCCATCACACTGATTCACCAATACGACAAGATGATGGGCAAATATTTAGACCGTCTGCAGAAAGACTTCGTGGAGAAAGGCGGCATCCGTGAACAGATGACGGCTGCCCGTCTTGGCTATCGCAACGACCAGAAAGCTCGCATTGCAGAACTGGAGTCCGAAAACAGCCGCCTCCGCGCCCACATCACCCAATTAGAAGCTCAGCTGAGCCAGAAAGGAGGGAATCTATGAGAAAATCAATAAGCCCAATAAGGCTAATTAGCCTAATAAGCCCAATAAGCCCAATAAGGCTAATTAGCCCAATTTGTCTAATAGGCCTTATTTGCCTAATAAGCCTCACCGCCTGCTCATCGGGTGGCGATGTGGCAGGTGACGAGCCGTCCCCTACCCCGGTTAACCCGCCTATACCCGAGCCGCAGACGGAGACCGCCATCACCTTCAGAAGCGGACTGGCTGACGAAGAGGCCGTCACCCGTGCCACAGGACTGGAAGAAGTAAAAACCTCCTTCAAGGTCTGGGCCTATAAGAACACTGACGCCGCCCAAACTGACTACCAGACAGTAATTGACGGTTACACCGTGAGTTGGACTGCCAACACCGCCAACACCACCACCAGCAACACCAACGACTGGGAATACGTCGGCATTAGCGACCAGACCATCAAATACTGGGACTGGTCAGCCAAGGCCTACCGCTTCTTCGGAATGACGGGCGATTGGACCAATGAGCCTTATGAGGTCAATACGGCCAATAGGGCCTATACGACTACGACTATGGTAGATGCCCGCACCCCAGCCGCACTGCCCTACTTTAGCAAACTGCGCTACTGTACCAACGACGACTACGGCAAGACCGTGCAACTGGTGTTCGTGCAGCCTTACTCCCGCGTACGTTTCATGTTCACCTACTCCTACCCCGACGCGAACATCATGCTGACCGACAAGAGCTTCCGTCCCACCGACAACACCAAGACGATTCCCCTTGTGGGCAAAGTCACCGTCAGCTACCCCCTGACCGGAGCAGCCACTCAGGAAGCGGTAAGCCTGTCGAACATCACGACCGAGCTTTCCGACCTGACCCAGGACTACTACGAAAGCACCGACGAGAACGATCCCAACCGCCAGAAGTGGTACTACGTGCTCCCCGCCCAGGATCAGGGCACTTACACGCTCACGGTCTCCATGAACGGCGAAAAGCGCACCACCGTAGTGCCCGCTGAATACATGAACTGGAAACCCGGATATCAATATACCTATATATTTAAGATCACGGAAGAGGGCGGCGTAGAGCTTGACAGTGTCAGCTCTGCCTTCACCGAGTGGACTGAACAGGAGGCCAACCACCCCGTGTACAACTGGTAACAAGGAAACAATGAAAAGGAAAAAACATATAAGCCCCATGGGGCGTATGGGCCTTATAAACCCTATAAGCCGTATAAGGCCAATAAGCCTTATAGGCCTTATGGGCCTTCTCAGCCTTACTGGCTGCTCTGACGACAGCGAGGCTGAACTGGCACGCACTACCGTGGAGCTGGTGCCCTGCGCACCATCGTTCGTCGAGGAAGAACTCATCCCCACCCGCTCGTGGACACCGCCCACAGGCTACAAGCTCTACGAAAACCTGAACAACATGTTCAGCGATCAGGCCAACCTCACCAACAGTGACATCGGCATCTTCTTCACCAAAGAAGACGGTAATAAGGAAGAAGGCCGCTTCTTCTACGGCAGTGACAATAAATGGCGCTCGTCGGTGGAGATTACCACTGCCGGCACCTATTACCTCTACGGCTTCATTCCTTTCATGAGCGGCGTGACAGCCAGCATCAACGGCAGTGAGTCTGGCGGGTTCCCCGCTGGAGCCGTGCTCACCCTGAACAACCTGCCCACCGTCACCCCTAACGACATCTGTGTAGTGGTGGGAGCAAAGGCCGGCACAAGCACTGATAACGACAATGGACTGACCACCGGTCAGTTTGCATACGCAGCCACCGGAGGTTCGGGCAACTACATCTTCCTGCTTTTCGACCACATCTACTCTGCACTGAACTTCAAGGTGAAGGTGGATGCCGACTATGCCCAACTGCGCACTATCAAGCTGAAGACAATGACCCTGCAGCCCAAGAGCGGCTCCAACGACTACTATGACAAAGCCAACGTAACCGTCACCCTGACAGCAACAACCGACGGCACAACGCCCATCACCAACGTTACCTACACACCGTCAGGCACCAGCACAGCAGCACCGCTGCTGTTCCAGTCAACAGAGGCTGCCGGCACCGTGCTCACCACCGAAGCCCAGAACATCAGAGGCTGCTTCACGCCTGCAGGTATCACCAGCTTCGTGCTGAAGAGCACCTACGACGTCTATGACCGCAAGGGTAACCTGATCCGCCCTGATCAGACAGCCGAGAACACCATCGATATCAGTAAGGTGTTTACCACCACCTCAGACATCACCCGAGGCAAGATGTTCACCATCAACATGACCATCAAGCCCACATACTTATACGTCCTGTCAGACCCGGACTTAGACAACCCGACGTTTGAGATAGATTAGTAAAAAGAAGAAACGAAATGAGCATAAAGAACTTAGCATATCGCCTCAAAAAGAGTGCCCTCAGCTTCCACCTGATGGCCATCCCTTCGTTATTCCTGCTTGCCCTTCCCGCAGCAGCACAGGACGACCCTGTCCAGGACGACCCCGAACCTACTACAACCACCAAAACGCTCAAAGGCATCCACATAGGCGGCAGCGTCTATGGCGGCGGTAACTTAGGCGAAACCAAAGGCAATACCACGGTCACCGTATATGCCGGTGACCTGAACGAGGTGTTCGGCGGTGCCCGACAGGCCAATGTCGGTGGTCATGCTTTCGTGAACATTGACGGCGAACATGCCTCTAACTATACCCTCATCAACCGCGTCTATGGCGGAAACGACATCGCAGGTACTATTGGTAGCAGCGACGCATTACCAGAAGAAATTGAGAAAGCTGGGGAGAACCTCGTTGACAAGACGTGGAACGCCTTTGTGCGTATCTCGACCAAGACCACTACTACGACAACGGGCGAAGGTGATAATGCCGTAACCGAGACCACTCCTGCTGCCGATGCCCAGAAAGTATATATCGGCCAGCTCTTCGGAGGCGGTAATGGCGACTATGACTACGATAGTGAAGCTTACACTGGCCTGTCAGCCCCTAACCTGGCCAAGACCTATTTGGAGGTGATGGGCGGCAGCATCGTCTATGCCTTCGGCGGCGGCAACAACGCCACGGTAACGGAGAAGACGGCC
>Ga0256404_1006728_pt1 | contig 18747 bp, 16 predicted proteins | sample RumenRJG_01DNA_FD_185990 | JGI IMG/M metagenome (GOLD analysis project Ga0256404, IMG submission 185990) | Bovine rumen microbial communities from Lethbridge, Alberta, Canada - RJG_01 | ecosystem: Host-associated > Mammals > Digestive system > Stomach > Rumen | place: Canada: Alberta | collected...
AGATACCTAAACGTAAGGCTATTACTGGAGCTGATGGCAAGAAAGAATACATTGGCATGTATGATAAACGCCAAAGATTGTGTTACGATGTTATTAGCGTTAAGGGATTAACTCCTTATGACTATCGTAACCTGATCCTGAAGGAAAAGGCTGAATCAGCTAAGGCAAAGAAGCAAATTTGCTGCTAAAAAAGAGCCGATCTGCGGTAAAAAAGCCAAGATCGGTATTTTTAGGCAGGTTTTGTTCGCAATAATTGGTAGTTACGATTAGATTTACATTTAACGTTTATAAATTTGATCTATAATATGCTATAATGATTCAATATATTTTTAGTGTGTTTACAAAAAAATACTAAACAATGTCTCTTTGTTAGTTTTTAATATGTTTATATACAGTTTGTTATAAGAATAACTAATTATTTTTAATATGTTTTTTTTTATTTTAATCAGTAAATTTGTTGGAACTCATGATGGATAACAGAAACGAAGAAATCGAAATTGATTTAGTCATGATGGCAAAATACCTTATTTCTAAATGGAAGATTGTATTAGTTTTGGGAATAATATTTGCAGCTCTTGGCTTTACATATAAGTTTTTAAATTATCAGTTATCTTCTGTTCCTTTAGCTGAAGTTGATAAATTATTTAAAATTGAAAGAGAAGTAAAGCAGCCTAATGGTCAGATTCAGAAAGTTGAGTCTAAAGTAAGCTACAGAGTTTATGTTGAAGACTATGAATCCAAGATGGCAAAATACAATGCTGATCTTGATAACTATAAATTATCTAAGGAACTTTTATCAAGAAAGGTAGAACAGGCCCAGGATTTAGTTGATGAGCAGACAAAATATTTAGAAGAGTCTTTAATATATAACTCAAATGATGACTCTTACTTTGAAAATGTTTATCAGTATGTTGTTAAAGAGAATAAATCAGGTTCTGTTGATTTAACTCAGGATAATACACCAAACCCTGGCCTTTCTTATGCAATGACTGCTTTATCATCAACAGAATTTGCATCAAATATTGCCAAGTCATTAAATATTGAAACAGATCCAACTTTTAAGGTTATAAGAGAAATTTTTGAGATAAAGGTTATAAACAAAAACAGCTTTAATCTTATAGTAAAAGGTAATTCTGTTAAAACCTTAGAAATTGTCGATGTTTGTTTAAAAGACGTAAATAATAAGATAACAGATTACTGTAAAAATAAATATAATTTTGATTCAATCTTAATTTCATCAGGCATAGGTGAAATTGCTAACTTAAAAGATTTACAAAAAAATGAAGTTAAAAAACTAGAAGAGTTGCAGATTGAATTAAATAAAGCCAAAATTGATCTATCTTCTGTTGTTGAGCCAATAAAATTTGAAAATTACGGCAAGCTTACAACACTTGAAGGATATAAATTTAATAAACTTCTTATGTACTTTTTTGCAGGTTTCTTTGGCGGTATTTTTATTGCTTTGTGTTATTTTACCTGCAGGTATCTTTTTGAAGGCAAGTTACGTGATGAAAATTATGTATCCAATGCTTTTGGGATTGTAAAGGTATGTTCAATTTATAGGAATAGAAATGCTAATATTTTAGATAATTCAGGTCTTAAAAAATTAGGTTCTTATATTGACTACCTTTATGAAAATGGTATCAGATCAATTCGATTTGTATCTACACTTGATAAAGATTTATGCTCTGAATTATCTGTTTTTTTATCAGATGTTAAAAGTCGTTTAAACGCTGATATAAGTATTATCTCTGCAGCGGAAATTAGTAAAGCTGCTAAAGCGGATGCCGTCATTCTTTTTGAAAAGACCGATATCTCAAATCTGAATGAAGTTGTGGATGAAGTAAAATCTATTCTTGCTGTAAAAGAAAAAATCTCTGGTATTGTTTACGGTTAATGATTATTTTATATTGCATTTATTCTGATTAGTAAAATTGTCCGAATTATTGGAAAGTTATTAAATGTATCTGAATTCAAATCGTGAAAAGCTTATTAAGTACATAATATCAGTTAGTGGAATATTTTCTGTTACGTTATCTTTATACTTGTCTGTAAGCTTTTACTTTTCTGATTTTGATAAGTTTTTAACTTTCCAAACTCATAAAGCTTATCTGCTGATACTTGCAGGTTTATACATCGGAATAACAGCTTTTACAGGACTTAACAAAAGCTTTTTTAAGAGGAAGATTTTTAACGAAACTGTAGTTGTTATATACTACAGCTTTTTTATGGTCTGTGGACTTATCTTAATCCTGTTCTGGATGCACAGGCTTGTTGATTTACATCGTCTGATTGTTGGTTATTATCTTGTAATATTTATTGCGACAGATGTTATTTTAAGATCTCTTATTAAATTTATACTCTTAAAAATTTACTTTAATTCCAAGTTTTCAAGCAAACTTCTTTTAATAACTGACAATTCTAAGATTGATTCTGTTTTAAAAACCTTTAAGTCTAATCTTGACTGGTCCAGGCAACTTTGTGGTTTGTGTATTTTAGATGCACAATCAACTGATTGTTCAGGATGTGATAGTACTAAATTCTATGATTTTGATGTAAACAAAAAAGCTTTCACTGATACTAAATTGATAGCTGATAAGTATTATGTTGATGTTGTAGCTAATAAAGATACATTATTAAGTTATATTACATTAAATAATGTTGATGAAATTTTTGTATTCACAAAGCTTATCTACACAGATACTGAAGTTCAGAAGATCATATCTCACGCAGAGGAGATGGGAATTAAAGTTAATGTCAGAATTAACCTTGATCTTTTTGATTTTCTTCCAAAATCCTTTACTAAAATTGACAGAATTGGATCATACTATTGTGTTTCCATAAGTCGAAATCATATTTCCTATAGAAACAGGATGCTAAAGCACACTCTTGATTATGTCGGTGGTCTTGTAGGTTTTATTCTGTTTTGTCTTGCATATTGCGTATTAGGACCAATTATTAAGCTTGATTCAAAGGGTCCAATACTTTTTTCTCAAAATCGTGTTGGGCGTAATGGTAGAATTTTTAAATGCTATAAATTTCGTTCCATGAGAGCTGATGCGGAAGTTTTAAAGAAAAAACTGATGTCACAAAATGAAATGCAGGGCCTGATGTTTAAGATGGAGAACGATCCAAGAATTACAAAAGTAGGTCGTTTTATTCGTAAGACGAGCCTTGACGAGCTTCCACAGTTTATTAATGTATTAAAAGGTGATATGTCGCTTGTTGGCACAAGACCTCCTACTGTGGATGAGTATGAAAAGTATGAGCCAAAGCATAAGGCTCGCGTATCAATGATGCCAGGACTTACAGGACTTTGGCAGGTAAGTGGTCGTTCTAATATTAAGGATTTTGATGAAGTTGTAAAACTTGATATGGAGTATATAGATAATGCTTCTTTCTGGTTTGATATAAAGATTATACTATTAACCATAAAAACAGTTATATTTGGCAGAGGAGCAAAGTAATTAGTAAATAATTTTTTTTATTTTTTTAGGTTAATATTCATATTTTTAATTTTAAATTAATTTGAGGCTGTTTATATGTGCGGTATTGTTGGTGCCATATCTACAAGAGATGTCAATAAGATTTTACTTGCTGGATTAGCAAGTTTAGAATACCGCGGTTATGATTCAGCAGGTTTATGTACCATCGATAATGGTGAATTAAACTGCATCAAGACTACCGGTAAGGTTGTAAATCTAAAGCAGGCTGTTAAAGAGAAAGGCTGTCCTGGCAGTATCGGTATTGCACACACCCGCTGGGCAACCCACGGTGTACCATCAGAGGTTAATGCCCACCCTCATTTATGTGAGAACCTGGCTTTAGTACACAATGGTATTATTGAGAACTTTGCATCATTAAAAGAAGATTTAATTGCTAAGGGCTATACCTTCAAATCACAGACTGATACTGAAGTGCTGGTATGTTTAATTCATTCAAAACAGAAAGAACACTTCAATCTGTTTGATGCACTGCGTGCAGCCTTAAAGGAAGTAAAAGGCTCCTTTGGCATTGCCCTTATGGACAGAAATGATCCTAAGACCTTATATGCTGCAAGATTCGGCTCACCTCTTATCATAGGTTTAGGTATCGGAGAGAACTTTGTAGCATCAGATACCCTGGCTTTATTACCTGTAACCAGAAAATTTATTTATCTTGAGGAAAATGAGCTTGCAGTATTAACTGAAGAGTCTGTAAACGTATTTGATCTTGACGGCAATGAGTATGAAAAGAACGCCGTTGAATCAGACTTGGATGCTGAGAGTATTTCAAAGGGTCACTTCCGCCACTACATGCAGAAGGAAATCTACGAGCAGCCACAGTCACTGCAGAACACCCTTTTAGGAAGGATTTCTGAGGATAACGAGGTTAAATGTGAGACTGTAGTAGGCTCAGATGAGAACACCTTTAAGGATATCAGACACATTCAGATTGTAGCCTGTGGTACTTCATATCATGCTGGTATGGTAGGCCGTTACTGGCTTGAAGAACTCACCGGTGTATCGACCAATGTAGAGATTGCATCAGAGTACCGCTACAGAAAAGCAGTAGTTCAGGATAACAGTCTGTTTATCACCATTTCACAGTCAGGAGAAACAGCAGATACCCTGGCATCACTTCGTCTTGCCAAAGAGCAGAAATACAAAAAGTCACTGTGTATCTGTAATGTAAACGGCTCTTCATTAGTTAGAGAGTCAGACTTTACCTTATTTACCAAGGCTGGAGCAGAAATTGGAGTTGCCTCAACCAAGGCCTTTACCACTCAGTTATTAAGTCTGTTACTCTTAGCTTTAATTATTGGCCGTCAGAACGGCTCAATCAGCAAAGAAAAGAACGGCTCAATCAGCAAAGAAAAGAACGATGAGATTATTGCAGAGTTAAAGAAACTTCCTGTACTTTCTCAGGAGTTTATCTCTAAAGATGCTGAAGTTGAGAAGATTGCAGCCTTATTCTCAGGCAAGCGTCACAGCCTGTTCTTAGGCCGAGGTGTAATGTACCCAATCGCACTTGAAGGAGCCTTAAAACTCAAAGAGATTTCCTATATCCACGCTGAAGGCTATGCTGCAGGTGAGTTAAAGCACGGACCTATCGCTCTTATCGACAAGAAGATGCCGGTAGTTGTGGTAGCACCTGATAACAACCTTATGGACAAGCTTGTCTCCAATGTTGAAGAGGTTAGAGCCCGTGGTGCGCTGCTTTATATCTTTGTATCAGGTGAACAGGAAATTAAGGTCGACAAGAGAACAACCATTGTAAAACTGCCTAAGTGTGATGATATTGTGCAGCCAATCCTGTTTACAATTCCTCTGCAGCTTTTAGCTTATCACTGTGCGGTTATCAACGGTACTGATGTCGATCAGCCGCGCAATCTTGCAAAATCTGTGACGGTAGAATAAACGGATGTCTTGCTGATATGATACATGTAGGCAATCTGGTAAGAGGAAAGATGAGAATTAGCGATGTCGTTTACTATCAGCTGATTGATTTGAAGTGTTTGACTAGACATAATAAGTTCTTCTTATAAAAAAACTATTCTAACAGTTTATTTTTTAAAGAAAAAATCTAGAACCGCAATAGCTGACAGTTACGTTGAAATGTGTATGAATAATACTATTTAAGTAAATAGCTCGATAATCGGAATTTTTAGAGTAGCACGATTGTTAAAGATATAAATACAAAAGGATAGAAAAACATGTTAACAGCTTTAATTATGGCAGGTGGAAGAGGAACAAGATTCTGGCCAGCAAGTACAGATGAACATCCGAAACAGTTCATAGATTACTTCCATTGATCGATATTGATCATATTTTCATTTGCACAGGTGTTAAGTATAAAGATATTTGTTTGGAGCAGTTACCGGACCTTCCTAAGAGAAATATTATTGTGGAGCCAATGGGAAGAAATACCGCTCCTTGTATTTTACTTTCTGCGCTCTACATTAAGCAGATTTATGGGGATTCGAATGTAATCGTACTTCCTAGTGATCATCTGATTAATAATGAGCCTGAGTTTTTATCTGTTCTTTCTGATGCAAATAAGTTTGTTTCTAGTAAAAAAGAATCGATTATCACAATTGGTATCATGCCAGATCGTCCTGAAACAGGTTATGGATATATTAATTTTATGGACACAATCAACACCGTCAATTCCCATGAAATTAAAAAGGTAAATAGATTTGTTGAGAAGCCAAATGCAGAAGTGGCTCAGTCTTATTTGGATGATGGGCATTATCTTTGGAATGCTGGTATGTTCATGTTCAATGTGGACTTTATGACTTCCGAATATGAAAAGTATGCTACCGATACATATAAGACTTTAACTTCACTCCCTGCAATCGATGCGGCAGACTATATGGAAGAGTTAGATGCAAAGTATGCAACTTGTGAGTCTATCTCTGTTGACTTCGCAATTATGGAAAAGACAGATAGTCTCTGCGTCATTCCTGCTGACTTTGGTTGGGATGATATAGGATCATGGAAAGCGCTTGAAAGATATTTAGCTGAGGACGAAATGAAGAACATCCTCAAAGGAAACGTTAGAGCATTCAGCGCAAGTAACAATTTAGTGTTTTCCAAAAACAAAGAAGTGATTCTCTTTGATGCAGATGATTTATTCATTATCGAAACTGATGAATGCATTGTGGTTGGCAAGCGAGAATCGTTAGAAAAAGTTCACGAACTAAGAACAAAGTAAAGAGGTGAAAGATTGAAGTGTGTAGTATTGGCAGGTGGAGCTGGAGAAAGATTATGGCCTTTGTCTAGAAAAAACTGCCCAAAACAATTTATAGAAATTGCAAATAACCACTCTATTTTTCAGGATACTATTGCTCGTAATATTCCGTATTGTGATGAGTTTATCATTGTAACAAATACCGAGTATAGATATATCATTGCAAATCAATTGGAGCCGTTTCAGGGGCTGAACTATAGATGCATATTTGAAGAAGAGGCAAAGAAAACGACAGCGGCCATTACTCTAGCGTGTTTATCATTGGAACCAACAGAGTATGTCCTTGTTACTAACACAAATCTTCTTATTTCTTCTTCTGAATACAAAGATGCGATTCTTAAAGCAAAACAAAACGCAAGTGATGGGTTTATCAGCATTCTCGTCAACAAAGAAGAAAAGACAGACAATAGATATGAATATGTCCTCAATAAGGATGGAGATCTTGTTAAGAAATATGTTGAAAAACCAGAAGACGAAATTGCCGGAGATGTATATAAGAATTTAGGGATTTTGGTTTTCCAAAACGGTGTGTTCTTAAATGAATTACCTAGAGATCAAGTTAGCAGTTGCATGTTGGCATATAAGACGAGAACCTTAAAAAACGGTGATACATATTATGGTCCGATTGATGTGACTGCTATAGCAATTGAGAAATCCATTCTTGAGAGTTCTTGTGGAGTTAAAGCAGTAGAAATCTATTTTCCATACAAGTACGTCAGAACTTTGGAGGATTTAACATACTACAAGAATCAGGGAGTAGTGATTAACAAAACCACATCAACGGTTATAAACACAGCAAATAATAAAGCGGTTGTTATTAATGATGTGGATGACCTGATGGTAGTAAATACACCGGATGCCTTATATATAGGCAAAAATGGTATTGGATTAAAAGAGATTCTTAAAGATTCGAAATTGAAAGTATTCGGAGACAAAAGTACACGATTTGAACGTTCATGGGGAAGATATGATGATTTGTTTGTTGATAAAAACTATCGCTTGAGAAAAATCGTAATCAAACCGGGTAAGACAATATATGAGCATACGCACGAGAAACGTATCGAACTTTGGACAGTTCTAAAAGGCACAGGGAAATTTACGCTTGATGGGATAGAAAGAACTTGTGGGGCTGGAGAAACAGTAACGGCGAATGAGGGTATTAAGCATCAGATTTCGAACATTGGTGATGAAACACTTGTGTTAGTAGAAATCGGATTAGGTGATGTACTAAAAGTGGATATGAAATCAACATCCACGAAAAATGAAACTGCCACATCACTTGGTATTTCTATCGACCCAATGATAAAATTGACACCTGCTCTGAAAGATTACCTTTGGGGGGGAAATCAGCTAAAAGATAGATATGGTATTGAATCAGATCTTGATATTGTTGCAGAAGCATGGGAGCTATCTGCTCATCCAGATGGCGAGAGCATTGTAGCTACTGGAAGACATAAGGGCTTGTCTTTTTCAAAGTATATTGAGACAGTCGGAAAGGAAGTCCTTGGTTGGAAGTGTTCACCACTACAGTCATTCCCAATGCTTGTAAAATTCATTGATGCAAAAGGTAACCTATCAATTCAAGTTCATCCTGATGATGATTATGCATTAGAGCATGAGAATCAGTACGGAAAAAACGAGATGTGGTATGTGGTTGATGCAAAAGAAGGTGCCGGTTTGTATGTTGGTTTTAATAGAGATGTTGATAAGGATGAGGTCAGAAGAAGAGTGCAGGATAACACAATCACTGATGTGTTGAACTACTATCCAACAAAGCCCGGAGATATTTTCTTCATACCTGCTGGAACGGTTCACGCTATTTGTGGAGGAAACTTAATCTGTGAAATCCAGCAAAGTTCAAACTGTACATATCGTCTTTACGATTATGACAGAAGAGATAAGTTTGGGAATCCACGAGAACTTCATCTCGAAAAAGCACTTGATGTATTGAACTTTAACAAATATGAAGCTGTGCAAGGAAATGTCATTTGTAAGTACTTTGAAATTGAAATAGCTGAGTTTGAAGAAAAGACTATCAGAATTGATGACGATAGATTTATTTCACTTATCTGTATTGATGGTGGAGGTGCAATGTCTATCGGAGATTATAGATTAGAAGTAAATGCAGGAGACAGTATCTTTGTTCCAGCACTGAAAAATATGTTGAAAATAAAAGGAAATATGAAAATGGCTATTTGCCATATCTAAGAGAGACTTATGGATTACAGAAAAGAGTATAACCGTTGGCTTGAGTTAGCAAACGACGAAATGAAAGAACTGTTGAAAGGATATAGTGAAAAAGAAATTGAAGATTCATTCTATAGAAACTTAGCGTTTGGTACTGGTGGTCTTAGAGGAACTATTGGTGCAGGTACTAACAGAATGAATGTTCACACAGTAGGTAAAGCGTCACAGGGACTGGCAGATTACCTGAACAAGACTTGTGAGAATCCATCTGTAGTTATTGGATTTGATAGCAGAATTAAGTCCGACGTCTTTGCGAAAGCTGCTGCCGATATCTTTTCAGCAAATGGAATTAAGGTATATCTTTGGTCGGAATTGAATCCAGTTCCTACTGTGTCTTTTGCAACAAGATATCTTCATACATCAGCTGGTGTAATGATTACGGCATCCCACAATCCAAGTAAGTATAACGGTTACAAGGTATACGGCGCCGATGGATGTCAGATTACCACAGAAGCTGCCGCTGAAATTCTGGCGGAGATTGAAAAGCTTGATATCTTTGCTGATGTGAAGAGTGGAAAGAATGCTGAGATTGAATACATCAAACCAGAAGTATTAACGGCTTTTATCGATGAGGTAAAGGGGCAGTCGGTACTGTTCGGAGAAGAGGTTGATAAGAATGTTGCTATTGTATACAGTCCTTTGAATGGTACAGGGTATATTCCGGTAACCAGAACGCTGAAGGAGATGGGATATACCAACATAACATTGGTAGAAGAGCAGAGATTACCTGATGGCAACTTTCCTACATGTCCTTATCCTAATCCGGAGATTAAAGAAGCGATGTCGCTCGGTATGGAGTATGCAAAGAAGAACAATGCGGATTTGCTCCTTGCAACAGACCCTGACTGTGATCGCGTGGGGATTGCAGTTAAAGATAAGAATGGTGAGTATCAGCTTCTAAGTGGTAATGAAGTCGGATTGCTTCTTCTTGATTATATCTGCTCACAAAGAGTGAAGCATGGAAAGATGCCAAATGATCCAGTAATGGTTAAGACAATTGTAACTATGGATTTAGGCGAAAGAATCGCGGCTCATTATGGAGTTAGAACAATTGATGTTCTTACAGGGTTCAAGTTCATTGGAGAACAGATTGGATATCTTGAAAAAGAAGGAAAAGTGGATAGCTACATCTTTGGATTTGAAGAAAGCTATGGTTACCTCACAGGATCATATGTAAGAGATAAGGATGGCGTAAATGGTGCTTACATGATTTGTGAGATGTTCAGCTTTTATAAAACAAATGGCATCAGCCTTTTAGATAAGCTGAATGAGATTTATAGCGAGTATGGTTATTGCTTAAATACTCTTCATTCATTTGAGTTTGATGGGGCGGCTGGTTTTGCAAAAATGCAGGACATTATGAAAGAGTTCCACAAGGGGCTTGATGTTATTGGAGGAAAGAAGGTAGTTGAAACTCTTGATTACAGCAAAGGATTAAACGGGCTTCCAAAGTCAGATGTTCTTAAGTATCTGCTGGAAGAAAATTGTTCTGTTGTTGTCAGACCTTCTGGTACTGAACCAAAACTTAAGACTTATATCAGCGTAAGTGCTGAGAATAAAGAAGAGGCCATTAAGCAGGAAACTGTAATGGTTGAAGAATTAAAGAAGTTCTTCGAGTAACATATGGGGGTAACCCCGATGAAACTGTTGTTAATCTATGTTACGTAGTTAATAAGATTAGCAAACAATTATTAAAGGAGAAATTACAATGAAAAAAGCACTTATTACTGGTATTACCGGTCAGGATGGCTCTTATTTAGCAGAGTTCCTATTAGAGAAAGGGTATGAGGTTCACGGTATTATCCGTCGTGCTTCTGTTTCTACGACTTCTCGTATTGACCATATTTTAGATAAATTAATTATTCATGAAGGAGATCTTTCTGATTCTTCTTCTATCATCAGAATCGTTCTTCAGGTAAAGCCAGATGAAATCTATAACCTTGCAGCACAGTCTCATGTTCAGGTATCTTTTGATGCTGCTGAGTATACTGGTGATGTTGATGCTATCGGTGTTCTTCGTATTCTTGAAGCTGTTCATACTGCTGGACTTGATAAAACTTGCCGTGTTTATCAGGCCTCTACTTCTGAACTTTACGGTAAAGTTGAAGAAGTTCCTCAGAATGAAAAGACACCTTTCCATCCTTATAGCCCTTACGCTGTTGCTAAGCAGTATGGTTTCTGGATGATGAAACAGTACAGAGATGCATACGGAATCTTTGCATGCAATGGTATTCTTTTCAACCATGAGTCTGAGCGACGTGGCGATAACTTCGTAACGAGAAAGATTACTCTTGCTGCTGGTCGTATTGCTTGTGGTCTGCAGGATCACCTTGAACTCGGAAACCTTGATTCCCTTCGTGACTGGGGTTATGCAAAAGACTATGTAGAATGTATGTGGCTTATCCTTCAGCAGGATGAACCGGATGATTATGTAATTGCTACCGGCGTTCAGCATACTGTACGTGAGTTTACAACTCTTGCATTCAAGAACGATGGTATAGAACTCGAGTGGAGAGGTGAAGGTATTGATGAGAAAGGTTACGATAAGGTAACAGGAAAGATGGTTGTCTGCATAAATGAGAAGTGGTATAGACCTACAGACGTTGTTAACCTTTGGGGCGATCCTACTAAAGCAAGAACTAAACTTGGTTGGAATCCACAGAAGACTTCTTACGAAGAACTTTGCGCTATTATGGCTGAGCATGACCTTCAGCTTGCAAAGAAGGAAGCTGCTAATAAATAAAGATATTATAAGCGGGCATAGTACGAAGGTATTGTGCTGTGCCCGTGTTTGTGCACGTGGCATGCGCGTTGTCTCAGGTGAGAGTCCTAAAGGATGTTTGTAGTGGCAATCCGATAGCCAAAACCAGGGTGTCTTCCGCGAGGAAGAATCTGAAGGAAGGTGGAGTCAAAGCTTTGGCCCGACGAACAGGAATTGCATCAAGCATATGTGATCGGATAAGTCTCTAAAACAAGATAAAGTCCAATAACTACACGTAACCCACAGTGTAAATGCAACGGGTAGATGAAGCGAAAGACAACGAGCTTACCCACGGAGATCTCATGGACGTGCAAGAAAAAGCGAACACGGAGTAAAGCTTGCCGTGAGATGTCAGCAGAGGGCATAGTAAGCAGTGCAGTAACTTCTGAAGGTCTGAATTTATTGGAGATTAGCACAGTGGATACAAAGCCTAATGGTGCAGAAAACTTAAAGAAATCTGAGTCGGGAAAAGAAGACACGTATTGTCGGAAGATACCGAAGAGGGCACAAAGGCCGTTATATAAAATGGACAGTGTTAATCATATCGAGACAACATTTGACGGTATCACACTTGAGGCGATACTGGAGCAACACAATTTAACAACTGCTCTGCAACGAGTTGTTGAAAACGGTGGTGCCCCGGCATTGACTGTATGGATGTCACTCAGCTAGAGGACTATATCCGCCAACACCCCGGCGAGATTCGAGAGGCGATATTGGAAAGTATATACTAACCTCAACCGGTCAAACGAGTCATCATTCCAAAACTAGAGAAAGGGATATTTAGGAAACTAGGCATACCAACGGTCATAGACCGATTTGTACAGCAAGCAGTAGCACAGATACTGAGCCTGTATTACGACCGCACATTCTCAGACAACTCTTACGGCTTTCGTCCATGGAGAAGCACCCAAGATGCGATACTTAAGGTCACAAGCTTCACAGAGCAGGGGTACACCTGGGCTGTTGACATCAATTTTGAGAAGTACTTTGATACGATAAACCACAGCCGCCTGATATGGAAACTGTCGGTACGTATTAAAGACTCGTGGGTAATATCGCTGATCTACAAGATGTTGAGATGAGGAGTCTTAGAGGATGGTGTGTTTCATAAAACAGAGATCGGTGCAGTACAAGGAGGTCCAATATCTCAATATTATCAAATATATATCTTGGTGAGTCGGATAAGATATTGGAAGCAAGAGGTCATAAAATATGCCGTTATGCTGATGATATGATCTGCCTTTGCAAAAGCAAACGATCTGTGCAAAGAACTCTTTGAAATCTCATAAAAGTGGCTGAAGGAAGAATGCTTCTGAAGGTCAATACAGAGAAGTTAGGGGTAGCCTACATAACCTATGGAATCAAATTTCTAGGGTATGGGGGTTATTGGAACTGGAAGATCAGAAGAATCATTCCGACGGCACACAAGAAATCAAGAGACAGACTTAAACAGAGTCTGAAAGAGATACTGCCCGTAACTGGAAAGAATCGATTGATCTGGTCAAGGAGAAACTGAAGCAGAAGATCGTAGGATGGAACGCGTACTTTAACCATGGAATTTATTATTCATGGGCCAAAGAAGTGGATCATTGGATTCGGAGACGAATCCGACAGCTCCTGGGAAGAGTGTATAAAAATTAAAACACGATACAGTGCTCTAAGAATGCTGGGATGCGTTCATGAGGTAGCGTATATGTGGGCTAATACCCGCAAAAGCTATTGGAGGATAGCAAACTCGCATATCCTTGCCACCAAGCTGACGAATGATTTTCTAAAATCCAAGGGGGATGGACATGGCTTGCACTGTCGTAAAAGCCATTGGAATTGAGATAAAACAATAGAAATCGCCGTATACCGAACGGTACGTACGGTGGTGTGAGAGGAAGGTGGAGGAAGTAATCCTTCACCTCCTACTCGATTATAGATGGAGACGTTATGGAAAAGGTATTGATTTTTGGTGTAGGTGGTTTTGTTGGCAGCTATCTTTCTAATGAATTCTTAAATAATGGTTATCAAGTTGTCGGAAGTGATAGGATTAAAGGAGACCAACTTTCAGACAAAGTAGAATTCCATAATGCAGATTTGATGGATGCTGGTGCGGTTAAAGGATTAGTAGAAGAACAGAAACCGGATATTATTATAAATCTTGCTGCTATTAGTAGTGTTGGTCAATCGTGGGCTATGCCACAAACAACTATGATGGTTAATGTTGTGGGTGCTCTGAATATTATGGAAGCAGCTCGTAAAAGTGAAAAGAAGCCTAAAGTTATGTTTATTGGCTCAAGTGAAGAATATGTAGTTTCTGATGAGCCGTTAAGTGAAAAGAATGAATTAGATGCAAGTAATCCTTATGGGATTTCAAAAGTAACCCAGGAAAGCTTTGCAAAATTATATAAAGAACAATACGGTTTGAAAATATATTGTGTAAGACCGTTTAATCATACAGGTGTTGGCCAACGAGATAGTTTCGTATTACCTAGTTGGTGCAAACAGGTTGCTGAGATTGAGAAGTCTAGAAAACCAGGCGTTATAAAGGTTGGTAACCTCACAGTTCTAAGAGATTTCAGCCATGTAAAGGATATTGTGCGTGCGTATCGAATGATTGTGGAAAGTGATGACTGTGAAACAATCTACAATGTCGGGTTTGGTAAAGCTTATAGGTTAGATGAGATGCTTAATTATATTGTAGGGTTGAGTAATCAAGAGATTAAGGTTGAAGTTGATCTCGAGAGATTTAGACCAACCGACCAGCCGGTAATTTGCTGTGATCGTAGTTTGATTACTGAGAAGCTTGGATGGGAACCAGAGTTTACTGTGTTTGGTGCATTAAAAGAAATGTATGAAGATTTATTGAGAAAATAGACAGTTGAGAAAGGAAAAGTTTATGGAATTAAAAAAGACGAGGATACTACATATTTCAAAGTATTATTATCCCTTCTTAGGCGGAACTGAACAAGTCGCAAGAGATATCGTCCAGGCGATGATTGGAACAGGCGCTGAACAAAAGGTTATTTGTTTCAATGAAGATGCGACTGATGGAAAGGTTACTTGTAACCACGGTGAAACTGTAACTGACCTGGTGGATGATATTGATGTTGTTAGATGTGGATATTCATTGAAACTTAGTTCTCAGGCTTTATCCTTAACATATGGTAGGGAATTGAAGAAAATCATGACAGAGTTTAAACCTAATGTTGTAATTCTTCACTATCCTAATCCATTTGTAACACACTACTTAATGAAATATAAAGAAGAAGATTTTAAGCTCCTTGTATATTGGCATTTGGATATCACAAAACAAAGTTATTTAAAGCATTTATTTCATAAACAAAACCTAGATTTGATTGGACGAGCAGATAAAATTTTAGGCGCAACACCAAAGCATTTAAATGAATCTTTCTTCACACCACAATTTGGAGACAAAAAGTATATTCTTCCATATATGATTGATGAAAATAGTCTTGTTATGACCGAAGCAGAGATACAAGAAGGCAACAGGATAAAAGAGAAGTACAAGGGAAAAACTTTAGGTTTTTTTATTGGTAGACATGTTCCATATAAGGGGTTGGAGTATTTAATTAAAGCTTCAAATCAATTGGGGGATAATGATATACATTTTCTGATTGCGGGGTCGGGAGAATTGACAGATCAACTTAAAGAACAAGCAAAGAATGATAGCAAAGTTGAATTTCTTGGAAGAATTACTAATTCTCAAAGAAGATCTTTTTTATATGCATGTGATATCGTTTGTTTTCCATCAATCACTAGAAATGAAGGGTTTGGATTGGCTTTAGCAGAGGGGATGTATTTTGGACGTCCTGCTGTTACATTCACGATTCCTGGAAGCGGCGTGAATTATGTAAATATAGATGGAAAAACGGGTATAGAATGCCCAAATTGCGATTATAAAGCATATGCAGATGCATTAAAGGAACTTTGTGAAAACAGTTCATTGAGAGAACAATATGGTAATAATGCAAGAAATAGAGTTTTAGAGAACTTTACTTCCAAAAAATTCAAAGAAAATTGCGTCAATCTTATCAAAGCATTATGAGTAGGTGAACGTTATGATTAAAATAGCATCAATATCTAATAATTATGGAAAAACTTTTGATGGGGTGGGTGATTTCGCTAGAGTACAGAATATCAATTATCCCAAAGATATTAATGCTACTGTTTATTCTGCAGAGTGTACGTATGAAGCATCCACACTAAAAAGGTTTTTTTCCATAGGTATGATACAGGCTATTTACAAAGTAATTAGGGATTTGAAATATTCAGATTATGATGTGGTTATGGTTGAGTATCCTTTCGTTGAGTGGAATCCAATGATTTTGATTCCTTTGACTATGTTGTCGAAGAGAATAAAAAAACGTGGTTTTTTTGTGTTATCTCTTCATGAATATAACAGGGTGAATTACCTTAGAAAAAAGGTAATAGAAAAAATATGTAAGCTATCTGATTTGGTGTTTGTATCTGATGAAAATATTGAAGAAGCAGTAAAACAATACTGTAAAAGAACAAAAATTAGACAAATACCAACTAATTTATATAATGACCGAGCCATACATGAAAATATTGAAAAAAAAGAAAACATATATGTTTATTTTGGATTGGTGAATAGTTCGAAAGCATTTGATGAGATGCTAGAGGCTTGGGATATTTTTAATAGGGAAGGGGATAAAAAACTCTATATTCTATCAGGAACTCCATTAGGAGATATAGAAAGAAAACACAAAGGGATAGAGTATATTTATAATGGATCTGATTACGAGATAATTACTAAGATGAGAGAAGCTCAAGTATGCTTTTTGCCAGTAAAACCATATGTTGATAGCAAGAATACTACTTTTAAAACAGCTTCTATCTCAGGATGTATATGCGTTGGAGCTTTTTGCGATGAGTATAAAAAGTTGGATTATGTGGTAAATATTGAAAACTATAATCCAAAGTCAATTATTAGTGCACTTGAAAAAATATCAAACCTTAGTGAGTGTGAGATCTTAAAGAGAATAGAAAGTGCGATAGAATTTGGGAAAAAGTACACTCCACAAAACACATCAGAAGTTGTTGCAAATGAAATAAGAATGATGGTAGGTAAGTAGAATGATAATATGTGTTGATGCAAGACCTTTGGTAGAAAAAAAAGTTGGATTTGGTTATTTCTTACAGAATATGCTAGAGGAGATTCTGGAATTAGATACTACTAATAAATATATACTCTTATCAGATAGAGTGGTATATTTTGATATTTCGAAGTATAGGAATGTCAAAGTCGTTCAATATAAAACTAACTTCTTTTTTAGAAAAACATTCTACTATTATTTTATTTTGCCTAAATTTCTGAAAGAGAATTCAATAAAACCAGATGTATTTTGGGGTACGAATCATATTATGCCGGTTGGATTCTCTAAGGGAGTAAAAAAGATACTTACAATACATGATTTTACACATAAAAAATTTCCAAAATCTACTACGAAGTTTAATTTGTTGATTTCAAGACTTTTCTTTGCTAAATCAATAGAAAATTCAGATTGCATAATTTGTATATCAAAAAATACAGAGAAAGAGCTTGCAGGATTTTATTCGAAAGAGTGCAAACACAAAACTATTACAACAATATATGAGGGCGGATATTCAAGAAGAGATCTTGTCCATAAAACTGTGGAAATAAGCAATATTAGAAATGAATTGCGAAAATACGATCAAAAGAGATATATTCTATTTGTAGGCACTATAGAACCCAGGAAGAATATTCAACTTTTGATCAATGCTGCGCCAAAATTAAAAGGTTTTGTAGAAGTTATAGTATGCGGAAAAATCGGATGGGAAAGTAAAGAAGTTATTTCAAAATTAGATTCAACAGATAATCTAAAATATTTTAATTATATTTCTCAAGATGAAAAAAATTTTTGATGAAAAATGCGTTTTGTCAAATACAGCCGTCATTATATGAAGGCTTTGGACTGCCAGTTGTTGAAAGCATGCAATCGGGTACAGTTGTCATGGTTGCAAATAATTCGTCATTACAAGAATTGGTAGAAATGACAGAATTGAAGTTTGAAACTAATAGTGTTGAAGATTTTGTCGAGAAAATAATAACATTAACTAGTAATGAGAAGCTGTATTTGGAAGCAAAACAATATTGCATTGAGAAGGGAACAACATTTTCTTGGATTCGAGCAGCTAATGATTATGTTTCTTTGTTTAGGAGTATAACTAATGAATGTAAAAGCGAAACCAAGGTTAAATAAGGCAAAAGTTCTTTCGTTTATATATCCTTGGAGAGATTCTTTGGGGTTTTATGTATCTGGTATTCCAATTAGACTTGGAGAGCTTGTTTTAGCACTATTTATTCCATTTGCGTTTTGTGGGAAGAAAAGAATAAAAAAGAGTGAAATATTAATTGTAGTACTATTTACTTTTAAATTTAACTCTAAGTATTTGTGGATTATTTATAAATAGCTCAAACATTGATGCTGGGGTTGCAACCAAGTATATTTTTCGTAATTTGTTTTATACATTTGTAATTGTTGGTTTCTTGAAAACAAGGATGACTTTGACAGAAAAGAATATCGATCAACTGATGAATTATATTGTAAAGCTTGAATTTGTAATGTTAGTTCTTGTTGAATTGACTGGATTTCATTTTGGAATTGGAGGAATATTGGGGATAGATGATATTCTCAAAACTGGACAATATGTCATGATAGGTTCGTTACGGATTGTTCGCTTTATGGGAACAGCTAGTGAAGCTGGATATTTGGTGCCAATTATTATACCACCGCTATATTATTATCTTAATAAATATATAAAGAGTGCTGAAAGCAGGAATAAGACAGTTTGGAATATCGTTTTGATTTTGATATGTATTCTTTTTCATACCTAAGATCTTAGTAACTTATTGATTACTAAGATAAAAATATTTTGGTATACCCAAAATAAAAAAGTTCTTTAAAAATTTGATATATGAAACAACAAGTTAGCCTTTTTGCAGTTTGTTT
>Ga0256404_1006729_pt1 | contig 18746 bp, 15 predicted proteins | sample RumenRJG_01DNA_FD_185990 | JGI IMG/M metagenome (GOLD analysis project Ga0256404, IMG submission 185990) | Bovine rumen microbial communities from Lethbridge, Alberta, Canada - RJG_01 | ecosystem: Host-associated > Mammals > Digestive system > Stomach > Rumen | place: Canada: Alberta | collected...
AAGCCCTCCGCGAAGCAGATATAATCATTATTGAATCAAACCACGAAGAAAATATGCTCATGTTCGGAAGATATCCCTTCACCCTAAAGAGAAGAATTCTTTCCGAAAACGGGCATCTCTCCAATATAGCGGCCGCGGCATGTCTTTCCGAGGTACTCGGAGAAAGATCAAATCCAAATCCGCCAATAATCAAACTCGCACATCTCAGCAAAGAGAATAACACCCCGGACCTTGCATTCCTGACCATAAGAAACGCACTTTTTGAAGAGGGATATATTGAGGGAATCCACTATAAGCTCGGAGTACTCAAAGCTAGCGAAATCAGCGAAATTATAAGGGTTTGAGGCCTCTTGGCAGCCTTGACAAGACATGTTTAGTGTGCTATAGATAGAGAGAATTGAAGAAAATGACGGTGCCCGACGGCACACGGACTCTGGCGTACAGAGCCTATGTGGAGCCGGGTTAAAAGGGAAGCAGGTGAGAGTCCTGCACGATCCCGTCACTGTATTTGGATAGCAAAGGACATATGCCACTGATGTAATGCCGTTGGGAAGGCGTCCGGAGCGATAATCCATAAGCCAGGAAACCTGCCGTTGTTGATTACGCAGGAGCCACTAGGCTCCGGGCCACGGGGAATTGGTCAAGACGTACAAAACGCGGCATTATACTGCGTAGATTTGGTTCGTCCCCCATCCGTGGGGGACTTTTTCATTCCCATAGAAAATATTTTACTTGTGTATCACAGTAGGAGGAAAAATGAAGAAGAAAATTGTAATCGTTCTTGCACTTGCACTTGTGCTTTCACTCGTTGCAGGATGCGCCAAAAAGGAAGACCCAAAGCCGGCTGAAGAAACTGCAGAAGAGCAGACAGAAGAAGAGCAGCCGGAAGAAGAGCAGGAAGAAGAGAAGCCTGAAGAGCAGGCTGAGCCTGAAGAGGAAGAAGAGGAAGAAGAAAACTATGAGACAGGGGACGCTTCCCTTGACGATCCACTAAACCAGGATGAAATCGGAGAGACGGAACTCCTCGTAGTTTCCTTCGGAACAAGCTATAACGACAACCGTCGTGAGACAATCGGTGCTATTGAAAAGGCTATGATTGAAGCCTTCCCGGAACTTTCCGTAAGAAGAGGATTCACAAGCCAGATAATCATCGACCACGTTAAAAAGAGAGACGGAGAAGTTATCGACAATATGACAGAGGCTCTGGAAAGAGCTGTTGCAAACGGCGTAAAGACACTTGTTGTTCAGCCGACACACCTCATGCCGGGCTTTGAGTACAACGATGTACTCGATGAAATCGCTCAGTACGGCGACGCATTTGAAAAGATCGTTATCGGAAGGCCAATCCTTGATACAGATGCAGACTTTGAAGTAGTTGCAAACGCAATCGTAAACGCTACAGCATCCTATGATGATGGCGAGACAGCAATCGTATTCATGGGACATGGTACAGAAGCTGAGTCCAACGCCGTATATGCAAAGATGCAGGAAGTCCTTAAGGGCATGGGCAAAGACAACTACTTCATCGGTACAGTAGAAGCTGCGCCGACACTTGATGATGTACTTGCTCTTGTTCAGGCAGGCGAGTATAAGAAGGTTGTTCTTGAGCCACTCATGATCGTTGCAGGCGACCACGCAAACAACGATATGGCAGGCGGAGAAGAAGATTCTTGGAACACAATCTTTGAGAATGCAGGATACGAAGTTGAATGCGTACTTAAGGGTCTCGGTTCCTTCCCGGAAATCCAGAACCTCTTGGTTGAGCACGCCAAGGCAGCTATCGAAGCAAACTAATTGCTTACTTATAGTATAATAACTTTACAGCGAGAATGGCCCGGCTCTCCCGGGCCATTCGCTACATGAGCAAGACAAAATCAATTAATCCACAGGAAGAAGAAATGAAAAAAACATATGTAATCGCGCTTATAATTGCGCTTTCACTTTCGCTATTTACAGGATGCGCCAAGAAGGAAGACCCAAAACCTGCCGAAGAGCAGGATGCCGCTGAAGAGCAGGAAGGCGCAGCCGAGGAAGAAACCGCAGAGCAAGAAACCGCAGAGGAATCCAAAGAAGAAGCGGCATCTGAAACAGAAAGTCACGTTGCCGGAGATGGCGACAAAGTAGAAGAAACGGAAGTTGTTGAAGAAGGGATGTCTCCGATTTACGCAAAGGACATAAACGATGGAACCTATCCCGTGGAAATGGTTTCATCAAGTTCCATGTTTAAAGCAGATCACACAGAACTCGTTGTCGAAGGAGAAGAGATGAAAGCTATTCTCTATATGACAAGCGAGGCTTATCTATATATGTTTGCAGGAATCGCAGAAGAAGCAGATAAGGCAAGCGAAGAAGACTACATTCTTCCCGAGGAAACGGGAGACGGCATGAGGACATTCACGCTTCCACTTGCGGCACTTGATAGCGGCGAGTCATATGCGGCCTACAGCAAGAAGAAAGAACTTTGGTATGACAGAACGCTTCTCTTTAGGGTGGATTCACTTCCGATGGACGCGTTCAAGGAAGGTGTGTTCACAACACTTGAATCGCTAGAACTTTCCGAGGGCGAGTATGTTGCAGACGTTACACTTACCGGAGGATCCGGAAGAGCCGGAATAGAATCTCCTGCCAAGCTTACCGTAAGCGCCAAAGGAGCTATACTGGAAGTAATTTGGAGCAGCTCCAATTACGACTATATGAAAGTAGGCGAGGAGAAATTCCTCCCGGTCAACACAGAAGGAAATGCGGTATTTGAAATACCGGTTCCGTATTTTGATAGACCAATCAAGGTTTTGGCGGACACCACGGCAATGAATGAGCCACATGAGATAGAATATACCATCACTATTGACTCGACATCCATAAAGCCCGCAGAATAACAAGCAAAGAGGAAAGCAAATAAATAGTCTTTGTGATATGGAAAAGGGAAGCTACAGAGAAGTATATGAAGTCAAATAAATTTCCGAGAATAATAATTGGTGCCGGTGCAAGCGGCGCAGGAAAGACAACGATAACATGCGCAATTATAAAAGCGCTTGTTAACCGCAATCTTTCGGTTGCCTCTTTTAAATGCGGACCGGATTATATAGATACTATGTTCCACGGAAAAATAGTCGGGGAGAAAAGCAGAAACCTCGATCCATATTTTTTCTCTGACAACACGCTTAGATTCCTTCTTGCAAATCATGCAGAGGGAAAGGACATATCCGTAATTGAAGGCGTGATGGGTTATTACGACGGTATAAGCATGAAGGGAGAGGCGAGCACCTTTGAAGTTGCAAGCATAACAGATACGCCTGCGATTCTAATCGTTAACGCCAAAGCTGCCGCGCTTTCAATTATCGCGGAGATAGAAGGATTCTTAAACTTCAAAGAAGACAGCAAGATTTTCGGAGTAATTTTTAACGGATGTACCGAATGGATGTATCCCGAGTTAAAGAAAGAAGTTGAAGAGAGATTTAAAGGAAGAGTTCGACCGCTCGGATTTCTTCCAAATCTTCCGGAGGCTTCTCTTGAGAGCAGGCATCTTGGTCTTGTGACCGCAGATGAAGTAGAAGGCATAGAAGAAAAATTAAACTTGCTTGCAGAGGCGGCAGAAAAATATCTCGATATGGAGGGAATAATTAACCTCGCAAACTCCGCAAGCGAACTCTATTTTGAAGAGGTTATTCCGCCGCTGTTCTTTGATAAGATAAGAATAGCGGTGGCCAGAGACAAAGCCTTTTGCTTCTATTATGAGGACAGCCTCGCGCTCCTTGAAAAGATGGGAGCGGAGATTATTGAGTTCAGTCCGCTTAACGACGAACTTCTTCCGGATGAGATAGACGGAATATATCTCGGCGGAGGATATCCCGAACTATATGCAAAAGATCTGAAGAAAAATCAAAGCATGAGAAACGCCATCAAGACTGCGATAGAGCGAGGTCTGCCTTGCATCGCGGAGTGCGGAGGGTTCATGTATCTACTTGAAAATATAGAAGTGGATGGAGAAGCATTTGAAATGACCGGGGCGCTTCCGGGAAAGGCCTTTAACGCAGGAAAACTCGTTCGCTTTGGATATATAGAGCTGGAAGCAAAGAAGGACAATCTCCTTTGCGCTGCGGGAGAAAGAATAAAAGGACATGAATTCCATCACTGGGATGCGGAATTTACCGGAGAGGATTTTACCGCGACAAGACCCTCCGGAAAATCATGGCCATGCGTTTTTGCAAGCGAAAACCTATACGCAGGCTACCCGCATTTTCACTTTTATTCCAATCTAAAGTTTGCAGAGAACTTCTATAAGGCATGCCTAAAATGGAAGGAGGCCGGACGTGATAGAGATAATTAAACCCATGGATATAGAGAAGAGAAGTTTTGAAATCATTACAGAGCTTCTCGGAGAAAAAGAACTGGATCCCGAAAACGAGCTCGTCATAAAAAGAGTAATTCATACTACGGCAGATTTTGAATATGCAGACAGTCTTGCTTTTTCCGAGCACGCAGTAACAAAAGGTATAGAGGCATTAAAAGCCGGATGCAATATAGTTACAGACACGCAGATGGCAAAGTCCGGAATCAACAAAGCCGCATTAAAGAAACTAGGGTGTGAAGTTCATTGCTTTATGTCCGACGAAGATGTTGCGGAAGAAGCAAAGGAGAGAGGCGTAACAAGGGCGACTATCTCAATGGAGAGAGCGGCAGCGCTCTCAAAAGACCGCAAACCATTAATTTTTGCAATTGGAAATGCGCCAACAGCGCTCATAAGAATAAAAGAACTTTTTGATCAGGGGGAGATAAAACCCGCCCTTGTCATTGGTGTTCCGGTTGGATTTGTAAATGTTGTAGAAAGCAAGGAACTCATAATAGAATCCGGAATGCCGCATATAGTTGCGCGCGGAAGGAAGGGCGGAAGCAATGTCGCTGCGGCCATCTGCAATGCAATGATGTATCAGATTACAAGATGATTTGAAAACATGGAAGAATATATCGTAAAGGACGGAAAAAAATTAAGACTCGGTTATACAACGGGATCTTGCGCGGCCGCTGCAGCGAAGGCGGCGACATATATGCTTTTGACCGGGGCATTAAAAGAAAGAATAAGTCTTACCACTCCACAGGGAAAGACCTTGGATTTGGATGTCCTTGAAATAGAAACACGTAAGGACAGCGTAAGCTGTGCAATAAAAAAGGATGGCGGAGACGACCCGGATATAACCACAGGAAGCCTCGTCTTTGCTGAGGTTAAATATTCAGATGAGCCGGGAATAAAGATTCTTGGCGGAAGAGGTGTCGGTCGCGTCACAAAACCCGGACTTGATCAGCCGGTCGGAGAGGCCGCAATCAACTCCGTCCCAAGAAAGATGATAAGGGAGAGCGTAGAGGAGATGAAAGAACTCTCCGATTACGAAGGCGGATTCACAGTCACTATTTCTGTTCCAGGAGGAGAAGAGCTTGCCAAGAAGACTTTTAATCCCAAGCTTGGTATAGAGGGCGGAATCTCCATCATAGGAACCACAGGAATAGTGGAGCCCATGAGCGAAGCTGCTCTCGTTGAGACGATTAAAATCGAGTTGAGACAGAAACGCATGGAAGGAGACGACTATGTCCTTCTTGTCCCCGGAAACTACGGCGTAGATTTTACAAGAGACGAACTCAAGCTAGACGTAAAGAGAATAATTAGAACAAGCAACTTTATAGGAGATGCTATTGATACAGCAAGAGAGCTTGGTTTCAAAGGCATTCTCCTTGTTGGGCATATAGGAAAACTTGTAAAGCTTGCCGGAGGCGTTTGGAATACACATTCCAAATACGGCGACGCAAGAATGGAGATACTGTCTTCTTTTGCTGAGGACTGCGGAGCGCCCAAAGATATAATAGATAGCGTCATGGAATGCGTAACGACGGACGAGGCCCTAAGGATCCTTGAAGAAGAAGGATTTAAGGAAGCCGTTCTTAATAAATGGGCCGAGGTTGTGGATGCTCTTGCGACAGAAAAGGCCGGGGAAACAGAAATAGGTATAATCACATTCTCAAGAGTGACAGGTTTTCTCGCCAAGACGAGAAAAGCGGACGAGCTACTAAAGATTTTTCGCGAGCAAGCATAGGATGATTCGGAGGTAATAATGATATATTTTGTCGGTGCCGGAAGCGGCGCTTCTGATCTCATAACGGTAAGAGGAGCAAAACTTCTCGCTACTGCAGATGTAGTAATATATGCCGGGTCCCTCGTAAACCCGGAGCTTCTAACGTATACCAAAGAAGGCTGCCGTATTTTTAACAGCGCGGAGATGACATTGGAAGAAGTAATTGATGTCATGAAGGATGCGGAAGCAAAGGGAGAAAAAACAGTAAGACTTCATACGGGAGACAGCAGTATATATGGCGCGGTGAGGGAGCAGTTTGATGAGCTTGAGAAGCTCGGCTTTAATTACGAAGTGTGTCCGGGAGTAAGTTCCTTTTGCGGAGCAGCGGCATCTCTCAAGGCAGAATACACCCTTCCAAATGTTTCGCAGACAGTAATAATTACAAGGGCAGAAGGAAGGACTCCGGTTCCCGAGAAAGAATCGATTAAATCGCTTGCAGCTCACAGGGCAACAATGGTTTTGTTTTTAAGCACAGGCCTAACCGAGAAATTGGAGAAAGATTTACTGGAAGGCGGATATCCCGAGGACACTCCGGTTGCGATTGTATATAAGGCGACCTGGCCCGAAGAAAAGATTTTTAGATGCAAGCTAAAGGACTTGGACAAGACCGTAAAAGAAGAAGGTCTGACCAAGACATCTCTCATCATCGTTGGAGACTGCATGGGATCGGATTATGCGAGGTCCAGGCTTTATGCGCCCGACTTCTCAACCGAATTCAGAGAGGCAAAGAAGTGAAGATTTCAATTTTTGCATACACCAAAAAAGGCTGCGAGACAGCAATTAGTATTGCGGATGCACTGAGGGGAGAAAACAGTGTCTCCTGCTTTACAGTGGAGCGATTTCTTGAAGAGGAAGAAATAAAAAACAGGTTTTCGTTGATAGAGAAGAAAGACTCTTTCTACGGAGAGAAATTCTCGGATAGCGATGCGCTTATCTTTGTTGGTGCAACGGGAATTGCGGTAAGAAATATTGCGCCGTACATCGAGGACAAGATGACGGATCCCGCCGTAATCTCCGTAGATGAAAAGGGCAATTATATAATTCCGATTCTTGGCGGTCATATCGGCGGCGCAAATGCGCTTGCAAGCCGGATTGCAGAGTCGCTCGGCGGTGAATCCGTGGTAACGACCGCGACAGATATAAACAAAAAGTTCTCTGTGGATACATGGGCTGTGTCGCAAGGGCTTGTTATTGCAAGTAGAGAAGCCGCCAAAGAAATCTCCGCAGAGATTCTTGAGCGTGACGTTCTATTAAAAAGCGACTTGCCTATAAAGGGTGAGCTGCCATCAGGCGTTAAGGCGGCAAGTGCTGTAGCGACTGCGGCGTACAACGTAGAGCCCGGCGCGGCATCCAACGCATCGTCCAATGCAGAGCCCGGCGCAGCATCCAATGCGGGAATATATATCGGATGGAAAAAGGAAGAGCCATTTAAAAAGACGCTTAGACTCATCCCTTGCATCCTCCATCTCGGAATAGGCTGCAGGAGAGATACAGGCGCAGAAAAAATAAGAGCCTTTGTAGAGAAGGTTCTCGAGGAAGAGAATATAGATAAACGTGCAATTAAAGGCGTGGCGTCAATAGATATTAAATCCAATGAAGAGGGACTGCTCGCGTTCGCATCGGAAGAAGGCGTACCGATAAACTTCTATTCTGCAGAGGAACTCGCAGCGCTTTCCGGAGATTTTTCTTCGTCAACATTTGTGGAAGGAGTTACAGGAGTCGACAACGTTTGCGAGCGCGCAGCGGTGATGGACGCTATGCGCGGTTCTGTAAAGTCCGCCATGAGTAGCGCCGAACAAAAGACGGAGGAAGAGTCCTCGTCAAACGAACCATTATTGATAGTTAGAAAAACTGCTGCAGACGGCGTTACGCTCGCAATAGCGGCCGAGTATATGGAGGTTAGTTTTGAATAAACTTTATGTTGTGGGAATCGGACCCGGGAATTATGACAATATGACCATCAGGGCGGACAAGGCTCTTAAGGATTCAGACGTCATCGTCGGTTATGGTGTTTATGTCGATCTCGTAAAGGATAGATATGCCGAGAAAGAATTCTTTACATCGCCTATGACCAAAGAGGTTCTGCGCTGCGAGAAGGCTGTGGAATTTGCCGTAGAAGGTAAAACCGTTTCTCTCATCTGTTCGGGCGATAGCGGAATCTATGGAATGGCAGCGCTCATATACGAGGTGGCCGAAAGCAAGGACGCGCTAAACCAAATAGAAATAGAAGTTATTCCGGGAATAACCTCCGCATCTAGCGGAAGCGCACTTCTCGGTGCGCCTCTTACGCACGACTTTGCTGTCATAAGTTTAAGCGATAGACTTACTCCTTGGGAGAAAATAGAAGAGAGATTAAGGAAGTCCGCGGAGGGCGATTTTGCAATTGCAATATACAACCCCGCAAGCAAAGGGCGACCGGACCATCTTAAGAAGGCCTGCGAAATACTCGGAGGAATCATTTCTTCAGATAGACCCTGCGGAATCGCAAGGAACATAGGAAGAGAGGGTGAGTCCGCAAGGGTTTTGACGTTTGATGAATTGGCTAGTGCAGATGTAGATATGTTCTGCACAGTTTTCATAGGAAATAGCAGCACCAGAATAATAGATGGAAAACTTGTAACACCGAGAGGATACCGTGATGTATAGGATATGTGTATTTGCGGGAACAACAGAAGGAAGAAGAATCATAGACTATCTCACCGAGCAGGAGAATACCTTTGTTGCGGCATCTGTTGCAACTGAATACGGCGAGGAATTGATTGAGCATAAGAGCAATCTTCATATTTATTCCGGAAGGATGACGGAGCAGGAAATGGAGAACCTTCTTGACGAGGGTTTTGATCTTACAATTGATGCAACCCATCCATACGCAGGCGAGGTCACAAAGAATATTGTAAAGGCGTGCGAAAAGAAGAGTTGCGAATATATAAGAGTATTAAGAGATAGCACGAGCGCAGGAGAAAATGCCAGGTTCTTTTCGGATATCGAAAGCCTTGTTGAATTCTTAAGCGAGCAAGAGGGACGAGTCCTCCTGACCACAGGAAGCAAGGACATATTAAAATACAGTGAGATAAAAGATTTCCAAGAAAGAATTTGGGCAAGAGTTCTTCCGATGGAAGACTCAATATCCGCCTGCAAGGAAGCAGGCCTTGCGCCATCACATATAATCGCGATGCAGGGCCCATTCTCTTCCGAGATGAACGCCGCAATGCTAAAGAGCATCGGCGCTGATTTTCTTGTTACAAAGGATGGCGGAACATCAGGCGGCTTCAAGGAAAAGGTGGAGGCTGCAGAAGAACTCGGAAAGGCGCTTCTGGTAATAGGTAGGCCTGAAGAAAAAGAAGGAAAGACCGTAAAGGAAACCATTTCATATCTGGAGGACAAATTTGGTTTTACGGGCTCACGACAGGTAACTGTTGCAGGAATCGGACCCGGGAGCGAAGATATGATGACCAAAGAGGTTCGCGCTTCCATAGACGCTGCCGATCTAATAATCGGAGCAAAGCGCATGCTAGAAAACTGCGCACCCGGAAAGCAGTTCTTTGAGGCTGTTAAGCCGGAAGAAATTGCAGAGTATATAGAAGAGCACCACGAGTATAAAAATATTCTTGTTCTTATGTCAGGCGATACGGGATTTTATAGCGGAACCAAAAAACTTCTCCCGATGCTTTCGGCATATAGCGTGAAAGTATTGCCCGGACTAAGTTCGCTGAGCGTTCTTGCGTCCCGTCTCGGAATGTCTTACGAAGATATCGTGCCAATTAGTCTTCACGGACGAAATGCAAGCATAAAGAAACATGTTGAGAGAAACAAAAAACTCTTTGTTCTTACCGGCGGTGAAAATACACCCGAGAAAATATGCGAGGACTTAACCACCGCAGGCCTTGGACATGTTAAAGTATATATTGGAGAGAGGCTCAGCTATCCGGAAGAGAAGATAACCGAAGGAGAAGCAAGAGAGCTTAAGGACGGAGAGTATAATAAGCTTAGTGCAATGATAATAGAGAATAAAGAAGGAAAGAAATTATATGCACCGGGACTTCCGGATGATGCGTTTAAGAGACTTGACGGAATTCCGATGACAAAGAGCGAAGTCCGCGCAATCAGCCTGTCCAAGCTAAAGCTTGCAGAGGACTCCATCTGCTGGGATATAGGTGCGGGAACAGGTTCTGTCTCTATAGAGATGGCAATACACGCGGCTGCAGGAAAAGTGTACGCCGTAGAGAAAAAGAAAGAGGCCTGCAAGCTCGCGGAAGAGAATAAAGAGAATTTCAATCTCGTCAATCTCGATATAATAGAAGGTACAGCACCGGACATCTGTGAAGAGCTCCCTGCGCCTACTCATGTTTTTATTGGAGGAAGCAGCGGAAAGCTCAGAGAGATAATTGAAATAGCGCTGGGAAAGAATCCGAGCGTAAGAATTGTTGCGACGGCAATCACCTTGGAGTCGATTGCTGAGCTCAAGGAATGTATGGAGGCATATTTCTTTGATGATACAGAGGTTGTCTCTGTAACCGTTGCAAGAGATAAGAAGGCGGGAGACTATCATATAATGACAGGCCAGAATCCGATTTACATTTTCACAATGCAGAAGAGGTAATGGATGAATTTGGTTTGGTTGGCAATCTTAATAGGCTTTGTAATAGACCTCCTGATTGGAGATCCTCGTGCGCTACCGCACCCCGTCGTCCTAATGGGAAAACTTATTGATTTCTTGTGTGAATGGGTAGGCTTTCACAGCGAAGAAATTTACAATGGGGACGGTTCTACTTGCAAAAATGGTGAGGGCGCGAGCAAAGCCATCGAGAGAATAAAAGGTGGCATTGTTTGGTTTACGGTTGCTGCACTGAGTTTTCTTGTTCCTTTTCTCATACTTTTGATCCTTTGGAAAATAAATCCGTGGCTGAGACTTGCGGTAGAGTCCATTATGTGTTGGCAGATTCTTGCAACAAAGGGACTACGTGACTCGGCTATGAACGTATATAAAGCGCTCAAGAACGGAAGCATAGAAGATGCGAGACGCGAGGTAGCGATGATAGTAGGCCGCGATGTAACATCTCTCGATGAGAGGGGTATCACTCGTGCAGCCGTAGAAACAGTTGCGGAGAATACTTCCGACGGAGTTATCGCGCCTCTCTTATATATGGCCATCGGTGGCGCACCACTTGGCTTTCTATATAAAGCCGTAAACACCATGGACTCCATGCTCGGATACACGGACCCGCCATATACGAATATTGGATTTGTTCCTGCCAAGATGGATGACATTTTCAATGCGGTGCCGGCCAGGATATCCGCTCTTCTCATGCTCCTCGCCGGAAGCATTCTTGATATGGACTACGTAAACGGATGGAAGATATTTAAGCGCGATAGATATAATCATGCGAGTCCAAACTCCGCGCAGACGGAATCCGTATGCGCAGGACTCCTCGGAGTTCAGCTTGCGGGCGACGCATATTACCATGGTTTGCTTCATAAGAAAAAATATATAGGTGACGCAATCCGCGAGATAGAAGCAGAAGACATTCCGCGCACGGGAAAACTTCTATATTTAACCGCATTCTTTGCGCTCGCACTCGCGATTGCTTTGGCGATTGTGATTTCACTCGCAATATAAATGCAAGCATTCTCGTAAAACTCATAAGACTTTTTTTGTTATAATAATTGCATATCAGATAGAAAGAGGAAGAAACATGGGATTTCTTGACGAGCGCAGAAAGAAGAAAGAAGCGGAACAGAAGAAACAAGACGCATTGCGATCCAATCCGCCGGAAAGCAAATTGTTCCTTGACTACCTTAAAGATTGGCAGGAATGGGGCGAGACCGGAAAAGAACCAAAGGCTGCCGATAACGATTTAAGGTATGCTCTTAGCTTGCAGGAAAAGCGCCTAAAGAAACACGGCCTTACCAAGAAGGTTTCAATTGATGTTGAAGAAGGCCCGTTTGACCTTGCAAAAATGAATTCGGAATTAATCATTAACAACAACCATATAATTTGGGGCAAAGCATCGACATCATATATTAAGAAAGACACATCCGAGGTTGTAGGAAAGAATAAGCAGTATATTACCTTTTATGAGTCGATAATAAAAGCGCCACAAGACCATGACGTCATCGCAAAAAGGAACTACAGCTGTCCCAATTGTGGAGGCGTGTCTAAGATTGCCGAACTTATAGATGGCTGCCCATACTGTAATACCAAGTTCACCATGAGCGAACTCTACCCCAAGGTTCACAATTCATATATCCTCAAAGGTCTCCCACAAGGCAAAAGCGTAAACAAAGAAATGCTAAAAACGATGATTCCTGTTGGGGTGATATTTGCAATCATCTTGGCAGTGAAGGGCATAAAGGACTTAGCTGCCGGTGAGATGGGCTTAATAGAATACTTGATAAGTATAATTATCAGTGGCGTAATAGGTGGCGCAGTAATGGGGTATTTTCTTTTCGCGTTCCGTATGCTCGGTACATTATTCTATGAAGCCGCAAAATCAATTCCTCTATTATTTGGAGTAACGGGAGGGAAGAGAAAAGTCAACAAAATGGGATTGGACTATTTCCCAAATCTAAACTACGAGTATTTTGAAGGAAAGGCTTTATCGCTTTTGAGATGTGTCCTGTTCTCGGATAATGCGGAGGACTTTGTGCAGTATTCCGGTGGACCCCTGCCGGAAGAGTATAAGAACATAGTCGATGTTTCATACCGTGGAGGAATGGGCGTAGAAAGCGTAAAAGAAATAGTTGAGGACGGCAAGGAAAAGATTCAGATTAGCCTAAGAATATTTCTGGAGAATGCCAAAATCGACGGAGGCAAGTTACGCCTGTCAAGAGACGTAGCAAATATGACAATGGTCCACGATAGACATACCAGAGTAAATAGAGATTTTACAATTGCAGCAGTAACATGCCGCAATTGCGGCGGAAGTTTTAACGCTTCCAGAGAGAGGAATTGTTCCTTCTGCAACACCCCCTTTAATGCTGAAATTGAAGACTGGGTTGTTACGGAACTGAACGTATTATAAGCGGAAGGTTTAATCCTTACTATGTACTACAAAAAGAAAAACCCTCATGGGGGAGCGACAGAAAAAAGCATAATAGATTTTTCCGCAAGTGTTAATCCGCTCGGTGCGCCGAGTAGAGTTATTGAGGCTGCAAAAGAAGCCCTCGATAAGATAGATAGATATCCGGACCCGTTTGCGGATGATCTTGTTAAAGCTATTGCGACATATGAAGGCGTGCCTAGCGACTATATCATTTGCGGAAACGGTGCGTCGGAAATAATATATTCTTATTGTGCTGCGCAAAGGCCAAAGCGTGCGCTTGAGATCGCACCGACTTTTTCGGAGTATGAGGAGGCCGTGCGAGTAAGCGGAGGAGAGATGCTTCGCTATACATGCGAAGAAGAAAATGACTTTCTTCCGGACGATGAGTTGTTTGCGTTTCTGGATAAGGAATCAAAAAAAATAAAAGACGAAAATGTAGATTGTGGGACGCATACAGTCTTCATCTGCAATCCCAACAACCCTACCGGAAAACTCTATTCAAAAGAATTCATAGAAAAAGTTTTAAGAGAATCAAAGAAACTCGGCGCATGCGTTTTCATAGATGAATGCTTTATGGATTTGTCTGAGAGCACATGGAGCAGCAAAGAATTATTAAAGGAACATCCAAATCTATTCATATTAAAGGCGTTCACAAAGACATTTGCCATGCCGGGACTGAGGCTCGGGTATGGACTTTGTTCGGATGAGAAGTTGCTCGCGAAAATGTCTGAAATTACTCCGCCGTGGAATATTTCTTCCGTCGCACAAGCAGCAGGAATCGCAGCGACAAGAGAGACCGAGTATATAAAAAAGGCCAAGGAACTTATTGCGAGCGAGAGAGAATTTTTAACCAAAGAACTAGGCGCACTCGGCTTCAAGGTGGCATCGTCGAACGCAAATTTTATTTTGTTCTATGACAGTAACGACTCCGGCCTAAGAACGCAACTCCTCCAAAAAGGAATCGCAATCAGAGACTGCGCAAACTTTCCGGGTCTCACAGAGGGTTGGTACAGAATAGCAATTAGAAATCACGCGGACAACCAGAAACTTATTGATGCGCTAGACAGTTTAGATACAGCAGTTTTACTTTAAGGTGAATTATGAAAAAAGCAAAGAACATAATGATTCAGGGAACCATGTCCAATGCAGGAAAGAGCATTCTCTGCGCAGGGCTTTGTCGCATCTTTAAAGAGGACGGCTTCAAGGTTGCGCCGTTTAAGAGTCAGAACATGGCGCTCAATTCTTTTATAACAAAGGACGGGTTTGAGATGGGGCGCGCTCAAGTGGTGCAGGCAGAAGCTGCAGGAGTAGAGCCTGATGTTCGCATGAATCCGATTCTCCTAAAACCTACGACCGATGTCGGGAGTCAAGTAATTGTAAACGGAAAGCCCATAGGAAACATGAGAGCCGCTGAGTATTTTGCATATAAGAAAAATCTCATCCCGGATATCATGGAAGCATATAATTCGCTTGCGGAAGATTTTGACGTAATCGTACTTGAAGGTGCCGGAAGTCCGGCCGAAATCAATCTAAAATCCGACGATATCGTAAACATGGGAATGGCGCGCATGGTGGATGCGCCCGTGCTTCTTGCGGGCGATATCGATAGAGGAGGAGTCTTTGCGCAGCTTTACGGAACCATCGCGCTCCTTGATGAAGAGGATAGATCGCGAGTAAAGGGAACCATCGTAAACAAATTTCGCGGAGACAAAAATATTCTCGCACCGGGTCTCGATATATTGGAAGAAATCTGTGGCGTCCCAGTGGTCGGAGTCGTTCCATATTTAAACGTAGACATAGATGATGAGGACAGCCTGAGCACGCGTCTTGACAGAAAAACCAGAAAGCTGATTGACATAGCAGTCATCAAACTTCCGCGCATTTCCAATTTTACCGACTTCAGTCCTTTTGAAAATTACGAAAACGTGTCGCTGCGCTATGTGATGAAGGCTTCGGAGCTCGCAGATCCCGACATGATAATTATCCCGGGAACAAAGAGCACAATCGCGGACTTAATATGGCTCCGCGAAAGCGGACTTGAAGCAAAGATTCTTCAGGCAGCGTCCAGAAAAGAAAACCCCGCGATTGTATTTGGAATTTGCGGAGGATTTCAGATGCTAGGAAGACATATTTCCGATCCTCTTAAGACAGAAGCAGCGGGTCTTACAGAAATAGATGGAATGGGACTTCTCCCGATAGAGACGGTTTTTGAAAATGAAAAGGTTCAGACGCAGACGCGCGGCGTACTTCCTGATGTAGAAGGACCACTCGCAGACTTAAGTGGTATGGAGTACGAAGGCTATGAAATCCATATGGGTCGCGAAAGCTCGGCAGCTGGCGACACAGATTTTGCCAATGAGGCTAATGCGAGCGCTCAATCGAAGCATTCCATAATATATTCCGGCTCGACAAAAGAGTCCGGCGCAGATATAAACATCTACGGCACCTACGTCCACGGAATCTTTGATGCGCCCGGAATAAGCGACGAAATCCTAAAGGCGCTCTGCGACAGGCGCGGAATTGACTTTTCGGAGCTTGGAACCTTTGATGCCGCTGCACATAAAGAGGAGCAATACAATATCCTCGCTAAAGCCCTCCGAGAGTCCCTTGATATGGAGCTGATCTATAGAATAATGAACCGGTGATTGGTATGAATGTATTTTTGAAAAAAGAAAATGGCTTAAGCAATAAAGAAATAGAAAAGGCGATAATTGATTCTTTGGAAGGAAGGAATCTTAATCGCGTCCTTATCGTTCCTCCTGACTTTACGAGGTTCCATTCCTATGCTGGATATATAACAAATAAATACTACCATGTGCTCACGGAGCGCAAGGTAGAAGTAGATATACTTCCTGCACTCGGAACACATATGTCCATGAACGAAGATGAACTTGATAAAATGTTCGGAGACATTCCGCATGAAAGATTTATCGTTCATCGCTGGAGAGACGATGTTATTAAAATCGGTGTGGTTCCAAAGAGTTTTGTTAGTGAAATATCCGAAGGCCTTTGGGAGGAAGATATAGATGTAGAGGTAAATAAGCGTATCATGGATGAGAGCTACGACCTCATTATATCTGTAGGACAGGTCGTTCCGCATGAAGTTGTTGGAATGTCAAACCACGCAAAGAATATCTTTGTCGGAGTCGGTGGATCAAGGATTATTAATTCCTCTCATATGCTCGGTGCGGTTTATGGAATGGAGAGGATGATGGGTAAGGACATTACGCCCGTGAGAAAGGTCTATGACTATGCGCAAGAACATTTCTTGAGCGACCGTCCCGTACTATATGCGCTCACTGTAACGACAGCGCCCAAAGGAAAAACAGCCGTTCACGGGATATTCATATCCGAAGGAAGAGAGTGTTTCAACAAGGCGGTTGAGCTTGCGCAGGAGATAAATATAGATTTTATCGACAAGCCTTTTAAAAAATGCGTGGTCTATCTGGATCCGGAGGAGTTCAAGACGACCTGGCTCGGAAACAAAGCGGTTTATCGAACAAGGATGGCAATGGCAGACGGAGGAGAACTCATAATACTTGCGCCGGGCGTGGAGCGCTTTGGAGAGGACCAGGAGATAGATAGACTCATTCGAAAATATGGATACACGGGAAGACTAAATATACTTGAACTTTTCGGACGTCCCGAGAGCAAAGACCTGAGAGAAAATATGTCTGCGGCCGCGCATCTTATTCACGGCTCCAGCGACGGAAGGTTCAACATCACATACTGTGTAGATAAGATAAAAAAAGAAGAAATAGAAAGTGTTGGTTATAAAAGCGCATCCTATAAGGAAGTGATAAAAAAATATAATCCCGAGACATTGGTCAAAGGATATAACCTGATAGACGGCGAAGAAATCTATTATATCCCAAACCCTGCACTGGGTCTTTGGATAGACAGAGAAAAGTTTAAGGATTAGAAATGCTTAATCATTATGAGAGAGTTCGCGTATTGAAATGCCCCCTTTTGTTAGACAAAATCTGACGAAAGGGGTTTTTGTTTGGCCCTGCTCGGCTTCCTATCGGCGACTAACCGCCGAAATTTAAAACTCAGCTTTTCCGCCTCCGTGATTAAAAAAACTCTTGCGCTCGGGGCTGTTTTGTGGTTATATATAGAGAAAATGTTAATTTATTGTGATGAAGTAACAAAGTTAAAAAGTGATGAAGTGCCGAGACGTAGGTGAGAGGGGCGTAGAAAATGAAGAAAAAAGCGATTCTATCTGTCAGTTTTGGAACAAAGGATGCAGAGCTCGAAAAGCGCACACTTGACGTTTTGGAGAGCGAGTATAAAGAGGTCGTCCCCAAGGCTGATGTCTATAGGGCCATAACCAACGAGGCGCTTATCAAGATTAAGCATGAACTCGAGGGAGACGATGCGCCGGTTTATGCGGTGAGAGAGTCTCTTGCAAGGATGGTGCTGGATGGCGTTACGCATGTCTATGTGCAGCCGGCGTATCTCCTTCACGGACGCGAGTACGAGGAATTGGTCAATATGATTTTCTCCCATAAGGCAGACTTTGTTTCTGTCAAATGTGGTGAGCCGCTCCTTGCATCGCAGGAGGATCTGGAGGCGGTTTCAAATGCGATTATGTCAGACTATAATCTCGCTGATGACGAAGCTGTATGCTTTGTTGGTCATGGTAGCGAGCATTATACCAACGCCATCTACTGCGCGCTGGACTATGCGCTTAAGGACCAGGGATATGACAACGCGCACATCGCAACGTTTAACGCATATCCAAAGATAGATAAAGTAATCGATCACTTACTTAAGAATAAAACCAAAAAAGTATTTGTTTCTCCGTTTATGTTTGTTGCGGGAGAGTCCGCATTAGAAGGCGTCGCTGGAGACGGTGCGGACTCAATTGCAACAAAATTAAGAGAGGCGGGATTTACGGTAGAAGCAAAGAGAGTGTGTTTGGCGGAGAATGAAAAGATCCGCGATATATTTAAAAAGCATCTCGCCGCGATAGCCGAGTAGAAAGGAGGAAGCACATGGCATATGTTGATGAAATAATGGAAAGTGTGCTGGCGCGAAATCCGGGTGAACCGGAGTTCCACCAGGCTGTGCGCGAAGTGCTTTCTTCAATCGCTCCGGTCATTTCCAAGCACGAAGCAGACTACAGAGAAAATAAAATTCTTGAAAGAATAGTTGAACCCGAGAGGAGCATCTCATTCAGAGTTCCGTGGGTTGATGATAGTGGCAAGGTTCATATAAACAGAGGCTACCGCGTTCAGTTTAACAGTACGCTCGGTCCGTATAAGGGAGGACTGAGGTTCCATCCGACGGTCAATAGAAGCGTAATAAATTTTCTGGGGTTTGAACAGATTTTTAAGAACTCACTCACGGGACTTTCTATCGGTGGAGGAAAGGGTGGCTCTGATTTTAATCCAAAAGGAAAGAGCGATAGAGAAATTATGGGATTCTGTCAGGCGTTTATGAGCGAGCTCTTTAGATATATCGGAGCGCGTGAGGACGTACCGGCAGGAGATATCGGTGTCGGCGCAAGAGAAATCGGTTACCTCTACGGTGCATATAAAAAACTCACAAAGCAGTTTGACGGAACCCTCACAGGAAA
>Ga0256404_1006731_pt1 | contig 18746 bp, 15 predicted proteins | sample RumenRJG_01DNA_FD_185990 | JGI IMG/M metagenome (GOLD analysis project Ga0256404, IMG submission 185990) | Bovine rumen microbial communities from Lethbridge, Alberta, Canada - RJG_01 | ecosystem: Host-associated > Mammals > Digestive system > Stomach > Rumen | place: Canada: Alberta | collected...
CCAGGCAGATTGCAAAGGGTGTTGCAATCAGGATGGCCATCAAGAAGGAAAACCTTCCTGTGAAGCCGAGCTCCAGGGATAGGGTTGCTCCCAAGAGACCGGAGATGATACCGAGGGGAAGTCCAAAGTTCAGTCCGCAGCCACTGTGTACCATAGGTACCATGGCGAGAACCAGGATGCCGTTCCAACTGAACCTGTTGATAATATTGGTCACCTGGGTGGGAAGGTCCGCACCGACTATGGGACACAATATAAGGAGGAGCAGCAGGAAGCCGGCGATCAAGAGCCTTGGAATCCCAAAGTCTTTCACTCCGTCAATTAGTCTGTCTTTGAATGTTGTTCTTTCTTCCATGATATTCCCTCATCAAGAATAATTATTTATACAACCTGCGAGAGCATTAGCTCACCCAGGGAATCTACCGAAGCATTGCCCGGGAGTATGCCTGCGATCTTGCCGCCGGATACTATGGCAATTCTGTCTGCAGTCTGTCTGAGTTCCTCGAGTTCGGAGGAAATCATAACTACTGTGACGCCGCTTTCTTGGTTGAATTTCTTAAGTGCATCAAGAACCAGTGCTTTGGCACCTACGTCGATACCTCTTGTTGGTTCCGAAACGAATAAGATCTTTGGTTCCAGAGCAAAGGACTTGGCCAAGCAAACCTTTTGCTGATTACCGCCGGAGAGTTCCTTTGCCTTTTGCTTGGAACTGGTGCAGCGGATCTGGAGTTCATCGATGTACTTCTCCGTAACTTCTCGGATGCCCTTCTCATCACGCCATTTTACGAGACCGCCTAAGTATTTCTTGAGGAACTTGTTCTGAACCTGCATGGCAGGGAATGCAACATTCCACTCCAGCGATTCATCGAGCAAGAGCCCCACGCCTCTACGATCCTCAGATACAAAGGCGAACTGGGAGTCCAGGCACTTACGAGGATTGTTAAGAGGTATTTCGTTGCCCTCAAACACAACCTCTCCGCCTGCATCATAAAGTCCCATGATACCGTTAGGAATTCCGAGCTTACCTTGACCGGCAAGACCTCCTATTCCCAAGATCTCTCCCCTCTTAACCTCGAGGGATACGTCCCTTACGGTTTCACCGGGCATATCTACCCATAGGTGTTTGATGGAGAGCACGGTCTCAAGCGCATCGCTATCCTTGATGGCGCGACTTGCATTGTCGTCACCTTCAACTTCTCTTCCCACCATCCAGTGAGTAATGTCACTTACCGAAGTCTCGGCTGCGGGAACTTCTTTAACCAGGACACCGTCTCGCATAACTGCAACCGTGTCGCAGACAGCAAGTATTTCTTGCAATCTGTGGGTGATGAATATGATGGCGATTCCCATGTCGGACATGGTTCTTATGGAGTCCAGCAGAGCCTCCGCTTCTTTCTCCGTAAGTACAGCCGTTGGTTCGTCGAGTATGAGAATCTTCAGCTGATCCTTGGACAGCTCACGAGCGATTTCCGTAAACTGCTTATGTCCAACAGGCATGTTAGCAATGACCATGTTCTGATCGATTGAAACGCCCATCTTCTCGATGGCCACCTTGGCATCGTCATCCATCTCCTTGCGCTTTAGAACATCTAGTCTATCCCCTGCAATTTCGGAGACTAGATTCTTGCGCCTCGGCTCACGGTTGAGAAGAATGTTTTCTGTTGCGGTGAATCCGGGGATCAAGGAGAACTCCTGATGCACCATGCCGATACCGGCTGCAATAGCATCAAAAGGTGTTGCGAACTCCACCTTCTCTCCGTTAATAAAGATTTCTCCCTCGTAGCCGCCGGTTTCATGGATGTCCTTGGCACCGAAGAGAATCTTCATAAGTGTGGATTTACCTGCACCGTTCTCACCGCAGAGACCTAGAACCTCACCTTCTTTAAGAGTGAGGTTGATATCCGTCAGGACCTGGTTACCAAAGAAGTCCTTCTTGATATTCTTCATGGTAAGCAATGGCTTATTTTCGTTGTTCATCTGAAATTCCTTTCAGCAATCCTATAGTAATGATTCTTAGATATAAATTATAACAGAAAGGGGTGCAAGTTGCACCCCTTTTCAATGCTCAGTTTTAATTAGGACAGGCCTAAATTATTTAACTGTGAAGTACTGCTCAGGAATCTCGAGATCAGTAGCGCCCATGTATTTACCCGGGTCACCCATGATGTATGTATCCTGATAGATGAGGAATGTGTTGTCAGACTTAACGCCTGTTTCAGCGTTAGTGTATGTGGAACCATTCCAGTTAGCACCTGGAGAATATTCTCCGAATGCCTTGGAGATATCATCGATATCCTGAAGTTCGCTTTCGCCGTTAACAACGTTCAGAGCGTGCTCAGCAAGACCAGCGGACAGGCAGTATCCAAGTGAATAAGCCCATGTTCCGAAGCGGCCTGCGCCACCCTTCTCAACTACTGCTTCCTCAACCTTAGCAAGGATCTTTTCAAAGTCGCCTGCTTCAGCTGTCAGGTCAATTCCGAGAGCTCCCGGATATCCCATAAGAGGTGATGGAAGGTCTGCTTCGATGAAGTATCCACCATACTCAAGAAGCTGCTTCAGAAGCGGCTCAGTGTGAGCGTCGTTTGTACAGAAGTAAGCAGAGTTTGTGCCATACTTCTCAACCCATTCTGGAACGTGCTCAAGGATGTAAGCCTGCGCACCGGGAACGCCTACGTCTGTAGTCGGATCCGGAGCTGTTTCCATCTCGAACTTCATACCGAACTCTTCGCATGCAGCCTTCATGATAGCTACACGACGGCTCATTGTCTCATAAGACATATGTCTTGGGAATGAGATGTGTACGAATGTGTCGCATCCGAGTTCATGAGCTGTGTGAATCATCAGGTATCCACGAGCTACGAAGTCATTGTTTACAACCAGGTCAGCTGCACTTCCGATTTCAGGAAGGTCTTCGTGGGACTCGCCTGCGATACAGATGATGTCAGGTCTCTTTTCTTTGATCTGACGGAAAGCTTCTGTTGTTCCAGGAATAGCCTGGTTAACTACGATAGCCTTCATGTCCGGATCGTCGGAAAGGTTAACGATTGTCTGAATTGTTGTTTCCAATTCTTCTGTGAAGTTATCCGGATAGATAGCGAGAGTTACATTCTCTTCACCATACTTAGCCTGGAATGCTTCAGCACCACGACGGTCGTCTTCGGACTGGGATACGGAACCTGTTACGATACCGATATGAACAGCGCCTTCTCCGCCGCCGGCATTACCGCCAGACTTGTTTCCGCAAGCAACGAGTACGAAAACCATTGCCATAATCAAAAGCAAGCTGACAATCTTCTTCATGTTTTTCACCTTTGCTCCTCCTTATTCTTCTTTCTAAAACTTAGATCAGCAATAAAATAATATCGGTCTTGAAATTTTGTCACGTTTTGGGGGATTTGTCAATAATAAAAGGCGAACCCTCGTTCTTCGCGAGGGCTTGTTTTCCGCTAAAAATAGGGCTTTCGCCCTACTTTATAACATCATCACTTTATCCTTGTAAAGCCTATATTTCTCTTATATATCTGCCGTCCCGATTAACAAAGCCCATCTTGGAAAGGTAGGCCATGTGATGCTCCGTCGGTCCCTGATACACGAGCTTATGGATGCCCTCCTCCCGGAGCCTCCTTACGAGGAACTCTCCAATTGAGAAATCCCTATACTCAGGATATGAATAATCCAGCACGAGATTAAGAACCTCGTCCTCCTCGCGACCTATTGTAATTCCAACGGGAGCGCCCTGGCACGTTATTATATAGCAACGGTTCGGGGCCTCGCTTCCGGCATCCAAGTTAAGCTGGATTCCCGGAAAGCACGCCTCTATATCTTCTCTCTGACGGGAGATGATGTACTTAAGATAGCTGTCGCCGGGCTCCACCTTAACTAGATCGTAGTGATGGCTTGTATGCCTCATCTTCCAGAGAAAATGCAGGTTTATGAGAACCAGGCAGAAGTTCATGATGGCCGTGGGATACGAATGGATGATAAGGGCATATGTCATAAATATGACGCTTCCAACTGTGTTAACCACCCTAAGCTTAAACACCGATGTCATAAGGAATGACACCAGCACAAGAGCGGATCCCAAATACCCAACTAATTCAATTATCATTTTTGTATCCATTATACTAACTCTATATCCTCTTCATCTTGTATCTCTGTTACAACTCTCTCAACGATGTCACTGCATACATCAAAGGATGTATTGGTGTCCGGAGTCCTTACATTATATTCGACTATAACTCCATTATCATCTGTTTTGAGAATGAGATGGGTATTCTCCTCCGTGTTCTCCGTAAGGTCGTGTGTCATAATCGCATTATGAATAATGCCCTTGACTTTGTTGAGATTGGAATCAAAGCTGACTTTGACGCTATTGATGTAATTGACACCGCTCTTGTAGTCGCTGTTCACTATTGTGCAATTTTCAAGCACAGAGTTAGGGATTATAGTTACATTACGGTTGTAATCTTTAATGTGAACATGAAGTATCCCGCGTCTTCTCACATGTCCGGATGCAATCTCTCTTCCGTTCTGCCTGATGGTTACCTTATCCCCTTTTTTGAAAGGTCTGGTCAGAAAGATTACGAATCCGTACAGAAAATTATTAAGGGTCTTCTGCAGCACAAAGGATGCCGCTGCCACTATCACTGCTGTTAAAATTGTTTTTTCCATATATTCGCCTCTTCTATTTAATAAGCCGTAGCTTATCGCTACGGCTTCAGCATGTTGTAGAATTATGAATGCTTCCTCATCATCCAGCCTCTGATATCGGATACTCCCGGATATTTCTCATAGGAGTCTCCCTCTACCAAGACCAAAGTCGGCGCCTGCATGATTCCGTATTTTTCAACCAGGTCCTGAGCCTCGTTGGCATCTACCGATTGATATTCGATTCCTGCTTCATCCAGCATCGTGCCTGCAACCTTGCAGTTGGGACATACTGCTGTCTTGAAGAGTAGAGCCTTAGGTGCGCTGCTAATGCTGCTTGCTCCAACAACCAATACGTCCTCCGGCATCATCATGTGCGCCGGTGTTGCAGGAGCCTGCTCTACAACCTCTGCGGTGTCGATTGTCTCAGCAACCGGAGCGGATTCATGATAGGGGTTCGGATGAAGCGGGCCATTATGTGTAAGAACAGAATGACCAACATTGTATGTGAGCCTATCCTTGAACTCCTGTGACTTACCTACGTTCCAGTTCTTAACCGGTCTATAGTATCCGGTGATTCTGCTGTATACCTCAGTCTCCTCGCCGCAATGTGGACATTCGTAGTGCTCGCCTACTATATATCCATGATCCTTGCATACGGAGTATGTCGGTGACATTGTGTAGTAAGGAAGCTTGTAGTTCTCGGAAATCTTGCGAACCAGGCTTGCTGCAGCCTTCCAATCGGGGAGCTTCTCACCGAGGAATGCGTGGAATACGGTTCCCGATGTGTATAGCGTCTGCAGTTCATCCTGAATATCCAACGCAGAGAAGATGTCCTCTGTATATCCAACCGGAAGGTGTGATGAATTGGTGTAATAAGGATCTCCATCCATGTTTGCTGTTATGATGTCAGGGAATTCCTCTGTGTCATGCTTTGCAAATCTGTAGGATGTTGATTCAGCCGGAGTTGCTTCCAAATTGTAGAGATCGCCGTACTCTTCTTGATAGTCGGAAAGTCTTTCTCTCATGTGGTTGAGAACATCCTGAGTGAACTTCTGTGTTCTCGGATCGGTCATGTCCGCACGGAGCCACTTGGCGTTTAGTCCAACCTCATTCATTCCAACCAGTCCGATTGTTGAGAAGTGGTTGTCAAAGCTTCCGAGATATCTCTTGGTGTATGGATAGAGCCCTCTATCCATGAGCTGAGTGATAACCTCACGCTTGGTGTGCAAGCTGCGAGCGGAAATATCCATCAGATGGTCGAGTCTCTTGTAGAAATCTTCTTCGTCTGTTGCCAGATAAGCGATTCTCGGCATGTTTATTGTTACTACGCCGATGGATCCTGTGGATTCGCCGGAGCCGAAGAATCCGCCGGATTTCTTTCTGAGCTCTCTAAGGTCAAGACGGAGTCTGCAGCACATGGATCTTACATCGCTTGGCTCCATGTCGGAGTTGATGTAGTTGGAGAAATATGGTGTGCCGTATTTTGCTGTCATCTCAAAGAGCAGCTTGTTGTTCTCTGTCTCGCTCCAGTCGAAGTCTTTGGTGATTGAATATGTTGGAATTGGATACTGGAATCCACGACCATTGGCATCGCCCTCGATCATGATGTCCAAGAAGGCTTTGTTGACCATTTCCATTTCCTTCTCGCAATCGCCATAGGTGAAGTCCATTTCCTTGCCACCAACGATTGCCGGCAGGTTCTTCATGTCGTTTGGAACCGTCCAGTCCAAGGTGATGTTGGAGAATGGTGCCTGAGTTCCCCATCTCGACGGAGTGTTTACACCGTAAACAAAGCTCTGGATGCACTGCTTAACTTCTTTCTGTGAAAGATTGTCCACTTTTACGAAAGGAGCCAGATAGGTGTCGAAGGAGGAGAATGCCTGAGCTCCTGCCCATTCATTCTGCATGATACCAAGGAAGTTAACCATCTGGTTGCACAGTGTTGAGAGGTGGGAAGCAGGTGCGGAAGTGATTTTACCCGGAACTCCCCCAAGTCCTTCTTGTATCAACTGTTTAAGACTCCAGCCTGCACAATAGCCGGTCAGCATCCCCATATCGTGGATGTGAATCTCGGTGTTTCTGTGTGCGTTGGCTATCTCGTCGTCATATACTTCGCTGAGCCAATAATTAGCGGTGATCGCCTGAGAATTGGAAAGGATTAATCCTCCAACGGAATATGTAACTGTGGAGTTTTCTTTAACTCTCCAGTCATTCAGTTTAAGATAATCGTTTACTATATCTTTATAGTTTAAGAGAGCCGCATTGACGTTACGAACTTTCTCTCTTTGTTTTCTATATAGAATATATGCCTTGGCAACATCGGCATATCCGGTTTCCGAGAGAACTTTCTCTACGCTGTCCTGGATATCCTCTACCGATATCTTGTTGTCCTGAATCTTCTCTACATAGTCTGATGTCACATTTAATGCAAGCAAATCAATCACGCTGGGATGATACTGCTTGCCGATGGCATCAAAGGCCTTGGTTATGGCGTCGCTAATTTTTTCGATAGAAAAATCAACGACTTTTCCGTCACGCTTCACTACTTGATACATAACTTACCCCTTTCTGCAGGCAAAAATCGCATATTTTTTTTGATTAAAAAAGGGCTTTTCGCCCCTGTAAGAGTGAACACTGATACATTATCACAAGGATAAGGAAAATGTCAATATATTGTGGTCAAATTTTAGAATTTTAATATATATTGTGTATTGAACAAAGGTGTCTTGTCACCCGTCTATGCCACGAATTTGCGCTTCCGAGACAAATCTCGATACCAATTCTCGATATTTTTGGAGCACCTCAATTGGTGGTGCACTCAGGCTGTGATCCGGAACCATATCCCTATCTACAAAAGGCTGGAGGAAATACTTCTCTGCGCCCTGTATCATCTCCCCAATCTTAAGGAAATCCTCCTCTTCATGGAACTGACTTATAACGGTGGTTCGGAATTCATAAGGAATGCGGGAGTCAGAGCCCACCCCGTTAATCAAAATGTCTATGCTCTCCATAATGGAATCAAGGTCCAGCGCCTCAAGCCCAACAGTTTTGGCATATTTCTCGGGAGAGTTCTTGATGTCCATTGCAACGTAATCTATAAGCCTTTGTCTTACAAGATTCCTAAGCATATCCGGATGATTGCCGTTGGTGTCCAGCTTAACCAGGAACCCTGCATCCTTGATCTCCGCGATGAATTCCGGAAGGTCTCTCCTGAGGCAAGGTTCCCCGCCTGTTATTGCAACTCCATCCAGAAGACCTTTTCGCGTCTGTAGGAATTTGAAGAACTCTTCATGGGACATTGCAGGAGGCGCCTTAAGCTCCACATCATCAAAGCCAGCTCCCGTCCCATCCACCAATTCATAATTATGGCAGAACGGGCATCTGAAATCGCATCCACTTAAAAACAAAGTGCACGCCACATGCCCCGGGAAATCTAGTAACGTCATCTTCTGAATGCCTTGAATTATCATGCTTTAACTTGGGTCTCCTCGTTTCGATAGAATAATTACAAAAGGGTCTTTCTCATCTCTTCAGGTGTCATAGCAAGCGCGTATGAAACCGGAATATCGAAAATTGTCTTGCAACCCGTTTGCCCTTCTCTTGCCATCCTTACTGTTGCTCGTGCATATGCCACAATGGCAGATGATGTGAATTCCGGATTGGAATCAAGGTCCAGCTTGAATTCGTAGATGGCCGTATTCTCCTCATCCCATCCGGTCTTGCCCGACCTTATTACAAACCCTCCGTGGGGAAGCGCGCTGTGGTCTCTTGCCAATTCTTCCTCGGATATAAATGTAACCGTCGTATCGTAGTCAGCAAAGTAAGCAGGCATGGTTACAATCTCTTCTTTGATTCTCTCCAGGTCAGCACCCTCTGCAGCCACAACAAAGCACTCTCTTCTGTGCTTTTCTCTCGTCGTTAGAGTTGGGTTTTTCCCGCTTCTTACCGCGTCAAGCGCATCCTGAATCGGAACAGTATATTGGCGAGCATCAACTACGCCTTTGATCCTTCTTATTGCATCTGAATGACCTTGGGATACGCCTTTGCCCCAGAATGTGTAGTTCTCGCCCTTTGGAAGAACTGCAGTTGCGACTGCTCGATTGAGTGAGAAAAGACCGGGATCCCAGCCTGTTGAGATTGTGGTTACGTGGCCACCCTTCTTGGCCGCCTTATCGACTGCGTCGAAGTGCTCCGGAATTCTGGAGTGATTGTCGAAGGAGTCGATACAGTTATACATGGCGGCATACATGGGAGTCTGGGCAGGAAGGTCCGTTGCAGAGCCTCCGCATAGAATCAATATATCTATGTCCACGCCCTTCTCCAGCTCATCCACATGATATACGGGAACCTCAGGGGTCAGTATTTCCACCTGGTCCGGGTCCCTTCTTGTGAATACTGCCGCAAGCTCCATGTCCGGGTTTTGCTTGATTGCGCATTCCACGCCGCGGCCGATATTACCGTATCCCAATATTCCGACTTTGATCTTTTCCATTTCCTTCTCCTTATTTATTTACACACTTTGTTCTATCTGCATCGCGAGATCACCTGCGCCGGCTCCCGATTCAGGGCCTTCTGTTATACATCCCGCGAGAACATGTCCTCTACCGTCTCGCGCCTCACTGCCACATAGGACTTACCTCCTGCCAGCATTACTATCGGCGGACGTCCCGCCTTATTGTAATTGGAAGCCATAGAATAATTGTATGCTCCGGTCGTAAGAACCGCCACCACATCGTTTCTCGTAACGTCCTTAGGCACCATCACATGCTCCTGAATGATGTCTCCCGATTCGCAGCAGCGACCAACGATGGAGCACTCCTCGTCGCAAGACTCATTCATTTTGTTTGCTATATAGCAGGTGTATTTGGAACCATAGAGAGCGAACCTCGGATTGTCCGTCATGCCTCCATCGATTGAAACATAGTTCTTGTAACCCGGAATTTTCTTAACGGTGCCAACCGTATAGAGCGTCATGCCCGCATCCGCAACGATGGAGCGGCCGGGCTCCATGTGAATCTCAGGGACCTCGATTCCCAGCCTAGCGCATGCTGACTTAACTGCATCTGCAACTTGACCGACCTTGGTTTCTATATCCAGCACCGGATCTTCTTCCGTATATCTGACTCCATAGCCTCCTCCGAGGTTAAGCTGCCTTGCTCGATAGCCATACTTCTTTTCCATCTCTGCCATGAATTCCAGCATGATTACCGCACCACGCTCAAATACATCTTCTGCAAAGATCTGAGACCCCAGATGACAATGGAAGCCTTCAAGTTCAATGTGTTCCTGTTCCAGGGTGAAGGCGGTGATTTCCTCAGCCTGCCCCGTCTCGATTGCGGAGCCAAATTTGGAATCCACTCTTCCTGTCTGAACTGCCTCGTAGGTATGGGTGTCGATTCCCGGCGTAAGCCTGAGGAGGAGCCTTTGTTTGATGCCTCTCCTAGCTGCTTCTCTCTCCACGGCCTTTACTTCTTCAACGTTATCCGCAACAAAGAAACCAACGCCGTTTTCCATGGCAAAGCTAATGTCCTCGTCGGTCTTGTTGTTGGAATGGAAATATGCGAGGCTCATGTCGAAGCCGGCTCGGACAGCAGTATATATCTCGCCCTGAGATACCACGTCAATTCCCATGCCTTCTTCTTTCATTATCTCGTAGAGACGCCTGAAGCTGTTGGCTTTGCTGGCGTAGAGAGGACGGGCTGATTCTCCGAAATGCTTGCTGAAGGCCGCCTTATATATACGGCACTTCTCCCGTATCTTCTCTTCATCCATCAGGTAGAGAGGCGTTCCGTATTCACGGGCCAAGCGAACTGTGTCTTGACCCGCAAATGTCAGGTGTCCTTTTTCGTTTATTCCAATATTGTCACAAATCATATAGTGATCCTTCTTATTTGGTACTGTCGTTCAGCTTCTTCCATGTCTTGGGGCCCACAGCCAATTCGCCGCCGAATACATACCCTCTCTTAATGCTTGCCTTGTATGCCTTGGGGAATGTGGCGTTTGTCATGGCCTTGTCATCCGCAAGAATCAGAACTGATTTATTGTATCCACAAAGCGCTGCGCCTGCCAAGGAATCCGGATAGTTCTGACTTGTTGCAACGCCCATCTTGTCTGCAGACATGCCGTTTTTGATTCCCCATTTAGCGATTACAGCACTGGTCGCAACGCCGGTATCTCCCTTGAGTCTAACCTTCACGGTGATTCCCTGCTTGTTCAGCTGGCTCACAACATTCTTGGTTACGGCCAGGTTTCCACCGACTATGATTACCTGCTTGGTTTCGATGGTCTTAAGCGCATCGAGAACAGGCTGAGTCAGACTCTTGCCGTCCTTTGCAAGCAGGATTGGGTAACCCTTGGCGTAGGCTATAGGCGCTACGGAAAGTGCATCCTTGAAGCTCCTGTTGGTTGCGATGATGGCAGTATTATCCATCCACTTGGTCTTCCCTGCCAATGCAATCTTGGCGCTGGTTTCCGAACTGTCCTTTCCTGCGATTCTGGATGGCTTGATGCCGGTCACCTTATTGATGTTATTAAGTACTGCATCAGTTACTGCAAGTTTTCCACCAATCACGATAACCTTCTTGGGCTTCAGTCTCTTAAGCTCTGATTTTGCCTGAGAACTCAGAATCTTTCCGTTTGTCAGGATCACCGGAGCATTTCGCTGCCCGGCAATTCCAGCTGCCGAGAGAGCGTCCGCGAACCCTTCGCCTGTTGCAACTATTACGGTTCCTTCCGTGTTGGTGAAGCCTTCGGATACGATTGCCTTCATGGTATCGTATCTCGTACCTCCTGCCAATCTTACCCAGATATCTTCTTTTGGTTCCGGTTTAGGATCCTCCTTCTGGGCTGTCTTCTTGGCTTGGTCAAAGGCATCCTGGGCCTTCTTTACTGCATCCGTTGCAGCGTCGATATCCCATTGCATAGCAGCAGGATTGTCGTATACTGCCTGGGCTTCATCAATAGCTTGTTGCAGAGCGTCCTTATCCTCCTGGGACACATACTCGGTGCCATCGGCCAAATCTTTTCCGTCCTCGGACACCTCGGTTTCATCGCAGTCCTTCGTTGCGCTATCTATAGCATCTTTGAGATCCGACTTATCTACCGAGTCCGGAATTATGTGTGCATCTTCCCCATATGCCTCGGTCATATCATAGCCAAGCAAAGCGCCCAATATCAACAGGATCGCCAAAGTAGCAGTTATAAATCGATCCCTTTTTCCTAAAACATTCTTCATTGTTTAGGTCCTTCGTAACATTACTTTGAAGCAACGATTTAGTATTGTTGCCAAAACTTCGATGCTTTCCGGTTGTATTGTCGTATTATCTGGCCATTCTATAAATCTCTGCCATATCCTCCTGATAGAGAACCTTGGCACATCCTACGGAGCCTCCGGTGGCACGTGCACAGCCGTCTGCCATCTCGAGAATCTGCTCTTCTGTAGGTTCTATTCCAAGTTCCTTCATATTGGTTGGCATGTCTATACTATGGAAGAATTCCTCCGTCAGTTCTATTCCCTTAACTGCCAGCTCTTCCTGGCTACTGAACTCGTCAGGGTTTGCTTCCATGACTTTGACTGCGAATTTGGCAAATCTTTCGGGAACTTCTTTATATACATATCTTGCCCAGCTCGGCCAAACAGCCGCAAGGCCTGCACCGTGAGTTACATCAAACATACCGCCCATCTCATGCTCAAGTCTGTGAGATGACCAATCGCTTCCCTGATGTCCGCAGCCTGTGAGGCCGTTGTGGGAGATACTGCTTGCCCACATGATTTCTGCTCTGGATTCATAATTGGAAGGGTCCTCGTGTAGAATCTTGGCGTGTTTCATAACGGTGCGCAGAAGCCCCTCTGCAATTTCATCCGTAATATCAGGAACATAGCCGTGTGTGAAGTATCTCTCCATTGTGTGCATCATTATATCCACCGCACCTGACATGGTCTGGTAATCCGGGAGAGTCACCGTAAGAGATGGATCCATGATTGCAAACTTGGCTCTACACAGGTCGCTGTTATATCCTCTCTTCTCTCCTGTCTTTTCATTGGTGATTACGGAGCTATCGCTCATTTCACTTCCTGCTGCTGCGATGGTCAGAATCGCTCCCAGAGGATAGCTGCCCTTGGACTGCCTGGTATGATCATAGAGATCCCAAACGTCTTCATCCGGTTCGTAGAGAGCGTAGGCTATTGCCTTTGCTGAATCTATTACAGATCCACCACCTACAGGAAGGAGGAAATCAACCCCGTTCTCCTTGGCAAGTTCAATGCCTTCATAGACCTTGGAGAGGTGTGGGTTTGGAACAACTCCGCCTAGCTCCACATGGAATATTCCTGCTGCATCAAGGGATGCTTTGACCCTGTCTATGAGCCCGGACTCTAGCGCGCTCTTTCCACCGTAATGAATGAGGACTCTGGTTCCACCAAAGCTCTTGACCAGTTCTCCTGCCTTATCAACTGTATCTTTCCCAAAAACCACCTTGGTTGGTGTGTAGTAATTAAAATTATTCATAATCTTCCCTTCCTTTTTTATGTGATTTGAAATATTTGATGTAGGTAATATATGAAACGCCTTGTTTTGCCGCGTATGAATTTAACAATATATTATACCAAAAACTGAGCATTCGGTCGAATTATCCCAAGGTACGCCCTGCACCTTGACAAAGGACAACGTATGGTGTACTCTCATTTCCAAGAAGAGGCGGTTTCTTACCGTACAGCCTTATGGCTCAAGCGGCTTACTCGCTTCTTTTTTTATGTTTACAACATCATATAATTCGCATCCTCTATTGTTGATTCTTACAACAAGGGTTGCCCTGTAAATATTTTCTCTGTATTCCTTTTCGTCTTCTCCCCTCACCGGTATAGAAAAAAAGGTATCATATCTATACCACCCTTTAGACGCATCCTTTTCATGCTTGTCTTCTTTGTTCTCTACATATCTTCGGTTCTCTGCTTGTTTCACCAAAGCTTCTAGCTCCGTTGTCGCATTAGCTTTTGCTTTTGCGACAGCCCCTCGCAATTTCTTGGTGTACGCGGACCCTGTATACTCATCCGGAAATCCTTTCGGTATTAATATTTTGTCCTTGGTTGAGTCTATTAGTATTTCTTTTCCGATATACTTTTTAAGAAATGCCTCCACTTCATTCCAATTAATATTCTGTTTTCCTGCGAACGGACACTCTTTTATTCTAACAATCCGTCTATTCATATATTTAACCTCTACCCTGCTGTTATTAATCAAAACGATGGCAGTTTTCCTGCGTGGTAATATTTTCCAACACATGTTTGGGGAAGTCAAGGTTTTACCCCTGCACGATTTTCCTTACTTCTCAATTGACAAATACCCCCTCAAAAGATACTATATTAATGTGTTATGAAACGCGTTTCATGAAACAGGAGAGGATGCTATGAAACTTGCTGTAATCGGAAGCATTAACATGGATCAGGTTGTCACATCTGAACGCATTCCCGGAAAGGGCGAGACCCTAAAGGGGAGCGCACTCAATTACGTTTCGGGGGGCAAAGGCGCCAACCAGGCTGTAGCAATGGCAAGGCTTGGGGCAGATGTTACCATGTTCGGTTGCGTCGGCAACGATGACAACGGTCGCAAGCTTCTGGACTCTCTGAACAAAGACGGCGTGAACACTTCTTCTGTCAAAGTAATAGACGGCATCCCTACCGGACTTGCAATTATTACGGTTGCCGAAAACGACAACACCATCATAGTTGTTGGCGGAGCCAATAATATGGTCGATGCAGAATATTTCAATTCCATCAAAGAAAGCCTTAAGGACTTTGATGCTGTGGTTCTGCAACACGAAATACCTTTAGATACAGTACATATGGCTGTATCTTTTTGTTTTGAAAATAACGTTCCTGTGGTACTCAACCCCGCTCCGGCAGCCAAGGTGCCTCAGGAGATAATAGATAAGGTTACCTACATCACTCCAAACGAGCATGAAGCAAAGATCATATTCGGGGATTTGGACGTTAACGAATTGCTTAAGGCCTATCCCGAGAAGCTAATCATAACTCAAGGATCTCGAGGCGTCAGCACCTGTCTTGAGTCCGGAGAAGTAATAACCGTACCTGCCCGCAAGTCCAATGTTGTGGACACAACCGGCGCAGGCGACACCCTTAACGGGGCATTCTCAGCTAGGATAGCTGCGGGAGACAGCATCAAAGAAGCCCTTGAATATGCCAATATTGCTGCCGGTCTCTCGGTAGAGAAGTTTGGAGCGCAGGGTGGAATGCCCACAGCCGAAGAAGTGGAAAACGCAAGGAGGAACTGATATGAAGAAAACGGGAATACTAAACAGTGAGATTTCCAGAGTCCTTTCCTATATGGGACATACGGACAGAATCTGCGTCGCCGACTGCGGCTTACCCATTCCCGATGAAGTTGAGAGAATCGACCTGGCCCTTAAGTTCGGCGTTCCAACCTTTATGGAAACCCTTAAGACCATCACGGAAGACATGAAGATAGAGAAGATTGTTCTGGCCGAGGAGATTAAGGAAATGAATCCGGCTTTGTTGGATGAGATTACTGCCCTATTCCAATTGGGCGGAGCCGATGCACCCGAGGTTGAGTTCATTCCGCACACAGAATTCAAGCTGGCATCTTGGGATTGCAAGGCAATCGTAAGAACCGGAGAAAACACTCCCTACGCCAACATCATTCTACAATCCGCCTGCTTATTCTAAATTGAAAGAGGCTACAGTATGCATATAGAAATGAAAGGAATAGATAAACAGTTCGGTGGAAACTACGTTCTTAAGAACGCCGGTTTCTATTTGGACGACGGCGAAATCCATGCTCTCATGGGCGAAAACGGCGCCGGTAAATCTACCCTAATGAAGATTCTCACGGGTGTTTATACCAAGGACGCCGGAACCATCCTGGTTGACGGAAAGGAAGTGTCGTATAACAACCCCCAAGAGGCAGAGCGTGCGGGCATAGTGTTTATCTACCAGGAGCTCAACGTTCTTCAGGAGCTCACGGTTGAACAAAACATGTTCCTTGGCAAAGAAATCTGCAACAGATTCGGCGTCTGCAACCAGAAGGAAATGCGCAGGCAGGTTCAGGAAATTCTGGACTCACTCGGGGTTAACATCAAACCCGGCCAAATCATGAACCAGCTCTCCGTTGGTCAGCAGCAGATGGTGGAAATCGCCAAAGCCCTTATGGTGGATGCCAAGGTAATCATCATGGATGAGCCCACCGCTGCCCTCACCCAAACCGAGACGGAGGTTTTGTTCAGGGTTGCGAGGGAGCTGAAAGAAAAAGGCGTTTCCATTATATATATCTCCCATCGTATGGAAGAAATATTCGAGCTTTGCGACAGGGTCACCGTACTTAGAGATGGAGAATATATAGGAACAAAGAAAATAAGCGAGACGGATATGGGCGACCTTATCCGCATGATGATAGGAAGAGAAATCGGAGAGCGCTATCCCGAAAGAGAAAGCGACGTAAAGCAGGAGGTCTTCAGCGTCAAGCACCTTACCTGTCCGGGAGCCTTCGAAGACATAAGCTTTGAGGTGAAGGCCGGAGAAGTGCTGGGAGTTGCGGGACTCATGGGTGCCGGAAGAACGGAAATCATGAAGGCCATCTTCGGAGCCATGCCCCACGTCACAGGTGAAATCTGTATCGACGGAAAGCCTGTAACCATCAAATCCCCGAGGGATGCCATCAAGCACGGCATCGGGTTCATCACAGAAGATAGGAAAACCGAGGGGCTGATGCTTGCGGACACGATTTCCAAGAACATCTCCATTGCAAACCTGAACAGGATTTCATCAAACGGTGTTCTCTCTTCTCCGAAGGAAAAGAGTCTGGTGCAAAAAGCTATAGAAGAACTTCACATAAAATGCACCGGAGGAACACATGTCTGCAATAATCTAAGCGGAGGAAACCAGCAAAAGGTGGTCTTCTCCAAGTGGATATATACGGAACCTAGAATTCTGATACTCGACGAGCCAACAAGAGGCGTCGACATCGGAGCCAAGAAGGAGATCTACAACATCATAAACCAGCTGGCTGCTCAAGGCGTAGCCATCATAATTGTTTCCAGCGAACTCCCCGAAGTTCTCGGAATGTCGGATCGAATCTTGGTAATACATGAAGGAAAAGCAACGGGTTGTCTAATCAACGATAATACAACTCAAGAAGATGTAATGGTACTTGCCACAGGAGGAACCCAGTGAAAGAGAAGAATACTTTAAAAACATTGCAGGACATGGGCGTGGTTATCGCGTTAATCGTCCTGGTAATTGCCATCAGTATCGTGAGCCCGGAGTTCAGGACTTTTGACAACTTCTTGTCCCTCCTTAGGCAATCCGCAATAAACGGATTTATCGCCTTCGGTATGACATGCGTAATCCTAACCGGAGGAATTGACCTCAGCGTAGGATCCGTGCTCGCCCTGACAACAGCCTTTGCTGCAGCAATGATCAAAGGCGGAATCCCGGCAGGCGTAGCCATGCTGGCTGCCCTCCTAATCGGAGGAATATTCGGAACCACAAGCGGACTTCTTGTCACCAAAGGACGACTTCAGCCATTCATCGCCACCCTCATAACCATGACGGTATTCCGAGGCGTTACCATGATATTCACAGACGGTAAGCCAATCTCGGGTTTGGGCGGCAGTGCATTGCTAAAGTTCATCGGTAAGGGCTTTGTTCTTAAAATCCCCTTCCCCGTAATACTGTTCCTGGTTGTCTTCGGCATATTCTTCTTTGTTCTTACAAAGACCACCTTCGGCAGAAGAATCTATGCGACGGGAAGCAACGCAGAGTCAGCCAAGCTGGCAGGCGTAAATATAGACAGAACCAAGATTGCGGTTTATGCTATTTCAGGCGTTATGGCCGCTCTCTCCGGTCTCATTCTTCTTTCGAGACTTGGATCCGCTCAACCCACCCTGGGCGAAGGCTACGAGCTTGATGCCATCGCTGCGGTTGCTCTCGGCGGAACGTCCATGAACGGAGGTCGCGGAAGAATCTGGGGAACATTTACAGGTGTTCTCATTATCGCAGTTCTGAGTAACGGACTTAACATCTTGGGTGTAAGTTCTTATTACCAGGCAGTTGTAAAAGGTATTGTCATTCTGATTGCAGTTCTCTCCGACAGAAAGAGATAAGCAAGAGGGTGATGATCATAAATCAGAAAAACTTTTTTAAAAAATTAAAGTAGAAAGGATGGAAGTTTTTATGAAGAAGTTTTTTGTAGTATTGTTGGCAGTAATGATGGTATTCTCCATGGCTGCATGCGGCGGTGGCGGATCAAGCTCCGGTGGCGGTTCTACTCCTGCAGAGCCAGCAGCTGAAGGCGGCGCAGTAGGTCTTGCAGTATCTACTCTTAACAACCCGTTCTTCGTAACATTGGTTGACGGCGCACAGGCTAAGGCTGATGAACTCGGCGTTGAACTCATCGTAGTTGATGCCGGTGACGATTCCGCTAAGCAGGCAAGCGACATCGAAGACCTTATCTCCAAGGGAATCAAGGTTCTCATCGTTAACCCTGTTGACTCCGACGCTGTTGCACCTGCTATCGAAGACGTAATCGCTGCAGGCATCAAGGTTGTTGCAGTTGACCGTATGGTAAACGGTGTTGACGTAGATTGCTCCATCGCTTCCGACAACGTACTCGGTGCAGAGCTTGCTGCTCAGTTCCTGGTAGACACAGTTGGCGCAGGTGCTAAGTGTGCTGAGCTCCAGGGCGTTAACGGTGCAAGCGCTACTGTTGACAGAGGTGCAGGATTCCACAACATCGCTGACTCCAACCTCGAAGTAGTTGCTAGCCAGACAGCAAACTTCAACCGTGCAGAAGGTCTCACAGTTATGGAGAACATGCTCCAGGCTAACCCGGATGTACAGTGCGTATTCGCTCACAACGACGAAATGGCTCTCGGTGCTCTCGAAGCTCTCGAAGGTAAGGAAGTAGTTGTAGCAGGATTCGACGCTACAGACGATGCTATCCAGGCTATCAAGGATGGCAAGATGGCAGCTACAGTTGCTCAGCAGCCTGACCTTATGGGTTCCACAGCTGTTGAAACAGCTCAGAAGCTGATGGCAGGCGAAGCTGTTGAGACAAGCATTCCGG
>Ga0256404_1006732_pt1 | contig 18745 bp, 18 predicted proteins | sample RumenRJG_01DNA_FD_185990 | JGI IMG/M metagenome (GOLD analysis project Ga0256404, IMG submission 185990) | Bovine rumen microbial communities from Lethbridge, Alberta, Canada - RJG_01 | ecosystem: Host-associated > Mammals > Digestive system > Stomach > Rumen | place: Canada: Alberta | collected...
ATTCAGCTTCCTGAATCGTAAAGCGCGCAGGGAACTGCCTTTTCCGGGGCGTTCCATGCTATAATTCATACATACTTGTCGACATGGAGGATGCAGCAGTATGCCCGACAACCAACTGGAATTCCATTCCGCCTACGGTAAGAGGCGGATCCTGATCGTAGAGGATGAACTGATCAACCAGGAGATGCTGAAGATCGTCCTGGACGATGTTTATGACATTATTTCAGCGGAAACGGGGGCGGAGGCCCTTGCCAGGCTGGCTGAAGGAAGCGAGACTATCAGCCTGGTCCTTCTCGACCTGAATCTGCCGGACATGCACGGTCTGGACGTCCTGAAGCAGATGAAGGCGGACAGCAGATCGGCCCGGATCCCGGTCATCGTGATGACTGCGGAGAAGGACGCGGAGGTGGAGAGCCTGACCCTTGGTGCCATTGACTTTATTCCGAAGCCTTATCCCCAGCCGAAGGTGATCCATGCCAGGGTGCTCCGGACCATTGAACTCTGTGAGGACAGGGACATCATCCGCTCGACCGAGCGCGACCATCTGACCGGGCTTTACAACCGGGAATATTTTTACCGCTACGCGGCGCAGTATGACGTGTATCACAAGGATCAGCCCACGGACGCCATCGTCCTGGACATCAACCACTTTCACATCATCAACGAGCGGTACGGGAAGGGCTACGGAGACGAGGTCCTGAAACGGATTGGAGAAAAGGTGCTGGATGCCGTGCGGGCTTCCGGAGGGATCGTGTGCCGCAGGGAGGCGGACACCTTCCTCGCCTACTGTCCGCACCGGGGGGACTACGCGGAGATCCTGGAGAATGCTTCCGTGACGCTCCGGGGAGACGGCAGAAACGAGAACCGCGTTCGTCTCCGCATGGGCGTCTATGCAAGTGTGGATAAGAGCATCGACATCGAGCGGCGCTTTGACAGGGCGAAGCTGGCGGCGGATACAGTGAAAAACAGCTTCACGAAGGCCATCGGCATCTATGACGATTCGCTCCATGAGTCGGAGATCTTTGCGGAACAGCTGCTGGATGGGTTTGAGACGGCTGTCCGTGAGAAGCAGTTCGAGGTGGTCTACCAGCCGAAATTCAACATCCGGCCCCAGGTGCCGGTCCTGACCAGCGCCGAGGCCCTGGTGCGCTGGAAGCATCCGCAGCTTGGCACAGTGAGTCCTGCCGTGTTCATCCCGCTTTTTGAGCAGAACGGACTGATCCGGCAGCTGGACGATTATATCTGGCGCGAGGCGGCAGCCAGGATGAAGGACTGGAAGGACCGGGGCGTGGATCTGGTGCCGGTATCGGTGAATGTATCCCGGATCGATCTGTACGATCCCTTCTTTGTCGAACGGATGCAGGAGATCATGGAGAGCAACGGACTGTCTCCCGCGGAGTTCTACCTGGAAGTGACGGAATCCGCGTATACTGAGAATTCTGACCAGATCATCCGGACCGTGAAACAGCTCCGGGAGAAAGGGTTCCGTATCGAAATGGATGATTTCGGGTCGGGCTACTCTTCCCTGAACATGATCTCGACGCTTCCTATTGACGCCCTGAAGCTGGACATGGAGTTCATCCGGAACGCTTTCCGGGAACGCAAGGACACGAGGCTTCTGGAGGTGGTGATCCAGCTGGCGGAGTCCCTGGAAGTGCCGACCATCGCCGAGGGCGTGGAGACCGCGGAGCAGATGCTGACCCTGAAGACCATGGGCTGCGATATCGTGCAGGGATACTATTTCTCCCAGCCTCTGTCCGCAGGGGAATTTGAGACCTTCATGAAGGAGAACAAAGAACGGGAGGCGGAGAGTCAGAAGAAGAGCGGCGGAAAAGGACCGGGACGGCTGCGTGACAAGTTTACCTATGACGCGCTGCACGATCCGCTGACCGGGCTGTATAATCACACGGCATTTGACATTCTGTTCCACGACGCAGACAAGGACCACATCGCAGTCATGATCGCGGAGATCAATGACTATGCACTTTTAAAAAAGGAGAAGGGACGGAAATACGCGGACGAGGCGGTGCTCAGAGTGGCGGATGTGCTGCGGAAGAGTTTCCGCTCGGTGGACGATATCTGCCGCCTGAAAGAGGATGAGTTCGTCGTGATCATGACAAGAGTCAGCGGCGCCATGCATTCACTGATCTATGACAAGGTGGCGCAGATGAACCAGGTCCTGCAGGAAACGGACGGGGTGCTGCAGCCGGTATCGCTCAGCGTCGGTGTGGCGTTTTCGGACCGGGAAAAGCCGGAGGGAGACGTTTTTCAGGACGCGGACACCGCCCTGCTCCGGACCAGGCAGACGCACCCCGGCGGCTGTACGGTGTTCTGAGGACCCCGGGACAGGGACCGGATGTCGGATCCAGACCCCAAAAGGGGCTGCCGCAATCACAAAAGAAATTTTTGTGATGCGGCAGCCCTCTTTGTTTCCCGGAATGATATGGCGGAAACTTCAGTAATGCACCACATTCTCCGCAGTGCGGATCTTTTCCCTGAGAGCGGCGGCCTCTTCGCTCCGGAAGAAGCGGAGGGTGCTCTCCGGCACCAGGGTCTCCAGCAGAGGCCAGTTTTCCTCCTTGATCGCGGTGCGGACAGTGGAGGCGCTGATCACGGCGCCGTCTGATTCTTTCCGGGGCACCACCACCAGCTCCACACCGTGCTGCGGGAGGACCTCCCCCATGATGCGGTTGTAGGCGGAGGTCACCACACTGAAGGGCTCCTCTCCGACGTAGCGGCGGGTGATGCCGAGGGCCGCGGCGATGCGGCTGAAGATGTCGATGTCCAGCCGGGCGTGGCTTTCAATGACCGCGTCCGAATCCTTCTGGAAATAGCTGGGGAAGGTGGCGCTGCTGATGATGTAGGGGCCGCTGTCGTGATATACGATGTTTTTCAGGTCCGCTGTGCCCTCCATGACCAGCTGCTTCCGCACGGAGAAGGGGACCAGGCTCGCGTCCTCACTGACGATGAAGAGGTGGAGCAGGCGGTTCTCCGAAGCGGCTTTTTCCACAAGATAGCGGTGCCCCAGCGTGAAGGGGTTCGCGTTCATGACGACGGCGGCGGTCTCTGTGCCTGCGGCAGCGGTGCCTTCGGCTGCCGGAGCGGAACCGCTGTCCGGTCCCGGCATGGAGCTGGTCTGGCGGGCAGTCTCCTCCTTCAGCTTTTTCAGGTAGCTGTCAAATCCGCTCCAGCTGTTCTCCATGAAGACCACCTGGTCCTCGATCCGCACGATCTCCCGGAAACCGAGGTCCGCGAAAAATTTCGCGGAGCTGCATTTGGTGTAGACGAAAAGGTGCGTGTTTCCCCGGGCGAACTGCACATTGATGAGATGCGTCACGATCTCGTTCATGAGACCCTCGCCCTGGTGGGCATGGCTCACTGCAAGACAGCGCAGCGTATTACCGAAGCAGCTGCCGGTGCCCACAAGTTCGTAATCTTCGTCGTAAAGACCGCAGGAATAATCGAGGTTTTCATCCCGCCGGATGCCTTCTTCCTTAAGAAGGGAGTCCATCTGGGAGACAGCATAGCGGTCGTTTTTCCTGATCTCGGAAATAGAATAATCTGACACAGGCACACCTCCGGATGATCTTTTCTTCAGTCTTTCTACAGTATAGCATAAACTTGACCGGCCATACCGCCGCCGGTAAAATGATGTCATAAGCAAAAAAACTGTGACGGGCCTGAACCGAATCAGGTCATTACAAATAAGGAGACACGATAATGCAGGATGAGCAGATCATCGATCTGTACTGGGAGCGTTCGGAAGAAGCGATCCGGGAGACGGATAAAAAGTACGGGAAGTACTGCGGCACCATTGCCTGGAACATTCTGTACAGCGCGGAGGACGCGGAGGAGTGCGTGAACGATACCTGGATGAACGCATGGAACGCAATGCCGCCCCACCGGCCGGGGTTCCTGAAGGCCTTCCTCGGGAAGATCACCCGGAACCTGGCGCTGAATCTGTATGAAAAGAAACACGCGGAGAAGCGGGGCGGCGGAGAGACAGCCCTGGCGCTGGATGAACTGGCGGAATGCGTGGGCGGCGTGCCGGGCGGCAATGGTACGGCAGGCGTCAGCGGCTCTGTCTGGGATTCCGAGGGCAGTCCGGAGGAGGGCATGGTGCTTACAGCGTGCCTGAACCGCTTCCTGCAGTCGATGAAGGCGGAGGACCGGAAGATCTTCGTCCAGCGGTACTGGTACATGTATTCCGTGAAGGAGATCGCCGGCAATCTGGGCCTTGGGGAGAGCAAGGTAAAGATGACGCTGCTCCGGCAAAGGGAAAAGCTGAAAAAGGTGCTGGAAGAGGAGGGTATTCCGGTATGACAGAGAGAGAACTCCTGAGAGCCATCGGAGAGATCGACGAAAAGTATATAGAGGAGGCTGCGCCATCAGCCGCGGTGAAGGTCATTGATGCCGGGAAGAAACGGCGGAGAAGACGGCATATGTTCAGCGCGGCCGCCGCTGCGGCTGCAGCGGTGTTCCTGATCGGTATTTTCCCGAAAATGCAGAGGACCATGCTCACAGCGGACAAGGGAGCCGTGATGACGGAGAGAAGCGCGGCGCCGGCAGCAGCCGCGGCAGATGAGGAAGCGGCGGAAGCTTTTGCGGAAGAGACGGTACAGGAGATGAAAGCCGGAGAGGCGCCGGCAGAGACCTTTGCGGCTGCGGATGCGGAACAGGAGATGTATGCCGCAGAAACGGCAGCGGAAATGTATGCCGCGACTGAGGCGCCTGACACGTACGCTGCGGCACCTGCGATGCCGGCACCTGAGGCGCTGACGACTGCAGCGGCCCAGATCATCAACAATCTGGAAGCAGCTGCGTCCGAAGAGAAGACAGCCGGATCCGAGAGGAAGGCACTGGGGGCGGATATGGAACAGGAAGAAATGGCCGCAGCACAGGATCAGGGCGGCATGGCCGCCGGATGGGGGAACCCGTTCATCCCCTGCGCGTCCATGGAAGAGGCCGCCGGACTGGCGGGGTTCGCGATGGAAGTGCCGGCGGAGACTGCCCTCACGGAACAGTATCCTGTCAGGGACATCACCGCGATCAAGGACACCATGATCCAGGTGATCTGCTATGACGCTGCCGGAAACGAGGGCTTCCGGATGCGGAAAGCCGCGGGAGAGGAAGATATCAGCGGTGTCTACGGCACCTATGAGGAGAAGACTCTGGAGTCCGGAGACCGGACGCTGCAGCTCAGGCTGAAAGAGGGACTGGTCCGGACGATCTGCTGGACGGAGGACGGCTTCAGCTACGCGGTCATGACGGACGAAGCGGAACTGGACGAAGAAGCTGCGGCGAAACTCGCGGACGGGATCCGCTGATAAAAAGGAGCACAATTTCCCTGCAGCACGGCAAGATATCAGAAAACTGTGATACAATAAAAGCAACAGGTGAACGTCATGCCGGCGGGGCCGGCGGAGAGGAGGAATTACATGCGTATCAACAGGAGATATTCAAAATTTGCAGCACTGGTCCTTTTCCTGTCACTTCTGATGACGATGCTGTTCGGCCAGGTGGCCGCTGTACGGGCAGACACTGATCCCGCCAAGGCTGTCCAGGGGCTTTACAAAATGGAGAGCATGATGGGAATCAGCGCCGAGACCTTTGCCACTGCCAGCGGGATCACTGTGGAGGAAGCGAAGAATTACATCATGATGGAGCTTAAGGAAGGCGGTGTCTGCATTTTCACAGTGGACAAAGACCCCGAAACCTTATACTGGACGACGGACGGGACGAACTTCGCGCTGTCTGCAGAAGCCGGGGGAGAAGCTCTGATCAAAGGGACCATCCAGGACGGCCTTGCCGCCATGGATATCGAAGGTACGGAACTGAAGCTCCGGAAAGAAGGGACTGCAGCTGCAGCTGAGACCACGACAGCCACGCAGGGATCGGGAGAAGCCGTTCCGGAAGATATTTCCGGCGTCTACCGTCTGAACAGTCTGATGGGAATGGACATGCAGACTTACGCGACCCTTATGGGAACCACACTGGAAAACGCGGCGAACACCTGGGTAATGGACATGAAGCCGGACGGCAACGCTTACATGGCAGTGGACGGACAGATCGCGACCTGCAAATGGGTCCGTGAAGGGGAAAAGATCACTCTGATCTCGGTGGAGAACGGCGTAGAGGAGCGCCTGGAGGGAACTCTTTCCGGTGACAGGATCCTCCTGACAGTGGAAGGCGTCGAAGTGGCCCTGAAGAGAGATCCGGTGCAGTAAACCCGGAAGAAGGAGCAGAGAAGCAATGAAGGAATGGACCAGAGAAGAACGGTACAAAGTGCTTCAGAGCCCCGAGGAGATCAGGGAGCTTCATGAAAGGATCTCGAAGTCCGTATACCGTCAGACGTATCACATTCAGCCGGTGACGGGGCTTTCCAGCGATCCCAACGGGTTCGCCCTTCACAAGGGGATCTGGCATCTCTTTTACCAGTGGTGTCCCTGGGGAGCCGTACACGGACTGAAGTACTGGTATCACGTGACCAGCGAAGACCTGATCCACTGGACAAACGCCGGTGTCGGACTGAAGCCGGACCGGGACTATGACAACAAAGGCAATCACTCCGGTTCCGCCATCTCCAATGGAGAAGACCTTTACATCTTCTACACGGGGAACCACAGGGACGAGAACTGGGTGAGGACGCCATACACCTGCGGAGCTGTGCTGGGGAAGGACGGAATGCCGGAGAAGCTTCCGGAGCCGCTGTTCGGCCCGAGGCCGGATTACTCCGAGCATCAGCGCGATCCCAAGGTGATCTGGAATGAAGAGAAAAAGAAGTATTTCATTTTTATCGGCGCCCAGACCCAGGATCTCCGCGGCACGGTGCTGATCTATGAATCCTCGGAGCTCCTGAAGGGATGGAAGTTCGCAGGAGAACTGAAGGTCCCCGGCTACGAAAAGTTCGGCGGCATGTGGGAGTGCCCCTATATCGTGAACCTGAGCGGGACAGATCTCCTGATCTTCTCTCCGCAGTACACGAAGCTTCCCGGCAGAGCGGAGAGCACGAACCACAACGTGTACCTTCTGGGCCATATGGATTACGACACCCTGACCTTTATGCCGGAGACGGACTACCAGTATCTGGATTTCGGCTTCGATTTCTATGCAGCCCAGGGCGCGGCCAATGTGGGCGATCCAGACAAGGCTGTGCTGATCGGCTGGATCGGCCTGCCGGACAACCATTATCCCACCGAGGAGGAGGACTGGGAAGGCAGCATGAGCCTGCCCAGGGAGCTCAGGATCAGGAACGGGAAGCTGATCCAGACGCCGGTGGCGGAGATCGACAGCCTGCTGGGCGAAGAAGTTCCCGCCGACGGGAACCTTCCCGCAGCCTGCGAGATCCGGGTGAAGCCGGCAGATGCAGGACAGGACTTCGACCTTGCACTTTTCACGAAGGCGGACGGCAGCGGCGGTCTCCGGATGCACTACGACGCGGAGAAAAAGCTCTGCACCTTTGACAAGAGCGGGATGACGAAGCGTTTCAACCCCCAGGTCGGAGAGGTGCTGACCATGCCCCTGGCGGAAGGACTTTTCTCGATCCGTATCTTCATCGACCGCAGCAGTGTCGAGTACTTCTTCAACGAGGGCGAAGCTTCGTTCACGTCCCACAGTTATCCGACGGAAGAGGAGTTCCACTACACGGCCACGCCGGGGGCGGAGATCCGGATCCGGAAGATGAATCCGTCTGTGGAGGACACCTTTGTTGTATAACAATGCAGTATTAGAGGGCTGCCGCACATCAAAACAATTTTGGTGATGCGACAGCCCTCCTTTGTTTCCCGGAATGACGCGGCGGAAGCAGCCCGGAAATAAATCCAGAGGCCTGCTCATTGTGATTGGGCGTTTCCAGGCATTTTTATAAAATCTGTTCCCTTTTTCACAATTTTACACTCCTGATTGTAATGAAAAAAGGGAACAAAAAACGAAAAATGCTCCTGAAACGCCCAATGTGATCATTTAGATGGGCAGACAAGCAGGAATTGAAAGATCCTTAGGGGTACAAAAATCCTTAAAACGCCAAATTACGCCCAAAGCACACGCTCATGAGAGAAGTCCGGTGACGACAGAGCAGGCGCAAGCTGCCGGAGTTCCCTCTCACGGAGCGCATTCGCATATGAAAAACAGCAGGCCCGCCGGGCCTGCTGTTTTATCCGAGTATTTTCACGGCGTAGGAGCAGATGGGAATGACGATTACATCTGCCGCATCCGCAGCTTCTTTCACGCACAGCACCAGCTTTTTTGCGATGCCGCGCCCGCCGTAGGCGGGATCCGTTTCCGTGTGGGTGATGACCCACTTGCCGTCCGCGATCTCGTATTCGCAGAGCCCTATCACTTTATCTCCGTCGTAAGCTGCCGACCGGTTCAATTCTTTTTCAAATCTGATCTCAATATCCATGCTCCTTAGCTCCTTTCTGGCAAAAACCCTCATCCATCCTGCGCTTCTGCAGCCTGGACGCGGGGGACTGACCGCTGCGGCTCATTTACAGTATAAGTATAGCAGAAAGTGTTCCGGTGTACAGGACAGGGTCATTTCAGCATCTTGAATCGGAGGCTGGTGCCGAGCATGTCGGACACTTCGGTGACGACGAAGAAGGCTCTGGGATCGATGTGCCGCACTTCGTTCTTGACCCGGGTGATCTGGAAGCGGTTCACGACGAAATAGATGGCGTAGCGGTCCTCTCCGGAGTAGTACCCCTGGACTTTCAGGAGGGTGATGCCGTGACCGAAGTCTGCCGAGAGGACCTTGCAGATCTCCTCGGTCTTCGTGGTGACGATCATCACGGATTTTGCCTTGTCAAGACCTTCCACGATGAAGTCCACAGCCCGGACCGCCACAAAGTAGGTGATGATGGAATACAGCGGAAGGATCCAGCTGCGGAAGGAGGCTCCGATGGTGACGTAGAGGATCACGTTGTAGATCATGACAAAGTTGCCGACGGACAGTCCGACTTTCTTCGCAAAGATGGAAGCCAGGACTTCCATGCCGTCGATGGCGCCGCCCAGCCGGAGCGTAAGCCCGCTTCCAACGCCGGAGATCAGACCGCCGAAGATCGCGCAGAGCAGCAGGTCCGTTCCCGCAAAGGGAGAACTGCCGTCTACGTTGACCGGGAGCACGTAGTTGATGAACCATGAGGCGAGGGAGTAGACCGTGACCGCCCAGATGGAATAGAAGGTGAACAGCTTTCCCTGTTTCTTCAGGCCGAACAGGAAGAGGGGGATGTTCAGCACCAGCAGGAAGAGCGGGAAGGTGAACTCATCCGGCGTGATCTGCCAGAGGAGCATGGCGGTCCCGGAGATGCCGCTGTCGTAGAGATTCACCGGCGCCAGGAACATGGTGACGCCGATGGCGTTGATGATTCCTGCGATGAACAGAAGGAACAGATTCAAGGGGCGTACGCGGCGGAAGTTCGGCAGGGGAACGGGGAGCTTGTCAGGCAGTTTCGGATTCATGATATCGATATTGTCCTTTCAGGTTCGTTTTGAAAACAAGAAGTATTGTATCACAAAAAATGCGTAAATAACGCGAAGACAGTGTTCAGAAAAGAAGCTGCGGAAGGTGTTCAGCCGGCCCGGAGGTAGTTACAAACCGAAGCGGGTCGTTTATAATAAAAGAAGAATGCGGCAGCATAGAAAACAGAAATATGGCAATACAGAAAGCAGACGGAGGAGAAGAGGATGAACAGAGGATTCATTGCGGCAGCCGCCCTGATCGCCGGCGCGCTGCTGTTTACTGCCTGCAGAAAGGGCATCGCGATGAACGGGCCGGAAGGGGGCCCGGGAGTACCGCAGACATCGGCTGTACCGAAGGGCAGCAGCCCGGAGGGAACCTGGTACGAGCAGGACGAAAATGCATGTGTGCTGGAGATCACGAAAGATACCGTTAAATACACGAATCACGACGGAAGCTATACCACAGAAGAGAAATACAAGTGCAGCATGTTCGGAGATGAGCCGGAGCTGAAGCTCGAGGATACCTTTGTCTACGAGGACATGTACTACAACAAGGCGGAGGACAGGATCATCGCCTACACCTGGTCGCACACTGACGGGGACGGAGGACATCACCGGATCGAGTACGCAAGGAGCGAGTATGTGGCGCCGCCGCCTCCCACTTATGATCCGCCGAAGGACAACTCCGACCCTGGGGCGAAAAAAGAGTTTGCGGACCTCACCGTGCGTAAGATGAAGGTCTCTTTCCACGACGCAGGGATCCCCTACGATATCAATACCAGCATGGCGCCGGAGCCGCCCTTTGAGGACGACTACTCCTACGATCTGACAGTGCTGGAGGATGGCACCGGCCGTGTCTCCTCTTCCTTCTGCCAGGAGATCGAGCTCACAAAGGAGCAGGTGGACCAGCTGCAGAAACTGGTGAAGGATGCGGATCTCGGGCAGATCAACGGGATCGACATCCATACGGAGGGTCTGCCCTACGGTTCGCCGGAATATGAGGCGGAGATCGAACTCGCTTCCGGCGACATCATCCGCTCCTCGGCGAACGGCGACAATGTGCCGGAGAACTGGAAAAACTTCCAGGAACCGATGCATCATCTCCTGTTCTTTGCCTTTGTGGACGCAGGGTACAAGTATTCCTCCGGGGAGTTTCACTCCACGAAGCCGATGAAGCGCGTCCAGGGCGCGGAGACGAAGCGCCGGGAGGAAACGGGGCTCAAGGAGGAGGACAAGCTCATCGTGGCGGACTGGAAAAAGGCCTATGACTACTCCCTGGACACGAAATATTTCGTGTTTTCCGATCCGGAGAACAAGTATCCGGTTCTGATGAAGACCTTGGACAGCCTGAGTGAGCAGTACCGGAAGAAAGCGGAGGAGACGCTGCAGAAGCACTACGAAACAATGGAGAAGGTGCCCGCCTCTGTCTGGAAGAAGGCGGACCGGAAATACTGCTACTCTCTCTACGCTGTCGATAACTGGCAGATCAGCGGGAATATCTTCAGCTTCCTGGTCTCGGAAGGAGAGGCGAACTCCCTCGGCGCCGGAGATTTCGGGTACGGACAGTACGGGTACGCACGGTTCAACATCGATATGGATACCGGAGAGATCCTGACGGTCAGCGACCTGTTCACGAGCACGGACGCGGTACATGAAGCCCTGATGGAGATCTTCAGTCATTACGGGACGCACAACGATTCCGGAAAATTCGTCCATTCCGCCGAATTCCCCGCGTATCTCAGGGAGGCGCTGGAGAAGCCGGAGCCGGAGGGGATCGGCTGGAACGCGGCATATGATTACCTGGAGCTCTGGGTGCCGCTCAGAATGAACAAGGGAGACGATACCTCGCTGCGGGAGCTCCTGTATTACGATGAGATCCAGGAGATCCTGAGCGACAAGTACACGAACGTCTGGTGATCTGCAAAGAGGAGGTTTCGGAATGAAATTCAGAATGGTGCATGAGAACTACAATGTGGTGGATCTCGACAAGTCGCTGGCGTTTTACGAAAAAGCGCTGGGCCTCAAAGAGGCCAGAAGAAAGACCGCGGAAGACGGATCCTTTATCATCGTGTACATCTCCAATGAAAACGCGGATTTTGAACTGGAGCTGACATGGCTCCGGGATCATCCGCAGAAGTACGACATCGGCGAGGAGGAGTTCCATCTTGCCTTTAAGACCGATGATTTTGAAGCGGCTCACAAGCTCCATGAAGAGATGGGCTGCATCTGCTTTGAGAACCATTCCATGGGTATCTATTTTATCCAGGACCCTGACGGGTACTGGCTGGAGGTCATTCCGGAGAGAAGGTAAATCTGTATGCGGGTAACAGTTCTGGGAACCAGAGGTTCCATGGCAGTTTCAAACGAAAAAATGAGGGAGTTCGGCGGCGCGACCTCCTCTTATATGGTCGAGGAAGACGGCGAGGTCCTGTTCTTTGACGCGGGCACCGGAATCATGAACATCCCCGAAGGCACAGTGTCGGGAAAGCAGATCCTGCTTCTGATCACACACACGCACCTGGACCACATCATGGGGATGCCCTTTTTCCTTTCGGATTTCTGCGGTGGAAAGCGCCTGGATATCTACGGACGTTCCAGGGAAGGGGAAACGGTGGAGCGCCAGCTGAGACATCTGTTCTCCAGGCCGCTGTGGCCGGTGGGGCTCAGGGATTACAGCGGGATCAAGATCGTATGCCATGAGCTGGAAGGCGAGATCGAGGCAGGGCCGTTCCGGATCACCTGGACAGAGTCGCAGCACCCCGGAGGGGCGGTCAATTACCGCGTCGATGCCGGCGGGAAAAGCGTCGTCCTGGCTACTGATTTTGAACACAGCAGCGGGTCTGAGGAACGGCTTGTGGCTTTTTCCAGAGACGCGGATCTTCTCCTTTACGACGGACAGTACACAGAAAAAGAGTATCCGTCGTTCCGGGGGTTCGGCCACTCCACCCCGGAAACAGGACTGCAGGTGTTCCGGAAAAGCGGTGCGAAACGGATGCGGATCGTTCATCATGCCCCGGACGCGACAGACGAAGAGCTTAAGCGCCGGGAAAAGCTTCTGAAGGCAGAGGAACCGAATGCCGGTTTCGCGCGTGAAGGGGAAGTACTGGAGCTCTGATCAATTCACATGGGCAAAGAAAAGAAGAAACACAGTGTGCTGAAGACCGCAGCGGCGGCGTGTCTGCTGATCGCCGCCGCTGCGGTTCTTATCATCTTGTTTTCGGGGAGGTATCTGGCCTCCACAATGAGGCTGGAACGAATGGAAGGTTCTGTCCGGCTGGAGGATGAAAAAGGAAACGGGCAGGAACCCGCGGGAGGCATGCGTTTCCGGAGCGGGAACGCGCTTTGTACCGGCAGTTCAAGCCTGGCGAGTGTTTCGCTGGACAGCTGTATTATGATGCTGACGGCTCAGGGACAGATACAACGAATCCTTAAGAAAGAAACAGAAGTACATGAATACAGAACGCCGTATCACATTTGAAGGAATATCCAACTGCCGCGAGCTGGGAGGCCTTCCGGCTGCCGGCGGCAGAAGGATCCGGAAAGGGCTGCTGCTCAGGACGGGAAATCTGTTTGCGGCTACGGAAGCTGACAAAAAAGAACTCTGCAGCCGGTGGCATCTTTCGCTGATCGTCGATCTCAGGACTTCCAACGGACAGCGGAGAAGACCGGATGTGGATATTCCGGGGGCGGAGCATCTGTCCGTGCCGGTGTTTGAGGAAGAAATGCTGGGGATCTCCCACGGCGGAAGTCAGGAGGTCCTGTTCAACGGACAGCCCCTGCCGGACATGGAGAAGCTGTACAGAAACATCACCCTGGCCCCGGGCTGCAGGGCACAGTATGGCAAGGCGCTGCGGACCATCATGGCCCATGATTACAGCCGGGGCAGCGTGCTCTGGCACTGCACGGAGGGAAAGGACCGGTGCGGTATGACGGCGGCATTTCTCCTGACGGCCCTGGGAGCGGACCGGGAGACGATCCTTGGGGACTATCTGATCTCCAATGAGACTGCGGAAGCGAAAGGGAACAAGTATTACGATCAGTTCATCGCGGTGGGCCGGGGAGAGGCGGCGGCGGAACTGGTGCGGAACGCGTTTATCGTAAAGGAATCTTACCTGAAGGGAACCTTTGAAGCAGCTGAAGAAAAGTACGGTTCAATGGAAGGGTTTCTCGCGGAAGGGCTGAAGGTTCCGGCGGGCCTGATCGCAGAGTTCCGGGAGAAGGTGCTGGAGAACTGAATCACACTTAGTTCTGCATAGATATGTGTTATGTATAGAAAAGAAGGGAGGTCTTGTGTATGGCAAAGAAGGTCGGGGAACTGATCAAGGAGGCCCGCACTGCGGCGAAGCTGACCCAGGCGCAGCTGGCGGAGCAGGTGACGGGGGTCACCGCGGCGGATATCGGCAAGGCTGAGCGGGGTGAGAAGGAACTGACCCAGGCGGCGCTGAAGCAGATCGCGAAGGCGACGGGTGTCACCCAGGCCTCGCTTCTGAACGCGGCGGCAGGAAAAGCGGCCGCGTCGGCAGGAAAGACTGCGTCGACAGGGAAAACTGCCGCCGCAGGAAAAACCGCCGCGAAGAAGCCCGCGGCGGGGAAGACAGCATCGACCGCGAAAAAAACCGGGGCAGCAAAATCCTCCATGCAGCTGACGGCGGCGGAGAAGAAGCTGGTGGAGCTGTACCGGAAGGCCGACGCTGACACGAAAAAAGAGGTGATGAAGCTTCTGAAGGGAACCGGGGATGATGCCAGCGAGCTGCTCACATCCCTTCTCTCTAACGCCATGAGCATGTTCGGAAAGCGGAGCATGCCGGGCGAAGAGGGAGGAGAAGAGGGAGAAGAGCAGGAGGGCGGCCTTGTCCTGAAGGAAGAGTGAGCAGAAGGAGGTATCTATGCCGAAGAAAGTGACCTATTTCCATCTTCCCACCTGTCCGTACTGCCAGCAGGCGGACCGGGTGATCGAGGAGCTTATAAAAGAGCATCCGGAGTATGCTGCGGTGGAGTTCGAGCGGATCAACGAGATGAAGCAGCCGGAGATCGCAGACATGTACGACTATAACGCGAATCCCTCCATGTTCATCGGGAAGGAAAAGATCTACGAATCCCATCTCTTCGAAAAAGAGGATGAGTGCCGGATGCATGTGGAGGAAGTGTTCCGCAGGGCGATGGAAGACTGAGAAACAGGAAGAGCCAGGAACAAAATAAGACTAAAACACGAAAAAGCCGCAGGGAGACCTGCGGCTTTGACTATTGTAGGATGTGTTGTAAGTGATGACTGGCATCAATCCGTGAGGAAGCGCTCCGCACCGGCGCGGATCAGGGCGACGCGGAAAAGGTTGCCGAGGAAGCCGACGGAAATGACCTCCCCCAGGCCGACGGTGAGCATCATAAAGGGGATCAGGTCCGGTACGCCGTAGGCATAGCGAAGCACGAAGGGGATGATCAGGGCGTTCGAAAGGATCGGCGGGATCGCTGCGAACGGCCCTGTTTTTCTTAATGCCCGGGTGCCGATGGCTCCGATAAATGTGGCCAGTGTGCCGAAGACCACGTCCATGGGCACGGCTCCGGACAGGAAGTTCGCAAGAAAGCACCCGATCGTCACGCCCGGGATCCCTGCCACGGTAAAGACGGGCAGGATGCAAAGGGCTTCGGAAACTCTGAACTGGATCGGACCGAAGCTGATGGGCGCGGTGATATAAGTCAGAACTGCGTAGACTGCGGCGATAAGCGCGCCCAGAGCGACGATGCGGGTCATTTTGCTGGTATTATTCTGTTCTTGCATAATAGTTCTCTTTCTGAAATTAATTGCTTTAGTATTTCGGAATTACAGTACTTCTACCAGCTCGACCTTGAAGTTCAGCTCTTTGCCGGCCATCTCATGGTTGGCGTCGAAGGTGATAGTGCTTTCGTCCTTTGCTTTCACGACGACCGGGAAGGGAGCGCCGAAGCTGTTGGTGATGTGGATATGTTCACCCACCTCCAACGCCTCGGAGCCGGGAAGCTGCTCAAACCGGAGCGTGAAGATGGCGGCGGGATCCGGCTGGCCGTAGGCCTCCTCCGGCATAAGGTGGATGTTCCGCACCTCGCCGGGCTCCATGTCAACAACAGCCTTGTCGAAGCCCTCGATCATCATGCCTGCACCGCAGATGAACTCGAGCGGTTCGCCGCGGTCGTAGGAAGAGTCAAACTTGCTTCCGTCGTTCAGGGTGCCTTCGTAGTGGACCCGGACAGTCCTGCCGGCGTTAGGACCTTCGAAAAGAAGCCGGGGACCTCCGCCGCAGCAGCCGCCGCAGCCGCCTTCCTCACTGCCGCAGCCGCCTTCGTCACCGCCGTGACCGCAGCATCCGCCCTCTTCGTCATCGTGGTGACCGCAGCCGTGGTCTCCGCAGGCATGGTCCTCTCCGTGGTGATGGTCGCAGTTCGCACCGGTGGAGATCAGCTCGCCCTTCAGATAGGATTCCACTGCTTCGTCAGCGCTGCCGGAGGCTCCCGCCACGACTTCCACTCCTGCTTCTGCCAGAGCGTTCTGCGCGCCGGCACCCAGGCCGCCGCAGATCAGCACGTCAATGGCGTGGTCCGCAAGAAGACCTGCCAGGGCACCGTGTCCCAGACCGTCATTGCCGATCACCTGGCTGGAGATGACCTTACCGTCCTCGATTTCATAGATCTTAAACTGTTCTGTTCTTCCGAAATGCTGGAAGATGTTTCCATTCTCATAAGTTGCTGCAATTTTCATTCCTGTTCTCCTGACTCTCTGGAAACTGCTCCAGAGCGCATTTCCATATAGTGTATGACAAAACAGCAAAAGAAGCAACCAAAGATATACACAGGATTTTACCTGTGTATATTAAGAATAATCCAGTTATGCCTTGTGATTAAAACCGCTTATGATGTGCACATATAAAAAAGCCGGCCGGAAAAAGATCCGGCGGCAGCGGTGAACGATCAGTTAAGAAAAACGGGAGGACAGATCATGGAGAGAGAAGTTGAGAAAGTCATCGGCGCGTATTTTGACCTGAACGGAGCAACTGCACTGATCACCGGAGGAGCCAGCGGTCTTGGAAAAGCCACCGCGGACCGGATGCTGCGGAGCAACGCGAACGTGGTCATCGCGGACTACAGCGATGAAGGACAGAGAGTGGCGGACGAACTGGATGCCAAGTACAGCATGAGCTGTAAGTTCATCAAGACCGACGTCAGCAAGGAAGAGGATATCAAGCGGGCGGTGGAATTCGCGGTCGAAGAGTTCGGAGAGCTGAACATCGCGGTCTGCAGCGCGGGCATCGGCGGCGCCAACAATGCCATCGCGGACGAGACTCTCGCCAACTGGGAGAAGGTGAACGCGGTGGACTACACGGGCGTCATGCTTGCCAACAAGTACGTCATCATGCAGTTCTTAAAGCAGGGCAAGGGCGGCGCCATCTGCAACCTGGCCTCCATGTTCGGCCTGGTGGCGGTCCCGAGCAACGTGGCTTACTCAGCTGCCAAGGGAGGCGTCGTGAATCTGACGAAGGCGGCCGGTTCCGCCTATGCGGGTCAGGGCATCCGTGTGAACTGCGTGTGCCCCGGTGTCATCAATACCCCGCTGGTACCGGAGAGCGAAAAAGAGAAGTACCGTCAGATCCACCCTATGCACCGCATCGGCGAAGACTTTGAGATCGCTTCCATCATCACCTTCCTCTGCTGCGAGAACGCGCGCTTCATCACCGGCGCCGCGATCCCCGTGGACGGCGGTTACACGAGCGTCTGAGCGGGCGCATCGTTCCCGTTCCGGGCGGGCTTTCCGGTCCTATTCACCCGGTTTCTGCTTCCCTGCCGGGAAGAGAAATAAAGGACCTCATTGATGTATTCCGATTTTTTCACCTGGGTATTGCCCGTGGTCAATTACTCATGACTAAAGTCACGAGCTTGTACCTGCCCGGTGGTGCTGACGGCAAGGCCTCCCACCTTTGGCAAATGCTTTGTTTCGCAGGACCGCTGCGAAGTGGCGGTACATCATGGGACGATTGACAGCGCCCCTCCTGCAGGAGACATGCTCCTGCAGGGCGGTATCCTATGCGGACACCTGAACCTTTGGGAGGTACTTTATTCCCATCCGCCAAAGGTTCATTGCCCCGACACGGTCATCGTTCGAGCGGTACCCGCATTCACGGCAGCAGAACAGATGCTGTTTCTGGTTGCGGTTCCTCTTTTCCGTATATCCGCAGACAGGGCAGGTCTGGGACGTATATGCCGGGTCAACATTGATCACATGGCTCCCGAAGCGTTCAGCTTTGTACTTCAGTTTCTGCTCCAGGTCATAATACGCCCAGCTGACGGATACGTTTCTGTCCTTCAGCCGTACGCGTTCCGTTGCGGAGCGGATGCCGGAAAGGTCCTCCAGGACGAACAGCGTTCCCTTCGGATATCTGCAGACGAGTGCCTTCGACAGGCGGTGGTTGATATCGCCCATCCAACGGTTTTCTCTCTGCCCGATGGAACGGATGCGCCTTCTGGCGGCGGAGGTCTTCCTGGACTGGAGTTCCCGGCGGAGCTCCTTGTAATGCGCCCGTTTCTTTTTCACAACAGCCCCGGATGCAAAGGCAGTCCCCTTTCCATCAAAAGATGTGGCGAGGAATCTGATGCCCCGGTCAATACCCACTACAACTGTATCGGGGGTCAGCGGAACGGGGTCCTCCACTTCGGTAGTCACCGGGATATGCAGGTAGAACTTCCCGTGACGGCAGACCAGTTTCGCGGTACCAAAAACAGCGCCATCCGCGAATGCCCATTCGAATGCATCGGCGCGGAAAGGGACCCGGATCCTTCCGGCAAGCGTATTGACGCTGAAGAGCCGGCAGGAACGGGACCTGTCCCACACGATGGAATAATCCCGGTTCCAGACGAGGCTGGCCTGGGGTTTCCGGAACTCCGGCACGGTAATGCTGAAGCGTTTTTTCGGTGAAAACCGGGAGGGAGCATTCTTCTTTGCGGTCTGGATGGCTTTATAAGATGCGACTACAGTCCTGATCACGCTGGCGGCCATCTGGGAAGGGAGCCGGAACCGGGAACGGATGTCGTAGTAGACCGCTTTATGCACTTTGTATGTGCTTAAGGGGAGACGTTCCTTTGCGACTTTTCCAGCGACAAAAGAGCAGGCATGGGAATAAGCGGCCATGGTATCCAGCAGAAGCTTTCCGGAAGCCTGGTCAGGCAGGATCTTAAGTTTTACAGTGAGAGTCTGCAGCATAGGCATTTCTGTCCCGGGAATGTTGAAGAAGATAATGTGGTAATGTGGTATAACTTGATTGCGGAA
>Ga0256404_1006733_pt1 | contig 18743 bp, 25 predicted proteins | sample RumenRJG_01DNA_FD_185990 | JGI IMG/M metagenome (GOLD analysis project Ga0256404, IMG submission 185990) | Bovine rumen microbial communities from Lethbridge, Alberta, Canada - RJG_01 | ecosystem: Host-associated > Mammals > Digestive system > Stomach > Rumen | place: Canada: Alberta | collected...
AAATAGGCAATTTTGGTGTTTTAAGTCGTGGATTCAACTAAAATTTTAGGCAAAATCACAACTTTTTTAAGAACTTTACAAAAAACACTTGTAAAAACTTAGAAAGTCATATAAAAGGACAAACCTCTCGATTTGTCCTAAAATTAATCAAATATTTTATTGTTTCAGGGTATCTAAAAGGTATCTAATTCCCTATTCTTCCCTCAAAATTATTTTTGTATTCTCGCAAACCCTTGTAATCGCTTACTTTCCGCAGCACTGCTTATACTTGCGTCCCGATCCACATGGCCTTTTGTATTAGGTATTTTGGCAGCTTTTTGGAGCATTTGGCTCGTTAATTCGGCATTTGGTTGCACTTGTGAGCACTCCGTAGCACTCGGAAAACCTAGCAGAACGTATCTAAAATTTACAATTGTTGAATTTTTTACAATTTTCTAATAATGCTTTGTAAGTGTCCTGTGATATGGTTTTGTCATCTTTGATTTATCTTGACCTAATAGCCAAATGAAATCATTTATATCCATGCGAGAATATTTTCTATCTAATGTTTCATAAATGTAATCAATTACTTTCAATGTATTTGCTCTAATTTCTACTTCTTCTTTAGACCCTTCTTCAATCTCAACTTTACTATCTACTCTATCAGTAAGGCTATCACTAAATCCTAGCATTCCATAACATCTCATTACTTGAGGTATTTTATAATCTGCACATCCAATTAGATGAGAATAGTCAACATCAATTTGTTCTTTCTTTTCTCTTACATGAAGTATATCAGAAGTTAATAACTGTGCTCTTTTATAAAATAATACTTCTTCTCCATCATATGTAGATACATCTTTGAAATAATCTAGATTACTAACTATAAATTCAAAAAGTTGACTATCGACATTTAAATCTTTAATAAGTTTATAAAATGATTTTCCACTTTTTTTAAGTAAATTATTCATTTCAACTAAATTACTATATCTATCTTCAAATAGTGGAATAGTTACATTACCTTTTAATAATTCTTTAAATTCATCAAGACTCATTTCAAAATTATTATTTGATTTAAACCTGTTTAGTATTAAATACATTATTGCATAAGATCCATCCATTGTTCCTAAATCCGTTTGGATTTCCCATTTAGGATCTCCCCAAAAACAATAATCTCCTATTGCATGATATATAAATAAGAAATTAACTATACTTTCTACATCCATATCCATTAAACCATATGGATTTGAATCTAGCCAATAAGCACCCGATGAATTTCTAATTTGATCTATCATTTCATCAATCTTGCTATAATTAATTCTCACATTTTCAGAATTATCACAAACAAATTTATAGCTATAATTTAATCTATCTATTAAATTCATAGTATCAGCTCCTTAATACAGCATACATGATTTTATGCGGGTTCTTGGGCTTATTTACCGCAACATTGTTTATACTTTTTCCCTGAGCCGCAGATGCATGGGTCATTACGACCTATTTTATGGCTAACTCTTTTGGGTTCTTTCTTTAATTTTTCTTTACCATCATTTGCTGTTCCTTTTAAAGTTTGTTTTCTTTCAACATTTTGACGAACTTCTGCTTTAAGTAAGAATAAGGCAATATCATTATCAATTTTGTTAAGTAAGTTATCAAACATTTCAAAGCCTTCCATTGTGTAGACTTGAACTGGGTTTGATTGTCCATATCCACGAAGACCAACGCCTTCTTTTAAGTGTTCCATAGCACTCATGTGATCTACCCAACTTGTATCAATGACACGTAGTGATATAGCTTTTTCAAAATCATTCATAAGTGGTGATGATATCATTTTCTTTTCATAATCTTTGATAACCAGTTCACTTATGTGGTCAATTACTTCTTGCTCTTTCATGCCTTCAAGAACTTTTGGATTTAACTGTTCACCTTTTAAGAAGTTTGTATTTACATATTCTGCAATTTCAGATAAATCATTTTCTGTTAAACAATTTTCTGGTGGAATATGACTATCTACTAAGTTTGTTATTGTATTTTTAAATGTTTCAATAATTGTATCATGAATGCTTTCTTCATCTAATATTTCATTACGACGTGCATAAATAATTTCTCTTTGTTCATTTAAAACATTGTCATAGTCAAGTAAACTTTTACGATAGTCGAAGTTATTTCCTTCAACTTTCTTTTGAGCTGATTCAATACTTCTTGTTAGTGCTTTAGAGCGAATTGCTTGGTCATCAGTTATTCCCATGCTTATTAGCATATTTTTTATTTTTTCAGTACCAAAACGACGCATTAAATCATCTTCGAATGATACAAAGAATTGACTTGTTCCTGGGTCTCCTTGACGTCCTGAACGTCCACGTAACTGATTATCAATACGACGAGATTCATGTCTTTCGGTACCAATTACATAAAGACCTCCAATTTCACGAACACCTTCACCAAGTTTAATATCTGTTCCACGACCTGCCATATTTGTTGCAAGTGTTATGGCATCTTTTTCACCAGCATGAGCAATTATTTCAGCTTCTCTTTCATGATTTTTAGCATTTAATACTTCATGTTTTAACCCATTTTTAGTGAGTAATTTACTTAATTTTTCATTAGCTTCAACTGAGATTGTACCAATTAGGATTGGTTGATGTTTAGAATGGATTTCTTTAACAACATTTATAATTGCTTTATATTTTCCATTTTCGCCTGAATAAACTAAGTCTGGTAAATCTTCACGAATTACTGGTTTATTAGTTGGTATTCTAATAACGTACATGTTGTAAATATTTCTAAATTCTTCTTCTTCAGTCTTGGCAGTACCTGTCATACCTGATAGTTTATTATACATTCTAAATAAGTTTTGGAATGTGATTGTTGCCATCGTCTTTGTTTCAGTGTTAATTGTAACTCCTTCTTTAGCTTCGATGGCTTGATGAAGTCCTTCAGAATATTGTCTTCCATGCATTAGACGACCCGTAAATGGGTCAACAATTATAATTGCATCATTATCTACAACATAATCAATATCTTTTTTAAAGCCATAATTTGCTTTTAAAGCTTGATTAATATGATGAACTAAACTTGTATTATCTAAGTCATAAAGATTTGTTATGTTTAAAAACTTTTCAACTTTTTTACTACCTTCAGCTGTTAAAGAAACACTCTTTGTTTTTAAATCTATTGTGTAGTCATCTTCTTCTTTTAGTCTTTTAGCAACTCGGTCTGCTTCGATATAAAGACTGTTGGTATTAAATTGTCCACCACTTATAATTAATGGTGTTCTTGCTTCATCAATTAAAATTGAGTCTACTTCGTCGATGATACAGAAGTTAAGTCCTCTTTGAACTCTATCTTCTTTTCTTACTACCATATTATCTCTTAAGTAGTCAAAACCAACTTCATTGTTTGTTGAATATGTAATATCAGCATTGTACGCTTCTTGTTTTTCTTTTGGTGATAATTCTCTTAAATTTATACCAACTGATACACCTAATAAATTATAGATTGGGCGCATCCATTCAGCATTACGACTTGATAAGTATTCATTGGTTGTTACTACGTGTACACCTTGACCACTTAACGCATTAAGATATGCTGGCAATATAGTTGTTAAAGTTTTACCTTCACCAGTTTTCATTTCAGCAATGTTACCATAGTGAATTGCTAAACCTCCAAGAATTTGAACATGGAATGGTTTTTCACCAATAGCACGATATGCAGCTTCACGAGCTAAAGCAAATGCTGGAACTACAATATCATCTAACGTTTTACCATCTTCAAGCATAGCTTTAAATTCTAAAGTTTTATCTTTAAAATCCTCATCTTTTAGATCTTGCATTTCTGGCTCTAATTTTTCAATTTCTTCTGCTAATTTTTCAAAACGACATAATTCTTTATATTCACTGTCTAATAATTTTTTTATAAAATTCATTTTTCATTTCTCCTTAATGTGTATTATAACATAAGTAAAAGAAAAGAAAAAGCTTTTAAGGGCCTTTTTCACAGGATATTCACTAAAAAAGAAGCCTTTTGGGCTTCAAATTATAAACTATTTAACATTTATAATACCAAATTTGCCATCTTTTCTTTTATATAGAACAGATACGCAATCTTCATCAATATTTTTAAAGACAAAGAAATCATGATTTAATAAATCAATTTGGAGCAATGCTTCTTCTTCATCCATTGGCTTCATTTCCATTTCTTTTCTCTTGATGATTTTTGGTACTTCTTCTTCCTCATCGTCAGAAACTTCAAAATCAAAACTCATTTCAAATTTAGGAACATCGCGATATTTCTTGCCAAGACGATTTTTATTTTTTCTAATTTGTCCTTCAAGTTTGTCAACGACTAGGTCCACTGCTGCATAAAAGTCGGAATGTCTTTCTTCTGCTCTTAAAGTAAATTTACTTGTTGGCACTGTTACTTCAATACTTTCCTCTTGGTTCTTAACCTTAACTAGGACTTTACACTCTGTGCTCTTTGGGCTTTCAAAATACTTATCAAGCTTTCCTAACTTTTCTGTTATGTATTCTTTCATTGATTTTGTGACTGTTACTTTGTCACCGCGAATACTTATTTTCAATATATCACCTTCCTATAATTAATATAACATAAATAAAAGAAAAAAACTACTTAATTGTAGTCATTTCTTGTTCTAAAACATCAACTGCTTGTAAACCTTTTGAAGTTTCAATTAATTTAAAGCTTACTGTTGCACCTTCGTTTAATGTCTTATAACCTTCTTTTACAATAGCTGAATAATGCACAAAGATGTCAGACAGTTTATCACATTCGATGAAACCATAACCTTTGTCATTATTAAACCACTTAACAGTTCCCTGCATCATAACTCTAGCTCCTTCCTACTCTTAAACTTTAACACACTATAGTATATAATGCAACAAAAATCGTTCGACAAAGGTCGACAAAATGCGGGTTTTTCAGGCCTTTTCGCTAGTGATTATGTAGGTTTCAAAATTTTTAAAAATATATGTTTTTTTGTTAAATCTGTTTTCAAAATTGGAAAATATTTCATTAATTAGGTTTCCACTACCTAATAAATATACTTCTTTTTCTCCTAAAATATAATTTATGTAAGACATTAAATCATCATTATTTAAAAAACATTTGGTTTCAATATAGATGTTATTAACTTTTTTATATTCATCTAAGAATGTTATATTTAAGTAATTATCAAAGACATTTACATATGAATTTGTGCTATTTAACTTATAATATTTAAGTTCTTTATCTATACTTATCTTTCTATAATTAAAACAATTTATTATATTTTTTAAAAATGTTATATCAGCAGGTGTATAATTTGATGCTACGATTATTTTGATTTTTTCACCAAATAAAGAGTTATTTAAATGATTTTCACTTAATAACTTTTCTAAAGATTTCATAAATTTATTTATATTTGCTACTTTTCCACCATAAATAACATCTTTTGCTAGTTTATATTTTATTATCTTATCTTTTTTCTTTAAATATAAATAATCATCTGTTATATGTAATACATAGTTATATTTCATAGTTTAACCTCTTTTATATTTTTGCCTTGTTACTTCTCCTCCACGGATATGTTTTTCTCTATCATGAGTTTTAAATATGTTATCTATTTCTTTTCCTAAATTTTTATCTATTTCCTTTAGTCTTTCGGATAGGTCTGCATGTACAGTACTTTTACTTACATTGAACCTATCTGCAGTTTGTCTTATTGTATCTTGCGTTTTTATAATATGATTTGCTTCACTTAATACTCTTCTTTTTATATCTTTATTCATTAACCAAACAACCCCTTAATAAAATATATTATTAAAGGGTTAGTTTTATGTTATTTTAAATCTTCAATATTCATATTATAAAAGTCTTCTGGGTCTATTGCATCTCCATTATGATATACTTCAAATAGTAAGCAATTTTCTGTTTCACCGTTTAGTTTATTATCTCCACTTTTACCTATAACATCACCACTTATAACAACATCATCTTTTTTAACTTGGACATCACTTAAACTATAATATACAGTTTTTAAGTTTGGATTGTGGGTAATTTCCACATAGTTTCCAAGAATGTCATCAGTTGCAACATTTGTTACTGTGCCATCAAAGCTACTTAATACTTCGAAAGCATCTTGTGATGAGTATAGAACACCACTATTTTGTAAGTATGTGTTTTCATAATATACTAATGAATTTTGTTGTTTTGATGCTTCATCAGTCATATCATAAAATGATTTGCTTATGGCAACATTGGTACTTACAAATGGTTTTTCAATTTTGCTATCTGGAGTATCATCATTTTTGATAACTGGAGTTACATTATCTTTTAATGCACTTACTGCCATGTTATCATACTCCATTTGGGACTGTAATACATTTCCTAGAATTGAAATACTTACAAATAATACTCCGATAACCATTACATAAACTGTTGGTAAAACAAATTTTCTAAGTCTTTTTGTTTTCATTTTTCACCATCCTACTTAAAGTATGGGAAAAATTGTTATTTTTTATACACTAATTTTTTCAATATTTATATTTTGATAATAATGTTTTAATATTTCTTCATAAGTTTTACCTTCACTAGCTAAAGTATTGGCTCCATACTGGCTCATTCCAACACCATGACCATAACCTTTAGTGGTTATTTCAATAATATTTGATAAAATGTTAATTTCAAAATCCGTTGACCTTAATCCTAGTTTAGTTCTTACTTCTGTTCCTTTAAAACTTTTATTGTTGATAACTATAGTACCTATTCTTCCTGATGATGTTTTTTCTATAGAATTTACAGTAATTTTGTTACATGATAAATTTAACTTATTACAAAAATCATCTTTAGTTAAAGTTACTTTTGTTGTTTTACTTTTTTCTGGTGAACTTACGCTTTTTAAATATTCTTTATTTTCTCCGAAGACTGTTTTAGCTTCTTCTGTACTTCCGTTACTAGTGGAAAAATAAAAACTACATATTACGTTACCATTATAGGTCATAATTAAATCTTTAGTGCTATCAACAGCATCTTTTATTTTATTATAATAATATTCATAATTCTCTTGCCAATTTTCTTTCATTTTATCTTTGGTAACATAAACTTGATTAGTTATATCTGTTACTAAGTCATATGTACCACTTGCATTATTCATTTTATATACAGCATAGGTACGTGCCGCAACAGCTTGAGCTTTTAGAGCTTCCGTGTTAAAAGATGCAGGCATTTCTCCAGCAATAACACCTATGACATATTCTTCTAAATCTATGTTACTAACTGTGCCGGTTTCACTATCTTTAATAAAAAGTTTAACTTCTTCTTTAGGTGTTTCTTCTTTTATATTATTATCAGAAAAGGTAGTTTCTTTTTTGAAACTACCTATTGCTACGAATGATAAAACTACTACAACTAAGAATAGTATTTTATTTTTCATATTTATCTCCATTTAAGTTTATTAAATATTTAAAAAATCTAGTACAAAATTTGTTAATAAATAACCAAAAGAAAAACTTAAAACCATAACAATTATTTTGGCTTCTAGTGTTTTTCCTGATTTAATAATTCCGTTAAAATTTACACCAGATAAACCAAATGCTGATACAAATGTAAAAAATATATAAAGAATTAATTTAACTGGCATAATTTTCATTTTCCATTTCTGTTATTTTTTCTATTCTTCTTAAATGTCTTTCTTCACTTGGTTCTTTGGTCATAATGAAGTTATCTATGATATTGTGAATTTCACTTGATGGAATATTTGCACTAAATGCTATAACATTTGCACCATTGTGATTTTTGGCAGTAAATGCATCATTACTATCAATTACTCTAGCACATCTTATGCCTCTCACTTTGTTGGCTGCAATTGACATACCTATACCGGAGCCACAAACTAAAATACCTAAAGAATGTTCTTCTAAAACTTTATGGCAAACCCATTTTGCAAAATCTGGATAATCATCAGTATCATTATTTTCTATGTTTGGAACTTCAACCTCATAGCCATATTCATTTAAATAATTTATAATGTCATCTTTGCATTTAACCCCTTGGTGGTCATAACCTAAAAATACTTTTATTGTAATCATCTCCCTATTTAATTATACTAAAGTTTATGCTTGATGTCTATTTATTTAAGGACTTTGTTATTTAATTTACGATAATATTTTTTATTACTAAAATTAATTTAACTTAAGGCAGCTAAATTGCGCCCCGGCGGGGCGCAATTTAATAAATATTATTTTACTAGTTCGTATGTAAGTGGCACTAATTTCTCACTTTTAACAAAGTTTGCAACGAATTTATCCTGTTCTTTAGTAATTATTATTCCAATTGTAGGATTGTTATTTGCTCTTTTCTTATATTTATCAACTATTGTCATATAAAATTCAGTTTGCCCTTTATCTTCTTTTTTTAAACTTCTACATTTTATTTCCACTACAACGTAACTGTTATAATTTATATTGTAAAGTAGCATATCTATATAATAATTTTTGTTACCATCACTTATTTTGTATTGATTTCCTACCCATGTAAAATCGTTTCCTAATTGCATAAATACGTAACTTAACTGAGAATATATTAATTTTTCTAAATCTTTTTCATTTTCAACTTTATTGCCATTTAAATTTAATAGAATTGGATTTTTAAAGTTTTCTGTTATGGCTGGTACACTTATTGAAGTGATTATATCTACTTTATCAGGTTTATGTTCTAGTCTTTCATATAAATTGCTTTGTATTTCTCTTTCTAGATCTCTTTTTGACAAACTATTTTCTATACAAAGATTAATATAATAATTTCTTTTATTTTCATCTTTAATTGGCAGGACTGTTCTAATAATTGTCCAACTCAATCTGTGGCACACTGTGCCACAAATCGAAAAAGTTAGATAAAATTGTCTAAAACGTCTTAAATTTGAATAATTATAGCCTTTACCATATTCTTTTGATAGCTTTTTTGACCATTCTTTTAGTAAGGCATCACCGTATTTGCTTTTTTCTTTTCCACCTTGAGCATCAACAATAAGTTTCCCTATACCAGCTCATAATTAGCTTGTCTTTCTCTAATTGCTCTTCCTATTTCTACTTTCTTTACTAGTGTTTCAACTTCTTTATAATTGTTCATGTTTCCTCCATTTTCTTATTATGCAATTATATATTCATTATATATACTTTTAAAATATAATTTAATAATTAAATATTATTGTTTTATAACCCTTTAGTAGATATAAAATATATACTATCATATATTATCTTTTATTACAAGTATTTTTCACTTATTTTTTAATGGCAAAAGAAAAGAACAAAACCAATTAATTTTGTTCTTTATCTAAACCAAATTTTTTATTGAATTTTTCAATGTTTCCAGTCTTCTTAGTTCTTCCTTGAGTACCTGTATAGAATGGATGACATTCACTACAAATTTCAACATCAATTTTTTCTTTTGTTGATTTTGTTTTAAATGTAGCTCCACATGCACAAGTAACAGTAGCTTCTTTTACTTCTGGATGGATATTTGCTTTCATATTCTCTCCTTCCGCCATACCAAATTCATGGCATAGTAATTCGTTTTTCTTACATATTATACCATATTTTATGCTTTTGGCAAGGTAGTTTAGTAAATTTGTGTAATTATTATGTAAAATTTTATTATTGTATTGTTGAAGGAAAATATGTATTTAAAATTCAAAAACTATTTTTTATACATTAAATATAAAGTTTTAGAAATATCTTTATGAGCTAAATAATTAATGTAATATGAAGATTTTTCTAAGTAGTATTCATCATGTAAAGATGTTGCAAGAATATCTAAAAATGAGGCATCATATTTTCCACATAATACTTTGAGTTTTGAATTAACTTCAATTGCATCTTTTTTACTAAATTGTAATGCTGGATATACACCGATTACTATTATTTGTTTATCATAAAATTCTCTGATATTTTTTAAAAATATATTCATATCAGTAATGTAGTTATCTATTATTTCTGATGTTATTTCTTCAACTTGTGATTTACTTGCAAACTCATCTACGCCAATTGCAAGTGTTAAAAGGTCTGATTTTGCTATTATTTGTTTAATTGGTGTTCTTGTTGTTTTGCCATAATCATTGTTATTTAAATGTTCATTTAGTTCTCTGATTGTTTGATGAACATATGAAAATTCATTATTATAACTTTCTAAATCATCTTTTGTTTCTAATTTTTCCTTTAAATAATCATTAAAACTAGTTCCTGCGACATTATATGGTGTCATGCCAATACTTAGCCCATCTCCGAGTGATGTAAATGTTGTTTTTGATGTAACTCTTAAACTATTTATAAATATTGTTAAAATAACCCCGATTAAAATTATTAAAAGTAATTTATATCTTCTTTTCATTAAAATACCCCCATAAAAAAATGTAAAGATTTCTCTTTACATTATATTTCTTCTATTTTAATATTAGCACCTACATGAGATAATTTGTTGATAATTCGTTCATAACCTCTTAGAATGTGTTCAGCATCATTTATTATTGTTGTGCCTTCTGCTAGTAAACCTGCTGTTACTAAGGCTGCTCCAGCTCTAAGGTCTGTTGCTGTTATTACTTCGCCGTGTAATTTTGTTGGACCAGTTATTTTAGCATGTTGTCTTTCAGCTTCAATATTTGCTCCCATTTGATTTAAATATTTTACATGTCCCATTCTGTTTTCCCAGATGGTTTCTTCAAATAGCGATATGCCATTTGCTTGAGTAAGTAATACTGACATTGGTTGACCTAAATCTGTTGGAAAACCTGGATATACTACGGTTCTAACATTAGTTGGTTTTAAATTTTTACTCTTATTAAGTATCATTTTATGATTATTAAGTTTAAAATTAACTCCCATTTCTTGTAATTTATTTAAAAGTACTATGTTATGTTCAGGTATCATCCCATCTATTTCTAGATTATCCCCGAGTAGAGCTCCCATGATGATGTATGTTCCGGCTTCAATTCTATCTGGTATAACTTTTATTTCAGCTCCATGAAGTTCTTTAACTCCTTCAATTGTTATTTCTTCTGTTCCTGCTCCAGATATTTTAGCTCCCATATTATTTAGTAAATCTGCTATATTAACTATTTCAGCTTCTCTTGCAGCATTACTTATGGTGGTTGTTCCTTCTGCCATTGTAGCCGCTATCATAATGTTGATTGTGGCTCCAACTGATGCAAAATCCAAGAAAATATTTGCTCCGGTTAATTTCTTAGCATCAATTATGTATTTTGTATCTTCTTTTGTAATTGTGGCTCCTAAAGCTTCAAATCCTTTTAAATGTAAATCAATAGGTCTTGACCCTATATTACATCCCCCAGGAAAATACATTTCAACATGTTTATATCTAGCAAGTAATGAACCCATAAAATAATATGATGCTCTTAGTTTATTACTTAAAGTTTCAGGTATTACTGTGTTTGTCATGCAACTAGCATCAATATCAATTATATCTTTTTTGGTTTCTACTTTAACATTTAATAGTTTTAATATTTCAATTAATGCATCTTTATCAGATATATTTGGGACATTTGTTATATGAACAGTTCCCTTTGCCATTATAGCTGCCGGTATTAATGCAACTACACTATTTTTAGCTCCGCCTATTTTAATTTTTCCACTTAAAGGTTTGTTTCCTTCAATTATTATTCTTTTCAAAATAATTCACCTCTTAATAATATTTATGGCATGTAAAAAGGAAATATTATTGTTCTCTTCCACATACTGTGTAATATTTCGAATCACTATCAATTAATTTACCACAATATTTGCAATAAACTTTATTATTTATTAATCCTTCATTTATTGCTTTTGCTGTTATTTCTATTCCTTCTTTATTTATGTTTGCTTTTCTTGTTACATTATCTTTCATTATTTCTTCATTGTTATCTAATATTTCTTTTTCTGCATTTACTTCTACACTTTTCCATTAAAGCAATGGTAAGATAAAAGTTAATACTACAAGAATTGGTATTATAAAAACAAAATTTCCAAAATAATCACACTCATTTCTAAGACAATTATAACAAATATTAAGTTAATTGTAAATTATTTATAAAATATGAAATATACCAAGTAATATAAGTAGTAAAATACCTATGATACTTGCATAATTACCAATTAGTTTACTAGAATATTTTCCAATTATTAATCCTAATGTAGTAAATGAAAAACTGCATATTGAGAAAATAAAACTTGATAGCATAAATCTACTAGTAATATCACTTATACCTAAACCCACAGTAAATGAGTCAATACTAACACTAAAAGCTAAAAATAAAATACTTATAAAACTTAAATTTATGTTTATTTCTTCTTTTTTAAAATAATTAATAGCTAAATTTACTCCGAGAATTATTAAAACTAGACCAAGTACTATATTACTTGCTAAATTAAAATAATTCATAATACTTATACCAATTTTATTACCAATAATGGGCATAAAAAAGTGAAATATGCCTACGATGAAAGGAAAAATCTTTAAATGTTTATTATTTTGAATTAATGAACCCATACTTAAAGATAAAGAAAAAGTATCCATCGATAAGGATACTCCGATTAAAATTATTGACAATAGTTCTTGCATATAATCACCATTTAAATATATGCTTGTTAGTTTTTATCTATTATTTCTTTTATGTATGTTGTGTATGTTATATCATCGTAATTATCTTCAGTTGCTTCAAGCAAACATAATGGAGGAAATAATACACACCACCAATTATCACCAAGTCCATCACCTAAAGTTACCACTAAAGACTCATATTCACCAGCTTTATAAGTTACTCCTTTATAATTTTTTTCAGGAAAATAGTTAAGACCATAATTTATTTTGTACTCTGTGTCGTATTTATTTAATATGTTTTTTACTTCATACATATTATTTTTTATTTCTTTACGTGTTTCATCTAAAGAATTTGATGTTGATAAAATATTGGTAATAACAGGTTCTAATTCTTTTTTTATTTCTAATTTTTGAGTTTGGTCTTCTATTTTATTGCTATTTGCTATTATTCTAAATCTAATGGCATCTTCAGGTATTAATACTTTTGTTTCTTTTTTATTTACTAAAATTAATACTGTAACTAAAAATAATGCAATTATTAACTTTTTCAACTTTATCACCTGAGTAAGTGATGGCTAGTTTTTTTAATATTTATTCATTTAAATATAAATAAATATCTTGGTAAACCTTGTAAATCATTTTCAAATGAATATTTTAAATTTAATTTTGATACTAACTCTTCTAAAAGTTCTTTTTGATTATCACCAATTTCAAATGCTATTAATCCTGGAGAATTTAAATAAGATAAATGTTTATTTAATATTTCTTCATAAAAATATAGTCCATTGTTATCTGCAAATAATGCTATATTTGGTTCTGTTTTCTTTACTTTTTCTTCTACAAAACCATCGTATGGTATGTATGGTGGATTAGATATTATGATATCATAATTATTTTGTAAGTCATCAGTCATACTTTTGTTAATGAAAGTTATTTTTGTATTATTAAGTATAGCATTTTCTTTTGCTAAATCTAGGGCATCTCTTGAAATATCTAGTGCTGTTACATTTGCATCTAGATTATTTTTAAGTGCTATAGCTATACATCCACTTCCAGTTCCTAAATCTATTATATTTATTTTTTTGTTAAATAATTCTTTGGCATATTTAATAGTTTTATCTACGAGTAATTCCGTTTCAAATCTTGGTATTAGAACTCTTTTATCTACATTTATTGTTTGTCCTAGGAACTCTACATTGCCTATTAAATATTGTGGTGGATAATTTGTTAGTTTGTCTAAAAGCTCTTTTTTATTTGGATATTTTTTTAATAAAAGTTCCCAGTCTGGAACACTTATATAATCAGGTTTCATGTTTCCTCCATATTCAAAAAAAGCTGGGTCTACTCCAAAGACATTCCAGCTAGTTTTAATTTTAAATCTTCAGTTATCAAAGCTTCAATTACTGGTTCAAGTTCACCATCCATAACTCTATCTAAAGTCATTGTTGAGAAGTTTATTCTGTGATCAGTAACTCTGTTTTGTGGATAGTTGTATGTTCTAATCTTTTCAGAACGATCCCCGGTACCAATTTTAGACTTTCTTTCAGCTCCGATTGCACTTTCTTGTTTATGTGTAATTTCATCATTTATTTTGATTTTTAATAGTTGCATCGCTCTTTCTTTGTTACGAAGTTGACTTCTTTCTGTTTGACAAGTAACAACTACTCCGGTTGGAACATGTGTAATACGAACTGCAGAATTGGCAGTATTTACTGATTGTCCACCTGCTCCACTTGAATGATATACATCAATTTTTAAATCGCTTTCTTTTATGTCAATGTTTACTGTATCAACTTCTGGCATTACTAGAACTGTAGCTGTTGATGTATGAACTCTTCCTTGAGTTTCTGTTACTGGTACTCTTTGAACTCGGTGAGAACCACTTTCATATTTAAGTTTGCTATAAACATTTGCTCCCTTTACCATGAATTCTATTTGTGAAAAACCACCACTAGTACCTTCAAGTTCATGAAGTACTTCAATTTTCCAACCATTGGCTTCAGCATAGTAAGAATACATTCTGAATAAGTCACCAGCAAAGATGTTAGCTTCATCTCCACCTGCAGCTCCTCTTATTTCCATGATAACATTCTTACCATCATTTTCATCTTTTGGAACTAAAAGTATTTCTAATTCATGATATAATTTTTCTATTTCAGCTCCCAGTGTGGCAATTTCTTCCTCAGCTATTTCCTTTAACTCAGGATCATTTTCCATCATTTTAGCTTCTTCAAGATTATTTTGAGCTTGTTTATATTTTCTATAAACAACAACTGTTTCTTCTAGATCACTTTGTTCCTTAGATAGCTCTTTTACTTTATTAAAATCATTTAATATTTCTTGATTACTTAAGTCTTTAGTTAATTCATTGTATTTTTCTTCAATTGCATCTAATCTATTAAACATTTTTATCTTCCTTTCTATGTAGATTAAAATTTTAGGTAGATGCTATAAATTACTTTCATCAATGTCATCAACTACGACTAGGTCAGATAAATCATCTTCTGCAACATCGTCTGTTTCATCATCTTTGTCATAGAAAATATCATCTTCATCATCAGCTATATCGTCTTCTACTAGCTCTTCGTCATCTTCCAATAGTTCTTCTTCGTCTTCATCATCATCAAAAACTATGTCTAATTTATGCCTTGATTGAAGGTCCCAATAACCTTTGTCAAGCATAATAAATTTTTTATTTATAGACATTTGTTCAAAGAAGTCCATTAATTCTTCATCTACTGTTTCTTCTGGTAATTCTAAAACTGCGCATACTTTGGCAAAAATATCACGTAGTTTCATTTTTTTTCCACTTTCTTGTAAAATTAGTAAAGCAATATCATCATAACCCATTAGTTCAAGTTCTTCTTTAGGTATTTGCTTTAATTTCATAAATCATTCTCCTTACATTTGTTCTGGTGGGATAACCCCGATTAAATCAAGTGCGTTAAATAATGTTTGTTTAACACATTTGATTAAATTTAAATTTTCCAAAGTTTCTTCTTCGTCATCAGTAAGTACACGATTTTTAGCATAGTATAAATGGAATAAACTTGCTAGTTCATATACATAGTTGGTAATTAAGTGTGGCAGCTCTTTTGTTGCTGCTGTTTTTACCACTTCTGGGAATTCATAAACTTTTTCTAGAACATTATATGATGTATCGTCTTTAATTGCAATATATTTTTCACATTTTTTTACATTTTCTTGTCCTTTTAGGATTGAACAAATTCTTGCATAAGCATAGCTTACGTAAAATACTGGGTTTTCATTAGATTTACTTTTAGCAAGTCCTAAGTCAAAATCCATTTGAGTATCTAAACTATATTTTGAAAAATAATATCTAGCAGCATTAACTCCGACTTCATCAATTAATTCTTTTAATGTAACTGATTTACCAGTTCTTTTACTCATTTTTACTACTTCGCCATTTTCTACAAGTCTTACTAATTGTAATAGTTTAACTTCTAGTTTTTCTGGGTCATTTCCTAGAGCCTTAACACTACTTTTTAAACGTGCCACGTATCCATGATGGTCTGCTCCGAAAATGTCTATCATTTTATCAAAACCACGATTTATTTTATCCATATGATATGCTATATCTGGTAAAAAGTAAGTAGCATTTCCATCTTCTTTAATTAAAACATGGTCTTTATCATCAAATAGAGCGCTACATTTAAACCATGTTGCTCCATCCTTTTCATAAGTGTAGCCATTTTTATTTAAAATATTCACTACTTCTTTTAAATCATATTTTTCTGATAAGGCTTTTTCACTTGTCTTAACATCATATTCAATTCTATATTCTTTTAAATCATCAAAGATGTGTCCAACCATTTCTTCTGTTCCTAATTTTTTGAAATAATCTAAATCTTTATCTAAATATGTATCTTTGTGTTCATCATATAACTTTTGTGCTATAGCAATTATTTCTTTACCATAATAACCATTTTCAGGCATTTCTGATGGAAGCCCACATATTTCTTTATAACGAGCTATAATTGATAAACCTAAGTTTGTTATTTGACTTCCTAAGTCATTAATATAGTATTCACTAGTTACATCAAATCCGCAGAATTTCATGATACGTGCAAGTGAGTCACCATAAGCACCACCACGAGCATTACCCAAGTGAAGTATTCCGGTTGGATTGGCACTAACAAATTCAATGTTGATTTTTTGACCATTACCAATGTTTGAACTTCCATATCTTTCTTTTTCATCTAATACTTTATTGATATTTTCAAGCAAATAATCTTTAGATACAAAGAAATTTATAAAACCTGGGGCCTTAATTTCAATATTTTTAATACTTGGATTATCAATTTTGCTTACAATTTCTTCTGCAATAAGCATTGGATTTTTCTTTAATATTCTTGCTAATTTCATAGCAATATTTGTTGAAAAGTCACCATTTTCAGCTAAAGCTGGTTTAGTTACTTCGATTTCTACATCTGTTACTTCTAGGGCATCTAAAGCCTTTTTAATTTCTTCTGTTAATAAATTTTTCATATTTCCTCTTTCCTAGTAATTTCTATTACTTTTATTTCATCACCTAATGAATAGGTTAATGTTATTTTATTATTTTCTTCTTCATATTTTGTATTTATATCATATTTCAAATTATTATTTTCAAATATTACTGTTAATAAGTTGTTGTTAAAATCAACTCTGAATATATCTTCTGGACATCGTCGTTCGTAAATTCTGTTTATTCTGTCTATCACATGAGTACCATATTCATCTACATAATATATTAAATTATCTTCAAATTTGGCATCTTTATCTACCTCATCGATGACGATTTCATCACCATTTTTTAGCTTCCAATCAATTTTCATGGTTAGTCACCTCTTTTTTTCTTCCATATTATAACAAAATTTATATTAAATGTATAGCAAAATTACATATTTTTTTCTAAATCAAAAAGGCTGTTACAAAATTAATTGTTTAATTCGTAATAGCCTTAACATTATTTTATAATTTCTAGATTTTCTTCAGTTAAACCAGTTGCCTTAATTATCATATCTATTGGATAGTTTTCATTAAACATATTAATTTGCAGTTTTAACTACATTTTTATAGTCAATGTATCTTTGGATATTTCTAACTAGTTTTTCATCTTCTGGTGTTACTACATACTTAAATGGGCGACATTCATTGGAATTATCCATAATGTCATCCTTTATTTTATCTGTTTAATTTTTCTATTTCTTCTTCAGTTAATCCAGTCACTTTAATTATTTTTTCAATGGGATAATTTTCCTTAAGCAAATTGATTGCAATTTCAGATTTTCCAATAGTTTTTCCTTCAGCAAGACCTTCAGCTTTTCCTTTAGTCTCACCTTCGGCAAGGGCCTCTCTACGAACAAATTCATCTCTAGTATTTCTAACTAACATTTCATCTTCTTCTGGTGTAAGACCATAAACAAAAGCAGCATCACTATTTAATCTTTTCAAATTATCAACACTCTCCTTAATGATGGCGTTATTCATTTTCTTAGAATACTTTTCTAATTCCTCTTCATCTTTTATACCTATCATAGTTAGAATAGGTGCTTTCATAACGCTTTCTATGTCATTATCATACCAAAACTTTGCAAACTTTTCAACATTAATTTCATAATATTTAAACCTTGGGTCAAGTTCTTCATCGTGGCTTTTATCATAAATGGTATAACATTTTATTAATGGAGTATCTATCCTTACATTATAATTGAGAGAAATATGGATAAATTCTGATTCTATATCATATTTATCTCCGGCGATAGTATACTGACTACAGAAAGAAAAATAATAATTCATATTTCTTATTTTGTCTTCTTCATTATAAGTAGAATTAAGTTCTAGATTAATTTTGCGTTTTCCAGCTTCAAGAAGTAAATCAACTCTTTTATACCTTTCTTTTTTTCTTCTGGCATTAAGTTCAACCGGAATAAACTTTATTATTCTATCAATTTTAGTTTCTAAACATTCACCTAGAAGTTCACATAGTAAATCAGTTCTTTTCTTATCCTCTCCGACGAATATAGCCTTAAACATTTTATCATAATTAAATCCATAAAATGTTTTTTCTTTAATTTCATTTAACATAAAATTTTCCTCCTTCATATAAGACTTTATTCTAAATTCACTATATGAAAAAAGTCAAGAAAAATCGGTCGACATGGTTCGACAATTATTTT
>Ga0256404_1006735_pt1 | contig 18734 bp, 20 predicted proteins | sample RumenRJG_01DNA_FD_185990 | JGI IMG/M metagenome (GOLD analysis project Ga0256404, IMG submission 185990) | Bovine rumen microbial communities from Lethbridge, Alberta, Canada - RJG_01 | ecosystem: Host-associated > Mammals > Digestive system > Stomach > Rumen | place: Canada: Alberta | collected...
TCGGAGTCTATCCGCTGTCTCCTGCTGCAGCTTTCGCGGACGGAGGAGCGGTCGGAGGAAAATCTTCTTCCAGCTCGACCGTCTGGGATGTTTACGGAAGGCCATCCTCGGGTGAAGGGAGCGGAGATCTTCCATCCATGAATGGAGGAGGGCCAACCTCAGGAGGAGGAGCTTCCGGCAGTACCGTATCGGTCAGCGTCAGCATGAACCCGACAATCAGGATCGACGGCAGCGGATCAGATCCGGAATCCATTCAGGCAGTCCTCAAGGCTCACATCAGAGAATATGCCGACGATGTGGGTGATGAGATCGCGCTGAAGCTCAAGAGCATCTTCGAGAACATGCCGACGGAAGATGCCGGATAAGGATAACCGAAGGGAAAGAAGGAAGGCCGGGAGGACCATTCCTTCCGGCTCTCACAGATCCATGCAGACACAGATCAATAAAGGGAGGGAGGAGCCTGTCAGATCACGGCTCCTCTTCTCCTGTTGACGAGGCAGCAGGCGCTCATGAAAAAAGACATCGAGATCATCAGGGAACTTCAGCAGGGCATCAATTCGACAGAGAACCAGGAGGAACTATGGAACCGATATCAGAAGCTCGTCTATAAGATCGCGAGACAGTCCAACAATACCTCCGGGAATGACTTTGATGATCTCGTTCAGCAGGGCTTTATGGGACTGCTGACTGCTGCCATGAAGTACAAGCCGGAATCGGCCGGACGGAACGGAGGGAAGGCGAGCTTCGCTGTCTATGCCTCTCCCTTCATCCGATTCTCGATGTACGATTATCTTGACGCGACATATTGCCAGTTCCACATTCCGACATACATGAGGACTCTGCTCGGGAAGTACCGGCTCGTCTGTGACATGCTGAAGGCAGAAGGAAAGGAAGTCGAACCTGAGAAGGTCAAGAAGAAGCTCGGGATCAACTCGAGGCAGTACAACAGAATGGTCCGGACGCTCCACCGGATGAGAGTGCAGTCCCTTGATGCGGAGGATGACAACGGAGACGGAGACGATTCAAGGAGCCTCCACGAACTTCTCGCCTCCGGAGAAGACCTTGAGAAATATTTCATAGTGAACGAGCGGACGATGGAGCTTCATCAGTGCCTCTCCGGGGCGCTCGGCCTTCTCGACGAGAAGACTGCAGAGATGATCAAGTGCAGATATTTCCTCGGATACCGGCTGACGATGATAGCCAGGATCATGAACTGCTCGGAAGCTTACGTCGGCTCAAGGATCGAAAGAGGATTCTCCCAGATACGGCGAGGGGAATTTGGATTCCGTCTCGCTGAGCTGCTGGATGACAGGGCCATAAGGAAGCACACAGTCATCAGGGAGCTGAAGAGCGAGTCAGAGCAGCCAGCGGAAAAGAATGACGGTCCGGCCATGGAGGACACAGGGGCGCTCTTCCTCATCGGCTGAAGATCTCACGGACGGCTTTCGGATGGCCTGAAGACCGGGAGAACAGGAGGACAGGAACCAGTGGGACAGTACCTGAAGGGCATGAGGAGACAGGACACAGGATGGATCCGCTTCCTGGATGATGTGAAGGCTGGAAGGGTCGAGGGCTTCTCGGAGGATGACCTCTGCTGTATGGATCCGGGCGCTCTCGAATCGGGAAGGATCAGCGCGGAGACTTTCGAGGAGCTGAGACAGGTCCTCATCCGGTCACTGAAAAATTATCGAACGGAAAACAGCAGCGAGAGGAAGAGGGCGCTCACATCCCTGCTGATCGCGGACAGCGGTCTCTGCCGGACCATCGGGACAGACAAGTGGAAGAATGTCCACAACGCTCTCGCGCTCCGCTATACGGCCACGGACGCGCTCACAGTGAGGGAGGTCGGGAAGATCATCGGGAAGGGGAAAGAGGAAACGGACTTCCTGATCCTCGAAGGCCAGAGGAATCTTGTCAGGCTCGCGGTCGGATTTTCTTCGGTCGCTCCGGAGGGGATGCCGGACGGCTATGATCTGACCGGCTGCATCCTCTCGCACTATCCCATGCTGAAGGAGGCAGCAGCTGCCGATGCCGGTCCTCTCTTCCAGCACGATCAGAAATCTCTCGTCATCAGGTCGAAGGAGCTGACGAAGTCGCTGATCAGCGCGACGGACCGGGCGCTGGAACTCTATGCAGCATTCAGCAGAGAGGACGAGACCGAAGAGCGGAGGATGGAAGTCCTCCGGAGGAGATTCCTCCACGGAAGGCAGAAGACCAGCGAGACGGCGAAGGAATTCTTCACGACACGGACCTGCATACAGAATGATTTCCGGATCACGGAAGGACGGATCGCCGGGATCCTCTTCGGATGGAAGACGGAAGATCCGGAAGAGAGGAGCGAAAGAGATGAAAGTCATTCCGGCCGATGACATCGGAATTCTCCTGGACATGAAGCGGATGGAACTTGAAGAGGATGATCCGAAGAGAGATCTGCTCGATGAAATCGAAGAAGACCTTCTCCCGATGGAGATGACGCTGAGAGAATGTGTGAGAGAAATCCTGCTCAGCTGTCTCCGCTCCGGCGAGGTCTCAACAGATAAGTCTAGGGTCAAATCGTAAAAACGGTCTGAGGGGCAATCAGAGGCCTTGTGAAGGGCCTCGCGATTTTCTCCCAGGGAGAAGGGCATGGAGCCGGACAGAAAATGCCTCAAAAAAGGGGTGGCCACAATTTGTGGTATTTTTTCCGGGGTATTAGGGTCCTCCCTAAAAAAATGCCTTTGTCAACGGATGTCTGACAAAGGCGTATCTTGCTCACCCTCCCTGATACGTTCCTGGAATTATTATTATTTTTCCTCAGAAAAATTATGATCAGGCCATAAATTCCGGCTTCAGAGGGGGAAAATGACAGGATAGTACCGGAATCAGGGGGCTGAGAGAATTTCCGGGAATATTTTTTTGAAAAATTCCAGAAAATAGTTCACAGATTTTGCAAGATACGCCTCTGGCAGACATGAGGGCGAATCCCTCACCCTTGGATTATTTCCGGGGATTTTCTCGGAAAATAATATTGTACCAGTCACAGCGGAGGGACTGCCGGAATGAGCTGAAGACGGCACGGATCAGACGCAGATCCGGCAGCAGGAGAAGGCAGAGCCGGAAGATCAGAACGGCCGGAGGATGGGAAAATGGAAGAGAAGAACGGAAAGGTGATCAGCATAGACAGTCTTGAGGGAATGCAGTTCAGCGCTCATCTCAATCTGACACTGACCAGAAGGCAGACCGCAAGGCTGAAGAAAATCGAGAAAGTCTGGATGGATGCCTGTCCGGAGAGCGAAGGGAAAGCGATCATGACAGATCAGCTCTTCCTGGCGCTCCTGCTGCAGCAGGAAGGGGCCGGGATGATCGAAACCATCCTCGGAAAGTATGAGGGCATCTTCGGGACCGGCTCCGCTCCTGGAGAAAATCCGGGCGCTCCTCTTCCGGATCCGCGAGACGGAGCGAAGGGCTGAAGACGATTTTCTCATTTCTTAATACCGGCATCCATTTCAAGGCGGTCGCTCACGGCGCGGACAATGTACTCATTCATGGAGATGCCCTCGGCAGCTGCTGCCTTCTGCACTCTCTCCTTAAAGCCGGGCTGAACGATGAGGCCGATCCTTGAACGGTTCAGCGCGATCCACGAATTTTTATAATCAGTTCTTCCTGCCATCTCGACAGAGCCTCCTTCTCATGATCGGAAAATTACAAAATGATCTCGGAGTGGTCCGGCTGAAGATCCATGCCGGAGTAACGGAATCCGATACTTTATTTTTTATCTTACGTAAGATACAATAAAGAAGTCAAGACGATCTTGACGGTCAGAGCTTAACGAGGCAGGCCGGGAGATGGACGGCTCCGGGCCACGGAATGGATGAGGACACGGAAGATCTCATCCGGAGACTTCCTCAATGCGGAAGACACTAGGGGCAGACACATAAGTGATCATGTCACAGGCGAGGAGGAAGAAGGCAATGATCGAAAGAAGCATAGTGGAGAAGGCAGCGGAGAATCTGAGACACAGCGAGAGGTGGAGCAGGAAGGACATTGTTACTGTCTGCAAGGCAGCAGGGAAGTATGAGGAGCTGAAGAAGGCCGGAGCTGATGCCCAGGCGATCAGGGAGATCACCTTCAGCGCTGCCGACATAGCGGATGTCTTCATCGCTCCCAGGCACTTTGTAAGATACTCGGACCGGCTGATCAGGGCGATCTCGACAAAGACGGATAAAATGGTCGGGGCGCTTACTGAAACCTCTGACCAGTTCGACGCAGGGGACTATGGCCTGTTCAGCTACCGGAAGGAGATAAACGACAGCAGACTGAAGCAGAAGTCTGAGGAAGTCTTCGGAGCTTATAAGACTGCTGCCGGGTCCTTCCTCTATATCGAATCATGGAACGATGAAGGGGACAGTCTCACGACGATCTCCTTCCTGGACGAGGCCGACGCGAGCGAAGGAGAGGACCATGTTGTCACGCTCCACGCCGGGAAGATCGAAGCGGAACTTCTGTCCGATGTCATGTCCCAGATCTCGAAAGCACTCCAGGACAAATCGAACGAGGATCTGATCTCCCTTATGGTGATGCTCGCGATGAACGGACTTGTCAGGAAGACATGGATCGATGTCAGCTGTCTTCCGTCTGGAAACATGGAAGCACTCCGGAGGCTCTATGTGAAGCTGATGTGTGAGTGACCGGCAGATATAAGTCAGACATAGATTCAGAGGGGAGCGCTCCGCTCCCTTCTTTTTTGTTCGGAGAGATCTTGCCTCGGAAGATTCCTGCTGCCGGATATATTACGTAAGATATCCGCTATAATTGATTGAGTGCAACCGAAAGACGCGGAGCCGGAAGCCAGCAGGAAGCAAGCGGAGGAATTCTCCTCACGATTCAATGCCGGAGGGAAAGGGAAGGAATGAGCAGAGAAGACAGAAGAGGGAAGAACCGAAGGAAAGCGGAGAGACTCTTCCTCTCCAGCAACGGCACTATGAAGTGCGCGGAGATTGCCAGGACGCTCGGAGAGACAGGCTCGAAGATCCGGAAGTGGAAGACGCTCGACAAGTGGAACGATAAACTGCAGGAGAAGCGAAAGCGATGTCATGCAGACAGTGGAACGCTCCACCTTCCGAACTCAGGCGCTCCCAGGGGGAACTCTAATCATCTCGTCCATGGAATTTACTCGAAGAACATCGGGACGCTCACAGAGGACGAGAGAAGGCTTCTCGAGGAAGTGAGGAAGGACGAGGCCGATCCTGAGAAGCTCCTGCTCGATGAGATCCTGAGAATGACGGTCCGGGAGTACCGGCTGATGAAGCTCCTCTCGGAATATTACAATGGCCCTTCCGGCGAGTATACCGACAACGTGATCACGCAGGGATGGAGATCTACCGCTGACGAGTCCGGCAGGCAGGAATATGACAGGATGAGATCTCTCACAGAGGACGGCTTCCTGTCCGCTGTCTCTCCATCGGTCGCGGATGATCCTGCTGATCAGCGCGAAGAAGGCGACCAGAAAAATCAGAATGACCAGAAGAACCAGCAGGGGCGCTCATCCGGGAGCCGGAACGGATCAGAGGAGTCTTCCACAAGTGCAGCAGAAGGTCCGGGACCGGGAGCCGGATCGGCAGCAGGGGCAGACGGCAGAAGGGAGAAGCAGGCCGGGAAGAAGCGGAGCGCTCATTCCTTCATGGAGGAGACGGAAGAAGTCGACATCGACGCGAAGATCTTCCGGGCAGAGATGGAGCTGTCGACGATGCAGAGGGGAATGGTCAAGACTCTGGAAGCTCTGGAAGATGTCCTTACCCTGATGAGGAAGATGTCCGAAGCGGATGAGGAGGCCGGAGCAGACTTCCTGAAAGCATTCGAAGATGAGGACGAGGAGGAAGAGGAAGACGGCGCTGAAGGATCCAGCGGAAGCGGTGTCCAGGGGAAAGGCTGATCGCGTCTTCCGTCGGCGCGATGGTAACGGAATCCGTTACTCCATATAACGGATTCCGATATACCGATGCCATCAGACGGCCTCCTGCTGCCTGAGAGAGGGCGAGAATGGCCTTGAATCTCCCTCCTGTTTGAATCGTCTTTAATGCCGATTTAATGCGGATTTAATACGCTTTACTTCCGGTAATTACCATTAGCGGAAGTTAGTTCACAGTGTCTAACAGATGCGTTTTTCGGCGCTCTCTGACAGACTTCTGAGGCCTTCCGGGCGATTCCCTTGGAAAGAAGATTTACTCTTACATGATAGAGTAATATAAGAATCTGCTCGGACATGTCAGAGTGACTCCTGCTGCCGGTTCCGGAGATCTTCAGAGCAGAAGAAAAGAAGGAGCCGGACGGCCAGCGCCTCGACTCCTTCTCCCTGATCTGCTGATCTGCAGATCTGCAGATCTCAGTTTCTCATTATCTCAAAATTACAAATCATCAGATCCTCACATCATCAGGACAGCAGCCTTCTCGATGGTCTGGTCTCTGAAGGCTCCGGAAGTCTCCTCCTCTCCTGCTGCTCGGATGACTTCGACGGTCAGATCAGAATGGACTGCCAGGATTCCCCATTCCGGAAGAGCGACGCTCTCAGCATCAGCGACCAGGACATCCGGGACCGCGATCCAGAAGCGGTCACAGAAGGAGACATATTCCTGCATCTTGTGATCGCTCAGAAGATCATGCCTGCTCACTTTGATCTCGATGCCATGGACACGGACTCTGCCGGTCTCCATCACGGACAAGGTCTCTAGGACACAGACATCGAGTCTCCGCGCGTGATGAGACGAGCCGGTCTTCACTGCCAGCTCGGTCAGACAGCGGTATTTTCTAGGAATGAAGTCTCTCTCCTCCTCAACCTTCCCTGGAACCCATGAGCTGCTCTTCGATAGGGCCATCACGATCTGAGCAGCAGTCAGCTCGATCGGGGCCGGGGCTTCGGTCGCGCTGGAAGACGGATCCGGGCCGGACTGCTGCCGATCGGCGCTCTCGTCACCCTGATCGGATTGATCAGAAGCTTCCTCCGGCCGGATCCGGAATTTTTTATCGCTTCCGTTTACCCTGGTCGGCCTCTCTCCGCTCCTCTTCCTGTCTTCCTTGACGGTCCTCCATGCCTCTTTCAGGTCCTTCCTGGTCAGAACTCCATCGACAGACTTGTCTATGAGATCATCAGCCAGGGCGCTGTCAGATCCTGCGATCTTGTCGATCAGGACAAAGTTGTCCGGCGAGATGCTGACATCTTCCATCGGGACGGCTCTCTTTCCCTGCTCCTCCATCCGGCGCTCATAATCAGCGTACATCTTCCCTGCCTTCTTCCGGCTCCAGAGAATGGAGACATGGACTCGATTCTTTGAAGCGGTCGCATTCACCCAGGCGGTATATGAGGGATAGTCTCCGCTCCATAGATTCCCTCTGTCGACTTCCTCCATGAGACGATAGATCTGCACCCATGAGCGCTTGTCATGCTGCAGAAGGCCGGTCAGCTCCTCCTCGATTCTATTCAGTTCCTCCATAGTGATTCCTCCTGCTGCCAGTAATAACAGATACTCACTCGAGCATGCAAGAGTAACCAGAGCTTCAGGAGCATCACTCTATCATGTTGGAGTAATGCCATTTTTGCTTGTAAATACCCGGAAGTAACATTTTGTTACTACCGGAAGTAACGTTTTGTTACTTCCGGGGTAATAAATTGTTACTACCGGAAGTAACAAAACGTTACCCGAAATAGATACATATAAATAGATACATAGAAATAGATCCTATCTATCTATCCGAAATCGACAGGATTGACAGATAGAAAAGCAAATTCCAAGGTCTTTTATATTGCTCATTTCACGGAATTGCATTAAACTACATAATGGATTCTTATCAATGCTTTTGAAAAGGAGGTGAATGTATGGCAAAGAAGCGAGTAGAGAGCAAAGGCGAAAAGCGAGCTGTAAATGTCCTAATGGATAAGGATCTGTACAAAGAAATGAAGATGTACGTCATTGACCAGAATGAGACTATGGCACGATTTGTTGCAGATGCAGTCTATGAAAAACTGGTCAGAAGCAGAAGCCAAAAAAAGGAGGTGTAAAAGATGGCGAAGAAGGATGAGGGAATCTTCGAGGTTGAAGTGTATGAACCTCATCGACCTAAGTTCGTAGTAGTTTATAAAGACTTCCTAGAATGCAAGCTATTAAGTGCCAATGAAAAGCTGGTCTATATCGTGTTGAAGTCATTTATGAGGTATGGGAACGATAGCGGAACTGTATATCCAAGCCTTGATAGAATTTCCCAAATGGCAGGAATGTCAAAACCTCGTGTTATTAGGACTTTAGACAGCCTTGCAGATAAGGGAGCCATTAAGAAAAAAAGGACAGGTCAGAACAAGGCAAATACATATACCCTAAATGATTGTGATGCTCTCTGGAAGGCAAAGAGTGTTGAGGAAATGCGACAGATTGCAGATGGTGAAATTCCTCTTACTGTCCAGGAACTCATAGATGAACTTAGGAGAAGAGGATACAAGATTACAAAAAATGAGCTTGCATCACAAACCGGCCAAAGCAGTGATACAAGCCCTCTCGATGATGATGATAATAGAAGTGGCTCTATTTCAGAGCCATTAGGTGTCGTTTCCAAGCCAAATGGTACAGAAAACGAGTCCAAATGTCAACAGAACATGTATTCGGATAAGGCAGCAGAAGAGTATCCGCTGGACTATCTCAAAGAGAAATACGGCTATGACATCCTGATCACGGATCAGAGAGTCGCTCCGGAGGATGCCGATACTGTGATCAATATCCTTCACAGGACGCTCAACTCCTCGAAGAAAACGATCAGAGTCGGGGGAGAGGACAGACCGGCCGGAATGGTCAAGGCAGTCCTCCTCAAGCTGGAATATTGGGATCTCGAGTATGCCATCACACAGTACAACAGCCAGACTCAGAAGATTGAGAAGCCGGAGGCCTATCTGCTGACACTGCTCTTCCTGGCGAAGGACCAGAACCATCTGGCAGTATCGAACCAGGTGCAGGTGGATATGTACGGAGGCAGCAGCTCCGGCGCCGGAAGCTGATCCGGAAGGGTCGGATCGGGACCAGCTTCACAGACACACAGAGATAAAGTAAAAGCGATCAGAGGAATGGGAGATCATTTCTCTGGTCGCTTTTTGTCAGGATCGGAATAACGGCTGTTGAAGGAATCAGCAGTATGGAGAATAAGAAAATAGAGCTGATGCCGTCATTCTTTCCAGGGGAAATTATACTCTCCGGGACCACGGTTCACAATAATATTTATGTGTATGTGATACATCATACAGTATATACATATATTGAATAACATACACATCATATTCATATTACACAGGATAATGCAATACACACAAAAAATCTCAGGCAAGAGGGTGGACGGCTCTCATAATTATGCCTGAGATTTTTGCATTTTGTCAGAGCTTATATGTGTAAGACACATAAGGTGGAGGTGACATAATTATATGCCATATTTGTATCTTGAGCAAGATATCCGGAGGGCAGCAGAAGAGGCCTCAGATCTTAATGATCCGGGGCCTATCCTGCCTATATTTAGGGGGATATAGGAGAAAAACGAAAGGAGGGAAATAATGGAGAATGTCGTGTATGAGACAGAATTATTATACATCTATTGAATATTATCAGCAACGTACATCACATACACATAATACAGTACATACACATAATAAATAATATGAATAACATACACATAAAAACTCTTGTAAATTCAATCAAATTAAACTATAATTAAAGGGAAGGAAGAAGCGCAAAAGTCATCCGGCAGGAGGGTGAAAATATGGAGGATATGATCAGGGTCGAGTCGACCAATATCATCGAGAAACAGGCCATAAACGAGGAGCTTTATACACGGTTTCTGAACTATCTGGATGTCCGGCCGAAGACGGTCGAGACCTATAAGAAGGCGATCCGGCAGTTCCTCGTCTACCTCCAGGAGAACGACATCCGCTATCCGGAGAGAGACGATGTGATCCGCTTCCGCGATCAGCTGAAGGAGAACCACAAGCCCAGCACGGTGCAGCTCTACATCATCGCTGTGAAGCAGTTCTTCAAGTGGCTCGCCCAGGAAGGCATCTATCAGGACATCACGGTCAATGTGAAGGGCGCGAAGCTCGACAGGAGCCACAAGAAGGATTATCTGACGCAGAGCCAGAGCCATCGGATGATGGAGAAGATCGACCGCGAGACCATGAAGGGCAAGCGCGATTATGCCATCCTGGCAGCGATGATCACCGGGGGCCTGAGGACGATCGAGGTCATCCGGGCCGACATTCAGGACCTGGGAACGGCCGGAGGAAGCACGGTCCTCTATCTGCAGGGCAAGGGCCACGACGAGAAAGCGGACTATGTGAAGATTCCGGCGCCGGTCGAGGAAGCGATCCGGGACTATCTGGCAGAACGGAAGAGAGCGAAGGGGACTGATCCTCTCTTCGCCTCCCTCTCCCATCAGAACATGGGAAAGCGGATGACTACCAGGGCGGTCAGCGGAATCGTCAAGGACCATCTCATCGAGGCCGGTTACAACTCGGACAGGCTGACGGCTCATTCCATGAGACACACTGCTGCCACGCTCAACCTTCTGAACGGAGGCTCCCTGGAAGAGACACAGCAGCTCCTGAGGCATACCAACATCAACACGACGATGATCTACCTTCACAACCTCGAGAGGGCAAACAATAACAGCGAGGCGAGGATCGCAGCAGCAGTCTTCGGCTGATCAGAACGATCAGAGCGAAGGAACCTTCCGGACCGGCGAGACAGAGCCGGATCCGGAGGGAAGAAGGACCATAGAGCAGTAACATCCAGACGAATGGAGGGCAAGAGATGGGAAAGATAGAGCTGAAAGTAACACTGTCGAAGGAAGATTTCAGAAGGGTGTCCTCGCTGGCAGCCATGGCCGGACAAAGTCTCTCGGGGCTTGTGCATGACTTCCTGGCAGATCTGGCCGGAGGGAAGGCGAGCAGGGGGAGCGATGAGCGAGATCTCGCTGATGACTGGTATCACAGAGGGTATATCGGGCCGGAGAACTTCCTGCAGTATATCAGCGGAGCTTACGGAACCAATGGAGTCATAAGCTTCCTGGAGGAGTATGAGGAGTATGTCTCTGATGTGGATTATGAGACGGACATCCTCACAGACCTCGGCCGGGCCTGCCTGGAAGGAAAACAGGAAGAGATCGAGTCTCTGAAGAAAGAGGCAGCAGAGGCCGGGGAGACATCCAAAGAGACATGGAACCGGCTGAAGGAAACCTTCCAGGAATATCTGGACAACGGAGGAATGGGAGACATCAACGACGCTCTGAAGGACTGCCGGGAATGGTATCACGAATATGAGAGGCAGGAAGACCAGCTTCAGGAGGAGGAAGAAGGATGAAGACAGTCTCGTTTTGCAACCAGAAGGGAGGAGTTGGGAAGACCACAACGACGCTCGCAATGGTGACCGGGCTTGTGATGCGAGACTTCCGGGTCCTTGCGATCGATGCGGATCCGCAGATGAACCTGTCCTATACATCCGGGATCACGGAGGGAGCGGAGAAGAATCTCTATGATGTCTTCCGGAATGCGGTTCCAGTGCAGGAGGCTATCCTGCACACAAAGGAAGGCTATGATCTCATCCCTGGGAGCCTGGATCTGGCTGCTGCCGACATGGAATTCACCCAGATCGGCAGGGAGTACATCCTGAAGGACCAGCTCAGTGCTGTCCAGGGCGATTATGATTTCTGCATCATCGACACTCCTCCATCACTCGGGATCCTGACGCTCAACGCTCTGACGGCCTCCGACAGCATGGTGATACCGATGGTAACGGATGCCTACTCCCTGCAGGGGCTGAGCCATCTTTCGAAGGTGATCGGCAGTGTCCGGCGCTACTCCAACAGGGATCTGAAGGTCGACGGCCTCCTGATCACGCACTTCAACAGCCGGGCCGGGATCGACAAGGACATCCGGGAGAAGATCGACCAGGTCGCGGATCAGCTCAGCACGAAGCTCTTCCGGACGGTGATCCGGCTGTCCGGGATTGTCAAAAATACGGAACTGAACCAGGGGAACCTGTTCAGGGATTATCCCAGGGAAGGACTCACAAAAGACTATAAGAAATTTATCGAAGAATACCTCGGGGAGGGCGAAGGGAATGTCTAAGAACAAGGCAAATGTAAGCAAAATTGACAGCTTTTTTTCTCATACTGAAGAGGTGAAAACCGAAGTAACTCCGGCGGTTCAGCAGGATTTTCATACAGATGATACAGAACATACATCACATACACAGCATGAATATGATACACAACATACAGATATTGCACATAATACAGTACATACATCAGATACACATAAAAATTCTGAGCAGGATGGTCCGGCCGGAGACGGAAGCGGAGCGGACATGAAGGGCCTTCCTGCAGTTGACGAGCTGCTGGCAGAAGTAAAGAAGGCCGGAGGAATCGAAGCGACCTATAGCGACCTACTGGCCTTCCTGAGGCAGCAGGAGAGGGAGAAGAGCGGACAGCCTGCTGCCGGGTCCGGATCTCCGAAGCGGAGGCCGGGAAGGCCGAAGAAGGAAGTGAAGAAGGACGCGAGGATCCAGCTCCTCATAACGAGCGAACTGAAGGAGCAGCTGGCCACGCTGGCATGGATGGAGCGGATCAGCGTCAACGAGCTGATCAATCGGACGCTCCAGAAGGAAGTAAAGCGGAGGAGGAAGGACCTTGACGAGGCGAAGGCCATCACCGGCGGTGAGGCTGAGAGCTGATCAGGAGGAAGGAGGAAGCAATCATGTACACATTCCCAGGGACGGAAGACAGCCGGAAGGATGCGGACAGCCTTCTCCGGATCGAGACGGCGCTCGAGATTGAGAAGGACCGGGACGAGGAAAAGGGAGAGCCGGACAACCTGGCAATCACTCAGACGATGATCGAACTCGAGAAGCTGAAGGCACTCCGGAAGATCTCGGACAGCCTGGAACTCATCGAGGAACGGCTCGACTCCATAGCTGAGAAGCTCTATGATGACCAGTAATAAGCGATGACAGGATGATATGAGGAATTATCTGCAGGAGCAGGGGGAAATGATCTCCCTGCTCTTTTTCTGTCTCCTGGAGCCGGACTCAGTTCCGGCACTCCGGGAATAAAATATCACACAGTGTGATAATTTGCACAAAAATAAATGGGTAAAACTCAAATAATTTGTGAAAAATGAATGACATTCAACTAGTTTCACGGTAAAATAAAGGTGTGTGAAAGCCGACACGAAAGGAGGAAACGACATGAAGAGTATGAGGCTTAACCGGCAGAGCGTCTATGTGAGCATGGTCAGACAGAGGATGAACCAGAGGAACCTGTCCCAGGCTTCCGGAGTCTCACAGCAGACGATCTCTAAGGTTCTCAACGGCGCGAACTGCGCTCCTGAGACACTCTACAAGCTCAGCACGGCCCTTCATGCTGATCCGGTCACACTGATGGTCATTGACTCGGAGGAAGACCAGGACAGGGAAGCAAAGGCTGTCTGAAAAGGATCAAGGAGGACACAGAGGACACAGAGGAAAGAGGACACGGAAGGAAGGAGGTGACAAGGAATGCAGGAAAGCAGGAAGGCTCCGGTCTATGACAAGCTCGGAATAGGGATGGAGAACGCTGTCACGACAGAGGATCTCCTCTCGATGACCGGATACAAGAGCGCGAGAAGTCTGCAGAGTGAGATCGCGGAAGAGCGGAAGCAGGGCTTCATCATCTGCTCCGGATCCGGGAGAGGATACTGGAGACCGGCAAGCCGGGAGGAGACAGAGCGCTTCATCCGGAATATGGAATCTCGGGCGAAGATGATCTTCCTCGCCTGCAGAAGTGCGCGTCAGGCGCTGGAACTGCCCGAAGGACAGCTCGAGATAGATCTCGACAGGCTGATCCAGGAGGACAGCGGAGACCAGCTGACCGGGGGAGTGCCGGTCAAGCTTGAAAAAATGGCGTAACCAGCGATTGATAGGACTTCATGGGGGCGGTTTATGCAGGATTCCAGTTCAGTATTGCGGATTCCGGTTCCTGATGATGCCGAAACACTATTCCGATCAGAGCGGTTCAACCGTCTCAGACATATCGCCGGAGGGGAAACCTTCACGGTCATCTATCTGAAGATGGTACTGAAAGCAATGAGCAGCGGAGGGACGGTCACAGAAGAAGATCTCGAGAATCTCGGAGAAGGCCGGGACGATGTCAGCTTCGCGGTGATGGTCATGCTCTCCCTGGGAATGATCGAAAGAGTCAGCGCATAAGGCAGCAGGGGAACGGAAGAAACTGAGGGCCATTCATGGACGGATGAGGGCCGTCAGAGATCAGGTCAGAGCTTGAGCGCATAGCAGAACTTGGAGCATAAATCTCAACATGAAAGGGGGCAGGACCATGCCAGAGGCAGTTGAAATCAAGATACCGGTATCAATCCAGGACCAGACCGGGTCCGGTATCAATTCGATCAACCGCAAGGTCTCCCAGCTGGAGAAGAATATAAACTCAGTCAGCAAGGCGCTTCAGCATTTGCTTGGCGATTATGATGTCAATCTCACGGCCACGGATCAGGCATCTCCGAAGATTGCGTCTGTCGAGGACGCGCTTTCAAAGCTCGGAGGAGATACTGCAGATATAGGGATCTCGGCTGATGATGAGGCACTCGGAACGATCAACAATGTCAGCGACGCTGCCAACACCTTGGACGGAATGACTTCAGATGTCCAGCTGGATGCTGATGACGCTGCATCTTCCCAGATCGAGGATGTCAGCGACGCTGCCAGCGATCTCGATGGAACGGAGGCGACCACATACATAGAGGCCGACGATTCGGCCACGCAAATCTTCCACGATGCCGGGGACACGGCCTCGGATCTGGATGGAACGGAAGCAACGGTCTACATTGACGCTTCCGATGCTGCCACGGACACGCTCACAAGCGTAGAGTCTAAGGCCAACGATCTGGATGGGAAAGTGATCACGATCGCGGTTCAGGCCGGGAATAACGCTGATGAGGTGGTCAACGGAGTCATCGGGAAGGCAAGGACCGGGACTGCTGCACTCATGGGAGCAGCAGGGGTCACAATGGGAGTCGGCGACTCCCTGAATACTTACGCAGATTTTGAGTCAGGAATGAGCGAGGTGTCCGCTATCTCAGGAGCGACAGGGGAGCAGCTCGATCAGCTGACGGAAAAGGCCAAATACATGGGAGCGACAACCAAATTCACGGCGACGGAATCCGCTGACGCTTTCAAGTACATGGCCATGGCCGGATGGAAGACCGGGGACATGCTCAACGGTATCGACGGAATCATGAACCTGGCAGCAGCTTCGGGCGAGAATCTGGGAACGACTTCGGACATTGTGACGGACGCTCTGACGGCCTTCGGGCTGAAAGCGAGCGACTCCACACACTTCGCGGATGTCCTGGCTGCAACATCCAGCAATGCGAACACGAATGTGGCCATGATGGGCGAGTCCTTCCGGTATGTCGCTCCTCTGGCCGGAGCAATGAACTACTCGATCGAGGATGTCTCTCAGGCGCTCGGAATCATGGCTAACTCCGGGATCAAGTCCTCTATGGCCGGAACTTCCCTTAGACGAATGATCACGAATCTGGTCTCTCCGACGGATGCAGAAGCGGAGGCTATGGAAAAATATGGAATCTCCTTGACGGATGGAGAGGGGAAGCAGAAAACCCTCATGCAGGTCATGGAGAACATGCGAGACTCCCTCGGGGGACTTTCAGAAGACGAGCAGACTGCTGCTGCCAGTACGATCTTCGGCAAGCAGGCCATGGCCGGAGCGCTTGCTATCGTCAACGCTTCGGAGGAAGACTTCGATAAGCTCGCTGAAGCCATTGACGGAGCGGACGGAGCTTCCAAGTCGATGTCTGACACGATGATCGACAATCTGGCCGGTTCTGCCACGCTGATGCAGTCCGCTCTGGAAGGGGTCAAGGACAACTTCGGAGAAGGAATGGAGCCGGTTGTGAGGTCCTTTGTGGACTCCATAACAGGACAGCTGCCGAAGCTTGGAGACTTTGTCTCGAACTTCTTCGACGGCTTTAACGACGATGTGGAGCAGATGAAACGGACCTCTGCCTGGAATGATGCGGACTTCATCGGGAAGATCGACATCGCCTGGGACACCCTCATCGCGGAACCGCTTACACAGTGGGCCAATGAGAAGGGTGCAACGACAATCTCGGGAATCATCGGGAATCTGTTCAGCTCTGCCTTCAAACTCCTTCCGGGAGGTGAAGAGGGAGGTCTGACATCATGGCTCAGCCTGGGAGCAATCGGGATCGGAGGCGAAGCGATCGCCGGAATGGCCGGGAAGGTCGCAAAGCTGAGTACATCCCTGCAGAACTTCGGGACGGCCGGAACGATCCTCGGGGACTTCACTACGATCGCCGGACAGGCAGTCGGGCCAATCGCTGCAGCAGCTGCTGCCATCGGTGCGATCGCGCTGGCCATCGATACCTATAACGAGAAGAAGATACAGACCAGTCTCAGCGAACACTTCGGAGAGCTGACACTGACCAACGAGCAGTCCCAAGAGCTTGCTGATCACATCATTGACACTCCATGGACGGTCAACGTCGAGCCTGTCCTCGGAGAGCTGAAGAATGTCTCACAGCTCGAAACCGATGCCAGGACGGCCCTTGAAAGCAATGCCGTCATAGAATTCAAGGCGAATGCAGGGGTCACGCTCGGGACGGATGACATTGAGAGCTATATCAAGAACACAGACGAGTATGTCAAGGGAGTGACCGGGGCGCTCGAAAAGCAGACATACTCTGCTGACATCATGGTTCAGACGGTCCTCGGTGATTCTGAGACCGGCGAGAAGCTGTCCACGGCCATTAAGAGCTGGACAATGGACGACACTGTGAAGATGGACAGCCTGTCGAAGCAGCTGACTGATGCGGTCGATCAGGCACTTTCAGACGGTGTCCTCGATGTTGACGAGCAGAAGCATATCGCGGAACTGCAGAACAAGATCAACGGAATCATGAGCAGATGGACCGGCTTCCAGCAGGAAGCTCAGTGGCAGGTCCTCCAGGACAATTACGGAAATCTCTCCGGGGAGCAGCTGTCGGCAGGGGCTTATGAGCAGCTGTCAGAAGATCTCGAAAAGAGACGAGAGGCACGGTCCGGGGAACTCGACCAGATGTCTGAGGCCTTCTATGAGCAGCTGCAGAACTGGAATACTCCATATAACGAGGCTGGAGAGATCGACAAGGTCAATGGCACAAGCAGGCTTCAGGAACTCGGCCTTAACTATGATGATGTCCGAAACGAATGGGCGCGCGCAATCCAGTATGAGAAGGATGCGGAGAGCGCTCGCATCATGCAGTTCCAGTCTGACACGCTCTCAGGCGCTTACAGCGACGAGGTCGGAGGCTGGACGCAGCAGACGATGGGCAATGCTCAGTTCGGCCAGGACGCTCTGGATTATCTGAGAGGTACTCAGAATACAGTCGGAGCAGCGAGCATGTTTGTCAATGACAAGGCAGACAAAGGCCTCTCGTCCATGTATGACCAGTACTTCTCCGGCCAGGTCTCCGATATGAGGGACTCCCTCATTGGATACCTGGAAGATTACGGAAAAGTGCCTGACACGCTCAGAGACACTTATAACAGCGCTCTGGAAGTGGCTGCTGCATCGGGTGATTACACGGCCGGATCTCAGCTCCTGGCCAACACGATCGCGACATCGGGCGATCAGGCGCTCATTGAGGCAGTCCAGAACGGCGATTATGGAGAGGACATGATGCAGGCCCTTCAGCTTGCGCTGGCAGACGGAGCCTCAGAGGAGGAGCTTGGGATCAGCGGAGTCAAGGCAAAGGTGGAAGGCCTTGAAGTCGATGACTCGAATGTCCCTCAGATCCTCACGGATATCAGTACAAGCATTCAGTCGACGCTCGACGAGACAGGATCCACGCAGGACCTGACAGTCGACGGTCTGACGATCACGGTCGGAGACACTCAGGTCGCTGCCGATTCCGTCACGACGGCCCTCCAGAATGCCGGTGTCGATACCAGCGGAGTCGAGATCACTGCAGGAGCGACAGTCCATGTCACGCCTCAGGGAGAAGTCACCGTCACAGGAATGCCGGACACGGTCACCCAGACGGATGACGGCACTACTCCGACGGTCGATGTGGACGGAACCGCGAACGCAACGATCACGGACGCAAACACTGACACATCTGCTGCCGTCGCTGAGTCCCAGAATGATGTTGACGCAGCTTATGAGACCGGCTTTGATACCGACTCGAATACCACGGTCGCGCTCACGCAGACCAATAACGCTGACGAGATCTATGGCGAGACAGACTCGGATATCAAGGGAATCTATGGCGCCGGATTCAGCACAACGGCTCCGGTCCGGATCACGCTCATCTACTCCATCACGAATCCGTCAGCTTCTATCTCCCTGGGAGGAGATGCGACCGGATCCGGAACGGTGACAGCTTCCGTAACGGCGAGGGCTTCCGGCGGTGAGATCGGCCTGAACGGACCGGAATTCTTCCTCGGAGGTGAGGAAGGTCTGGAATATGTCATTCCGACAGTGCCGGGAAGACGGAGCAGAGGAATCGAACTCTGGAAGCAGGCCGGAGAAGATCTCGGAGTCTATCCGCTGTCTCCTGCTGCAGCTTTCGCGGACGGAGGAGCGGTCGGAGGAAAATCTTCTTCCAGCTCGACCGTCTGGGATGTTTACGGAAGGCCATCCTCGGGTGAAGGGAGCGGAGA
>Ga0256404_1006736_pt1 | contig 18733 bp, 20 predicted proteins | sample RumenRJG_01DNA_FD_185990 | JGI IMG/M metagenome (GOLD analysis project Ga0256404, IMG submission 185990) | Bovine rumen microbial communities from Lethbridge, Alberta, Canada - RJG_01 | ecosystem: Host-associated > Mammals > Digestive system > Stomach > Rumen | place: Canada: Alberta | collected...
GATGCAGGCACTCCGGGAATTTCTGATCCGGGAGAAGATATTGTGCGTATTTGTTATGAGGAAGGCATTGAGGTAACATCGCTCCCAGGTGCAGCAGCCTGTGTGACAGCACTTACGATGTCTGGACTTCCGACAAGAAGATTTGCATTTGAGGCTTTTTTGCCAAAGGATAAAAAGGAACATCAGGCAGTGCTTGAGGAACTTGCAGCAGAAACCCGCACCATGATTGTTTATGAGGCGCCGCATCATCTTGTAAAGACACTGAAAGAACTCGAACAGACACTTGGAAGCGACCGCAGACTTACCATTTGCAGAGAGCTGACCAAGCGTCATGAAGAAAAAATTCAGACAACGTTCGGGGAAAGTCTGCAGTATTATGAGACACATGAACCTCGTGGAGAGTATGTGTTGGTCATTGAAGGCAAATCCCGTGCGCAGATTCAGAAGGAGCAGCAGCAGAGCTGGGAATCTATGAGCATTGAGGAACATATGCAGTATTATGAATCGCAGGGAATTGCCCGCAAAGAAGCGATGAAACTGGTAGCAAAAGACCGCGGTGTCAGCAAACGCGATATTTATCAGAGTCTTCTTTAAAATTAAATGATGTATCAAGTGGAAGAAAGGTCAACGCAATGCACGTTTTACCTGTTCTTCTACAATCGAAAACGGCGCAGGTCCAGTGCGGAGTATTGCTTCATGGAAAGCAGACGCATCGAATTTGTCGCCGTATTTTTTTTCACATGTCTCCCGAAGCTGCCGAAATTGCAAATAGCCTACATAGTATTTTAAATAGTTGCCGGGATCTTCAAGAACAAGATCTGTGATGGAGTCGATGGCCGTTTCATCATCAATTCCGAAGTTTTTCCAGAATTTCTGCATATCCACCTTTTTCCATCCATAGTAGTGAATACCAATATCCGAACTGGCATAAAGACTGAGCATGGCAGCCTGATTGTGTTGCAGCAGGCTGGCCTGATCTTCGGGCAGTCCGGCATAATAGTAGGCTAACATTTCCACATAAGTTGCCCAGCCTTCCGTGTATGCCGGATAGTTAAAAAGCGAACGGATCGGTGGAAGTCCGTAATCGTAGGATTGTATGGTCTGATAGAGATGACCGGGGTAACCCTCGTGGGCCAGGGTCGTAAAATAATACAGATCCGTGTAATTGTTCGCATTATTGATGTAAATTCGATTGGTGGAATAGTCATCGATCGGTGCAGTGATGTAGAAAGCGGGCGCAAGGTATTCGGACAGAGATTCGTCCACATGGGTAATCTCACAGGTCGTATCACAGGCTTTGGGAAAGTCTTTGGTGATGGCTTTTTTTAAGTGATCGATCATTGCGTTCTCATCTGTGAGCTGACTGTCCAGTTTGATATCTTTGGAAACGAGTTTGGGATTGGAAGCCAGTATTATCGTACAGGTATCCACATCTTTCTGTCGGGCATCCGCAATCTGTTGAAAGATTTCATCTACCGTGAAATCGGTTCCGGTATTGTAGGCAACCAGAGCCTCATAGTAGGATTTTCCATCTTCATAATTGCACAGACCCCAGTCATTTCGGCCGCAGCCGAGCAGTTTCGTAAGGCCGGAGATTATTTCAGAATAGGCGGGAATGACATGCTCCGCAATTACCTGTTTATTTTTCGCAATATACTCTTCCTTTTCACTGTCACTCAGATTCAATGTGTCCAAACGGTTGGAAAATGTGGATAACAGGAAGTTATCTTCCGGATGTTGTGTAAAAATCTCACATCCCTCGATGACTTTCATACATTTTTTGTCCGACATAAAAAGCCCGGCTTTTGCTTTGTCCTCCTCGTAGGAGAGAATGTTGGAAAAGTAAGTATCCATTTGGGCAAGAAGAGCCAGATAGTCATCCACATCCTGTTTGCGGTAAAAAGGATATTCTGCCAGCAGGATTGGAAGCTGCGAGGTCACACCATTTGACGGGGTGACGACTTCTTCATACATCGGATACTTTGCAAGTGCTTGCTGACGTCTGAGTGTATCCTCAAGAATTTTATATGTAAGTTTGTTTTGTGCATCCAAAGCACGATAGGAATAATGGGACAGTTTTTTTTGCAGATGCTCCAGATTTTTTGCACTGCTTTTTTGTGATTTGGTGGAGAAATCTCCAAAAGTCACTTCGTAAGAATCAATACCCATTGAGGAAGGATCTTTGAGTGTAAAGTGGAGATTCATCGTGTTCGAGGTAAGTTCATCTGCAAATAACTGGGAAATAAAATTGTTGAAGCTTTCACTTCCCTTATGTTGCAGTTGAAATGCCGGAAATAGAGTACGGCAGCAGAAAAACAGAACCAGAAGAAAAGCGGCAGCAAAGAAAATACGGTATTTTTTAAAAATCGATTTCATGTGCATGCTCCAAGAAGAAAAATTTATATATTCTATGCGGATTTTAAAAGAAACATAACTGCGGTAAGGAATATTGCTATGCTCTCCGGAATAGGATGAAAGCAAGAAAAAAGTACGGGATAAAAAGCATGAATTATCTATGGGGTGGTATGATCCTTGTAGGAGTCATCTACGCGGCTTTTACAGGAAATATGAATGCGGTGACCAATCAGGCGTTAGCATCTGCAAAAGAAGCCATCAGCCTTTGCATTACCATGGCGGGAGCAATGGCATTCTGGGTAGGAATCATGCGTATTGCAGAACGTCAGGGAATTCTGGAAAAAGTAGCCCAGAAAATGAATCCAATTCTGAATTTTCTGTTTCCCTCTGTTCCAAAATCTTCGCCGGCAAGAAGTGATATTGCCAGTAATATTGTGGCAAATATACTTGGGCTGGGATGGGCGGCCACACCGGCAGGACTTTCGGCCATGAAACAGTTAAAAAAACTGGATGCAAGAACGGGTTATGCGACGGATGCCATGTGTGATTTTTTAATATTGAATATTTCTTCTTTACAGTTGATTCCCGTAAATATTATTGCGTACCGCACAGAATATGGTGCAGTCAATCCCGTAGCGGTCGTAGGTCCGGCAATTCTTGCTACCTGTGTGTCCACAGGGGCCGCCATATTGTTTATTAAACTGCGGCATTTACTGTCATCGAACCGGTAGCATTTATGGAGGAAAAGATGCATGCAATTTGTTGTTTTTCTATCAGAAACGATAATTCCTTTGCTGTTATTTTTGATCGTAGGAAGCGGTTTACTGCGTCATCAAAAAGTATATGAAGATTTCCTTGACGGGGCAAAAAGCGGTATCCGTACCGTTGTCGAAATTATGCCAACGCTGATTGGACTGATGGTTGCAGTCGGGGTTTTGCGTGCGTCCGGATTTCTGGATTTTGTATCCGCATGTCTGAAAAAATTGCTGGCTTTTACCAATGTACCGGCAGATTTATTTCCGATTGCAATTGTAAAAATGTTTTCGTCCTCGGCAGCAACGGGGCTTTTGCTGGATCTGTACAAAGAGCATGGATGTGATTCTTATGTTGGAATGGCAGCATCAATCATGCTCAGCAGCACAGAAACAATTTTTTATACAATATCGATCTATTTTATGTCGGTGAAAGTGAAGAAAACAAGATACACGCTGGCAGGTGCATTGACTGCGACCGTTGCAGGAATAATAGCAAGTGTTATGGTGGCAAAATTTATATGAGAGATTATAGAATTGTAGTTATATTGTGTTGAAAATGCTATACAAATATCGCAATGTGACAGAAATATTGGCAAAAAAGCACAAAAAAGGTTGACTTTATACACAAAAGTAGGCAAAATAGTGTGTAAGGGAAAGTACGAAAGATCAAGGATGATGGGAGAGGATTACAATGGCATTTGGAAAAAACAAAACAGATAAAAATTGTCTGGGGGCAGTAGCACAGTTAAAAGAGACTGATTACAGCAAGGCAGACCCACAGGTTGTACAGATATATCAGAGACTTTTGAGCGGACGAAGTCAGTTGGAGACAGTAATGGAAAGAGATTTGTCAGCAGTGACACAGATTAGTTCTCTGGAGAAAGCTTTGACTTATTATACGGATCATCTGGGTGGTATCTCGAGCGATCTGGCAAATTCTACAGATGCAATTCTTCAGGCTTCTACAGAGACTTCCCGTGTAGCAGATGAAGTTTCCAATCAGCATGAAGATCTGACAAAGACAATTTTGTCAGCATCGGAAGAATGTTCTACCATTTACAAAAATATCGAGGACGGACAGCACCAGCTTACAGAAATCAAGGATTTGTCACAGACAACCATTAAAGAGTCCGGGGAAATGAAAGAGAACATGGAGAATCTGTTTGATGTTATCAATCATATGAATGAGGTGATTGATGGAATCAACAGTATTTCCGGACAGACGAATCTGCTTGCATTGAATGCATCTATTGAGGCTGCCAGAGCTGGAGAAGCAGGAAAGGGATTTGCAGTTGTTGCAGAAGAAATCCGAAAGCTTGCGGAAGAAACACAGAAGATGACGGCAAATATGGGTGAGTTTGTTGAGCGTATCAAAGAAGCGTCCGGTAAAAGCGCAGATAGTGCAAATGCAGCCGTTACTGCTATGAACAATATGAATGAGAAAATCAACTCTGTATGGGAAATAAATGATGAAAACCAGAAGAGTGTAGGAAATATTACGAATTCTGTAAGTTCTCTTGCTTCAGTGAGTCAGGAAATTTCCAGCTCTATGGATGAGATGGCAACACAGGCAAGTAATATTCAGAAGCAGTGCGAGGAACAGCAGGATGAGACACAGAAGCTGCTGACAATTGGTATTAATTTAAAAGACGCAGCAGCACCTGTGCATCAGGTGGAAAAGGATATCAATGCTGCTGTAAAGACGATTGTAGAAATGGGAAAAGATCCGTTTTATGCAATGGAAAACAGTTTCTTTTTAAAGAATATGGAGAAAGCAGAGACAATTTATAATGAGTGGGCATCCTCCATTAAAGATACCGTAGACAGTAAGACGGTAACACATATTCAGACAAGTGAGAGAAAGAGCGCATTCAGTTATATTATTAATGCCATGGAGCCACAGAATGAACAGGTTAAAGCCATCTGGAACAAGATTGTGGAAGATCACAAAAAAGTACATGAAGTCGGAAACAATGCAGTCAAGGCAGTAGCCGATCAGGAGTTTGATAAAGCACAGCAGCTTTCTCAGGAAATGGACAATGCTTCTAAGACAATTATTGCAGAAATCAGACAAGTGGAGAGTACAGTACAGCAGTTGAGTGGACAGGGATTACATTTTTAATGTCTGGTACGATTGATTTGTTAATCCCATGCCGTTTGACATGGGATTATACTATGCATCCGCTCGGGCGCGTAAGTGTGCGACAAGTGCACACTTTATTTTGAATGAGTTGACTTTTGATAACAAGAGAACTATAATAGCTGTTGAACGACGCGGGATGGAGCAGTCTGGAAGCTCGCCGGGCTCATAACCCGGAGGTCACAGGTTCAAATCCTGTTCCCGCAACTAAGGACCGTATTCGTTGGAATATGGTTCTTTTTTGTCATAAGGAGGGACCCACGGAGTGGGAGGATTCCTTATGACCTACGCAGATGCGCGACGAAGTCGCATCTTATGCATCTGCAACCAATTTGTCATAAGGAGGGACTCATAATGGATACAATGGAACAGTTTTTAAAGTGGGTAAAAGAATCCGATAATATTGTATTTTTTGGAGGTGCCGGTGTATCTACGGAGAGTGGAATTCCGGATTTCCGGAGTGTAGACGGATTGTATAATCAGCAGTATAAGTATCCGCCGGAGACCATTTTGAGTCACAGTTTTTACCGCAATAATCCGGAAGAATTTTATCGTTTTTATCGCAACAAAATGCTTTGCCTTGATGCTAAACCAAATATTACGCATTATAAACTGGCAGAACTGGAAAAGGCCGGAAAACTTAAAGGAATTGTTACACAGAATATTGACGGACTGCATCAGAAGGCGGGAAGCAAAAATGTTATGGAGCTTCATGGTAGTGTACTGCGCAATTATTGTGAGCGCTGTGGAGAGTTCATGAGTGCGGAAGATGTGCTGCATTCAGAAGGGATACCGACCTGTCCGGTGTGTGGCGGACCAGTGAAACCGGATGTGGTTTTATATGAGGAAGGATTAAATCAGAAGACACTGCAGGATGCCGTATTTTATATCAGCCATGCGGACATGCTGATCATCGGCGGAACATCGCTCGCGGTATATCCGGCAGCTGGGCTGATTGATTATTATAGAGGAAATAAGCTTGTTTTAATCAACAAGAGCGCTACGCCAAAAGACGGACGGGCGGATCTGTTGATTAAGGACGCTCTGGGAAATGTATTTTCTAAAATTGAAATATAGGAGGCACTATGAACCAGTATCATTATGAAGTTGGCGATATTGTGAAATTAAAAAAGCAGCATCCATGTGGAAGTAATGAATGGGAAATCCTTCGTGTAGGCGCAGATTTCCGTTTGAAGTGTTTGGGATGTGGTCATCAGGTGATGGTAACCCGCAAATTGGTGGAGAAAAACACCAGAGGACTTCGTAAGGCAGAAGAAGAAAGTAAATAAAAGCTGAATTTTGGCTTTTTTCTGGGAAAACCTCTTGCATAAGCAGAAAAATTATGATATAGTATATCCTCGTGATAACTATTTTTCCTTGTTCACAGGCATATCCTGTGAGCCAGAGACCAAAAGGAGGTAAAATTTTCGATGAACAAGTATGAATTAGCACTCGTTGTTAGTGCAAAGATCGAAGATGATGCGAGAACAGCAACCGTTGAGAAGGCAAAAGAGTACATCACTCGTGCAGGCGGTACTGTTACAGAAGTTGAAGAATGGGGTAAGAAGAAGTTAGCTTACGATGTTCAGAAGATGAGCGAAGCTTTCTACTATTTCATTCAGTTCGATGCAGCATCTGATGTTCCAGCTCATATCGAGCAGGATGTTCGTATTATGGACAATATTCTTCGTTTCTTATGCGTTAGAAAAGACGAGGCGTAATATAAGAAAGTAGGAGATCGTATGAATAAAGTTATTCTTATGGGTAGATTGACCAGAGACGCAGAAATCCGTTACTCACAGGGGGAGAGTTCGACTGCCATCGCAAGATTTTCGCTTGCAGTTGACCGTCGTTTCCGTCGTGACAATGACGAGCAGTCAGCGGATTTCATTAACTGTGTTGCCTTTGGCAGAACAGCTGAGTTTTTGGAGAGATTCGGTCGTAAAGGAACAAAGTTTGTTTTGGAAGGCCGTATCCAGACAGGCAGTTATACAAACAAAGATGGTCAGCGTGTATATACAACAGATGTTGTAGCTGAGAACGTTGAGTTTGCAGAGAGTAAGAATGCAAGCGGCGGTGGAGACTTTAACAGTGCACCATCTGCTCCGTCACCAAGTGGAGCTGCCGGAGATGGCTTCATGAATATTCCGGAAGGAATTGATGAAGAGTTACCGTTTAATTAAAATCAGGAGGTAAAGAACATGGCTTACAATAAGACAGCTGAAGGTTCTTCTATGAAGAGAAGACCAATGCGCAGAAGAAAAAAAGTTTGTGTATTCTGTGGCAAGGACAATGTCATCGATTATAAAGATACCAACAAGTTAAAGAGATACATCTCTGAGAGAGGAAAGATTCTTCCTCGTCGTATCACAGGAAACTGTGCAAAGCACCAGAGAGCTCTTACAGTTGCTATCAAGAGAGCACGTCATTTGGCTATGATGCCATACGTTTGCGAATAAATCGTATGAAATGCGGACCAATTGTTTTCGGACAGTTGGTCCTTTTTTGGTGGATAGTCATATCTATGAGAACGGAGAAAAATATGGGACACTTTTATTTTGCGAGACACGGACAGACTGTGTGGAATGTAGAAAATAAAATCTGTGGAGCGACGGATATCGGTTTGACAGAAAATGGACGGCAGCAGGCGAGAGAGCTGGGGCAGAAAATTCTGGATGAACAGATACACATTGATGAAATTTTATATTCGCCATTGAGCAGAGCGGCGGATACGGCGCGGTATGTGTCGGAGATTACCGGGATTCCGGCGCGGGTGGAACCAAGGCTGATGGAACAGAATTTTGGCAAATATGAATCAACACCACGAGACGGAGCAGAATTTCGCGAGGCGAAGAAGAACTTTGTAAATCATTACGATGGTGGAGAATCTATGTTGCGCCTTTGCCAGCGAATTTACAATTTATTGGATGATATAAAAGAAGAGGCAGATGAGAAAGTGTACTTGCTTGTTGCGCACAACGGCATATCACGCGCGGTACAGTCTTATTTTTACGATATGACAAATGACGAATTTGCCGCATTTGGAATAAAAAATTGCGAGATTCGCAAGTATGAGTTCAGGGGATAATATGGTTACATTAAATGATTATTTATATTCAGGAGATACGGTTCTTCGCATTTTGAAAAAGTATATGGAGGATTTGCGTATATCAGCGGTGCAGGAACATAATGAAGTGGATCTCGTGCATTGTAATTTTCTGCTGCAGATTATGGAACTATTGGAGCATAACGATTTCCTGACGGCACAGTCACAGAAGATACGCGAGTTCTATAAATATATGGCACAGGAATACCCGTATCTTTCTTTTACATTTAAAGGGCGAATCAAGTCGCTGATCCGTGCGGAGGGAAAATTTAACGGCTATATTGTAGAATACATATACGATTATTATGCCAAGAATGGAACGTATCCGTCTGTGTCGGAGCTCAAGGAGCGTCTAAATTGTTTCCGGGATTTGATTGCTTACCGCATTGTAATTTCTATGCCGCGGTGCCATCTGGAAAAGGCGGAAGACCGTGAAAAAGAGGAAATCAGACATTTATATCAGATTGCCAACGTATTGCCGGAGTTTTTGGAAGAACGTGGATTTACGGCAGAGCCAACGGGAGGGATAAAACAGAGCAATTCCCCGCTGCTGGATGACGCGGTGCGTCCATATTACCGCGATTATATTGATGGTGAGAGTACAAATGCATATCGCTCACTTCATATTACATTTTTTGATAACAGCGCGCGTTGCTATATGGAAATGCAGCTTCGTACCAAAGAGATGGACGATATCGCAGAGATTGGTGCAGCCAATCATTTGTTTTATGAGAAAAAGCAGGAGAATGTGAGAGGCCGGAATGATGTAATTCCGCAAGGGGAATGCATTTATTTTGATGAGGCTTACGAGCGTTGTAGATTGTTGCAGGAACTGGAGTTGTCTAAAGTCGATGTTAACATGTTTGCAGCAGCCAACAACAGCCTTATGAATGATGGGTGCGGGCTTTTCCGTGGACGATTGATTTTGCCGTATGAGCATTTGTCGAGGTTCCAGAATGATTTGATTGATTGACATCAGCTTGTGCTTGTTAATGCAATTGGGTATAATAAATAATATGAAACGTTTGACAGGAGGAACTGTATGAGTAGTTATCTGAACCCTGGAAACAAGGGATTTCGTGAAAGTATGAATTCAGAAATTTATGTAGATAAAACAGGTTTGATTGAAAAAACAAATGCAGTGATTGATACTCGACAGAAATTTCTTTGTGTCAGCCGACCGAGACGTTTTGGAAAGTCAATGGCTGCGGATATGCTGGCTGCATATTATGAACGTGGGGAAGATTCCTCATCACTGTTTGATTCGCTTAAAATCAGCAAGACAATCTCTTATCAGGCGCATAGAAACCAGTATGATGTGATCAAAGTAAATATACAGGAATTTCTCAGTATGACGCAAAGTGTGGATGAAATGTTATGTATGTTGCAGAAATATCTTATATTTGATTTGAAAGATTATTTTGAAGATGTTCGGTTTTGTGACGAAAATAATCTGATTCAGGTAATGAAGGATATTTATAATAAAACCAGACGTTCTTTTGTTATTTTAATTGATGAATGGGATTGCCTGTTTCGAGAATATCAACAAGATTATAATTCACAAAAGAAATATCTGGATTTTCTTCGTGTATGGCTGAAAGATAAAGATTATGTTGCGTTAGCATATATGACGGGCATTTTACCTGTTAAAAAGTATGGTTCCCATTCAGCATTGAATATGTTTACAGAGTATTCCATGACAGATCCAGGTGATCTGGCAGAATTTTTTGGATTTACGGAACAGGAAGTATCTGTATTATGTGAAATGTATGAAATGAATTTTGATGAGGCAAAAACATGGTATGATGGATATAAATTGATTGTGCATCGACAGACAGGGGAAGAATGCTATTCTATTTATAATCCCAAATCGGTTGTAGAAGCCATGATGCGCCATAAATTTGGAACATACTGGAATCAGACAGAAACATATGAAGCCTTAAAAATTTATATTCAAATGGACATGGATGGGTTAAAAGACTCCGTGATCAGAATGCTTGCGGGGGATTCTATACAAGTGAATGTCGGAACATTCAGCAATGATATGACCACATTTGCTACGAAAGATGATGTGTTGACATTACTGGTGCATCTGGGGTATTTGACTTATGATAATAAAAATGAAACCGTGAGAATTCCAAACAAAGAGGTTTCGCAGGAATATGTGAATGCAATCAGTACTATGAATTGGTATGGGGTAGCAGAATCCGTAGAAGATTCTCATAAATTATTGGAATCATTGTGGGCATTGGATGCAGAAGCTGTTGCCACTGGAATTGAAAAGGCGCACGAAGAAATTCCGATTCTTCAATATAATGATGAGAATTCACTTAGTTGTACAATTAATCTTGCTTTTTATTTTGCACGGGAATATTATACGATTGTTCGTGAACTGCCTACAGGCAAAGGGTTTGCTGATATATGCATGATTCCTCGCAAAAGGCATTTTGATAAGCCGGCGGTAGTAATTGAACTAAAATGGGATGGTAGTGCATCCGGTGCTTTAGAACAGATTAAAGAAAAACATTATGTAAATGCATTGAAGGATTACCGGGGAAAAATATTACTTGTAGGAATTAATTACAATAAGACAACTAAGAAACATGAATGTATCATTGAAAATATGCAGAAATAAAAAATAGAAGCTGCTGGTATAAGAAAGCATTTAAGTTTATATTTACAAGAAGGTGGAGTTGTGCTATTCTTCTTGTTAACCAACAAGGGCGTTGATAGAGATTATCAACGCCCTTCTTTTTGTACGAAGTGTTCAAGAGGAGGGAGCGATTATGGTGATAAAACAGGCAACAGAGCAGGATTTTGCATATGCATTTTCCTTTATTGAAAAATTGTGGGATTACAATGTTTATGATAAAGAAACTGTCAAAAGCGTATATAAAGAGGTTCTTGCGGATGACAAAAGCTTTGCGTTTTTCCTGTGTGATGAAAAAGGCAATTATTGCGGATTCTGCCATGGCAGCTTTTTCCCGACATTCTGGATGTCCGGTTCGACCTGCTATCTGGCCAGTATTATCACGGATGAAAAGTATCGGGGAATGGGATATGGCAGGCTTATGGTGGACCATGTGAAGGAACTTGCGAAAGAGCGGGGCTGTAAGGCGATTATCCTGGATTCGGGTATGCAAAGAAAAGCGGCGCATGCATTTTATGAGAAATATGGATTTGAGAAGAGCTGCTATGGGTTTGAGTTGGTTCTTTAAATACGTATAAAAAGGGAGAACTGTCTATGGGACTAGGACCAAGTATCAAAATGACAACATTGCATCATTTCCGTTGCCCAGCAACATGCACTCTTTTAGAGGATGAGGATATCGAGTTCACGGGAATTCTAGTAGATGGTGTTTCGGAGCGTTATGAGGATAAAATATATACAGCAAAGAGAACTGCAGATATTGCAAAAGCGCTTGGAGCGGATGGAGCACTTGTCGTAATTGATGGATGGGGAAATCATCATGTGGATTTTGTAAATGTAATAGAAGAACTTGGAAAAAGAGGAATTCCAAGCGTCGGACTTAGTTATATAGGGCAGCAGGGGCGACTTGTATGTGATAGTCCCTATGTGGATCAGATTATTGATTTTAACAAGTGTAGCAGTGGTTATGAATCCTGTGTAGTGGGACAAAATAACTTGACGAAGCTGGATACATACAAGGCACTGGCATTATTGAAAAGTAAATTGCGAAAACAGGGAGTGTTGTTTGAGGAAAAAGGCACAGGCGGGGAAAAGATTTTGGGACAATTACTTCGGAAGTATATGCATGTTAGACAGGTAAAAGAGGGAACTTTCGATTGTCTGGAACAGGATATTCTTACCATAAATACTAATATTTCGTCTTATGTCGCGCAGGAAGAGCGAATTCAAGAGGCTTCTTTGCATGTAATTTAACCAGGGGCACATAATTTTTTTGTTAATTCAAATTTGGATTTTATGCCAATTGCTGTAAAACGTGAAGGAACAATCGGAGAAGGAGACACGCATGTATTTTCCAATGTTGTGATGATGCTTACAGGAAAAGAGGCTGTTACGGGGGTTCAACCATCGAATATCGGTTCTTCCGAGGGGATTCTGCAAAATCAGGTATGTTTTGGTCAGGCAGGTACACCGGAAAAAAACGATTTTCTAATTCATATAGACGTCTTATTTGCGAAGGGAGAAGGACATTCGGCACAGGGCATCGCTGCAGCACATAGATTAGCAGAACAGTGTATTCGTGGTGTGAGAGAGTGTCTGAGGCAGACGCAGAAATTACAGAATCAGGAGATTATTCAGAATAAAAAGAGACCGGGGAAGCCAAAGATTGTATTGGTCAAGTTGGTGTCAGGGTTAGGAGCGATGTACGACACGGTGATGTTTTCGCAACAGCCGGGTGGAATTGAAGGTGGAAGAATGATGAGGGATACTGGGAACCTTCCCTATTTGATTACCCCGACACAGTGTCTGGATGGTGTGATTCATTCACTGCTATAATGAATAAGAAAAATGTGTATGATATAAATCTTGAAAGACTGAATATAGATAAAGGGCAGCCAATCGGCTGCCCTTTAAAAATCAATTGTAGAATTTTTTCTTAATAATGTCGACCAGATAATCGGCAGTTCCTTCAATACCAAACAGATTACTGTCAATCATAATGTCTTTGTAAATCGGGTCCCATGGAAGTGTATTATTGGCAAAACGACGGTGATAATTGGCACGTGCTTTATCAACTTCCTGGATCATTTTGCGAGCTTCGTCTTCTTCCATATTCAATCGCTCAATACAATTTTTCAGGCGGTTTTCGTAGGAAGAATAGATGTAAATATTCAGGTGCCGTGGGTGATTTCGCATCAGATAATCAGCACAGCGTCCAACGATGATGCAGGACTCTTTATCCGCCAGTTTGGTGATGATTTTTGTCTGTTCCTCAAATATCTGTTCTTGCTTTTGTGCTGTAGAGAAACCCAAAGGGAAAACCATGCTAAAAAAGTTTGGTGATGAGTAACGTTCCTCAAGGTTACTGATTGTGGAGACCGGAAGATTTAGATTTTTGGAAATTTCATCTACAATATCACGATCATAGTATTCAATTCCCAGCTGTTCCGACATTGCTCTTGCAATAGGACGTCCCATGCTGCCAAACTGTCGGGTTATGGTTACAATGTATTTTTTTGACATAAGATGACCACCTTTCTATGTAAGTATCAGTTTTCAAGAATACGGGAAAGGAATGTGCGTGTACGTTCCTCTTTTGGATTGGTAAATACATCTTCCGGTTTTCCCTGTTCTACAATATATCCATCTGCCATAAAAATGACTCGATCACACACATCACGCGCAAATCCCATTTCATGTGTCACAACGATCATTGTCATACCTTCTCGAGCAAGATCGCGCATAACTTCCAATACATCACCTACTAATTCAGGGTCTAATGCGGAAGTTGGTTCATCAAACAGTAATGCTTTCGGTTTCATGGCAAGAGCACGGGCAATGGCAACACGCTGTTGCTGTCCACCGGAAAGTGTGTGTGGATATACATCGGCCTTGTCTGCCAGCCCGACTTTTCCGAGCAGTTCCATTGCAACTTCTTTTGCTTCAGTTTTGTTCATTTTCTTGGTTAGAACAGGTGCCAGCATAACATTTTGGACAACTGTTTTCATAGGAAATAAATTAAAACGCTGGAAAACCATACCGACTTCTTCACGCATGTCACGCAGAGCCATTTCTCCGGCCATGATATCTTTTCCATCATAAATAATACGACCGCCAGTTGGTGTTTCAAGCTGGTTAATGCAACGAAGCATTGTGCTTTTTCCGGAACCGGAAGGACCAATGATACAGATAACTTCTCCTTCCTGTACATCAATATTGATATCACGAAGAACCTCTAAATCTCCAAAATTTTTTGATAAATGATCAATTTTAATGAATGAACCCATAATTGTCACCTCTTAATCTTTCTTTCAATCTGTTTCTGTAAAATAATCAGAATCGAAATCAGTACCAAATAAAAAATAGCGCCAGTGGTGTAAGCTTCAATTGTTTTAAAACTGAGTGCTGCATAGTTCTGAATTTGTTTGGTAATTTCATTTACAACAATAACAGAGAGTAATGCAGTATCTTTTACTGAAATAATAAACTGGTTAAATAACGCTGGTAACATGGAGCGGAAAGCTGGTGGTACAATAATGTGCCATAATGTTTGCGATGGTGTCAGACCAAGGGAAACACCAGCTTCTTTTTGCCCAGGATCAATACCTTCTAAAGATCCACGTACAATTTCAGCGATGAAAGCTCCGGAGTTTAATGTGATAACAGCAATACCTGCTACATTGGAAGAAAGGCTTACTCCTGTAATTTTTGGAATTACAAAGTATACATATAGCGCTTGTACAATAAGGGGAGTACCGCGAATTACCCATATATAAGCACTTGCAATTGCTGCTGCAATCTTACATTTACTTTCCAAAGCAAATCCGGCAACTGCACCGAGCAGAAAACCTAATAAAATACCGGTTACTGCAATTAACAGCGTGATTTTTAAGCCGTTAAATAACATGGGAAGTAATACATTTAAAAAACTTAAATCCATAATGAAACCTCCTTTTTATATGAGGAACAAAAAAGTTCTTATGGGCATCTCGTCAGATACTACATAAGAACTTCTTCGTTCCGTGCTTGAACTTTGCTTATTAGTTTAAATGTGGAAGTCCAGAAAGTAAAATAAGAAACCTTTATGACATACATTCTTACTTATGATTTTACAAATGGTTAAAATTAGGGTAAAGTGTGGACAAACAAAAAACGAAACATTTACAAGGGCGTAACCAAAAGTTACGTCCTTATTTTGTTTCAGCATCAAAAAGGAGGACATGAAGTATGAAAAAAAAGATATTAGCAATGTTATTAACAGGAGCAATGTCAATTATGCTTATGGCTGGTTGTGGGTCTAGCAAAGAAACTGGAACTGCTGGAGACAGTAAAACAGGAACATCCGATACTACAACAGACTCGGAAAGCGATACAACATGGACAGCTGATAATGTAGAAGGTGCTTTAAAAGGTGTAAAGCTTTCTTTCGGTACAACCGGATTATTTGGACCTTTTTCCTATTATGATTCCGATGGAACAACGGTTATTGGTTATGATGTAGAAATTGAGAAAGCATTACAGGATCTCTTAGGATTTGAGCTGGATGGAGATTTTCAGGTCATGGATTACAGTGCATTGACAACATCCCTTGCAGAAGGAAAAGTAGATTTCGGAATGGCCGCACTTTGTGCAACAGATGAAAGAAAAGCAGTTATGAACTTTACAAAAACTTATTGTGATTCCGGTCAGGTGGTTATGATCAATAAGGAAACTTCTCCAAAAGAGATCACATCTGTTGATGATCTTGCAGGCGGTGATTATAAAGTGGCCGTAGAGAAGGGAACTGCTTCACATCTTTATGTACAGAATAATGGATTCCCAGACAGTTGTATTGAGGTACATGATACGATTACGACAGCATATGAGTCTTTGGAGCAGGGCAAGGTAGATGCTGTAATTCAGGATGGCCCTGGTGCACGTTTCTACATTGATACAACATCTGATAGTAAATTGGAAGTCATTGGTGATGAGTTTAATCAGGGTCAGGCACCATATGCTGTAGCGATTTCAAATAAAGCAGCAGAAGAAAATCCAGATATTGTAGCAATTTTTGATGCGGCAATTGATAAGCTTACTGCAGATGGAACACTGGAAAAACTGTTAAATGGTGAAAGCTATACACCACAGTAGAAGGTGTGTAATCAATATAAATGTGAGAGAAAATAAGGGATCTGCCCCAAGTGGCAGTTCCCTTTTTCCATAGGAGGCTGTTATATGGAAGAGGCCTGTGTAACAAATATACAAAAATATTCAATTCATGATGGAAAGGGTATACGTACAACTGTATTTTTTAAAGGATGTCCTTTGCATTGTCAATGGTGCCATAATCCAGAAACACAAAGTCCACGGCCGCAGTTAATGTTTTACAAAGAAAGGTGTATTGGTTGTGAAGCATGTGTACGCATTTGTCCAAGTCGGGCGATCCAGATAGCTGAGAATGAAAAAGAACATAGAATAGCGAAAACGGATCGGGATAGATGCGTTGGATGTGGAAGGTGTTCTGATATATGTATGGCAAATGCCAGGGAATTATGTGGCAAAAGATATAGTGTGCGTGAGCTGGTCAAAGAGATCAAAAAGGATGTAGCATTTTATGAAACATCTGATGGTGGAATCACACTTTCAGGAGGGGAAGTATTAAGCCAGAATATGGATTATATTGAGACGCTTGTGCGCATGGTACATGAAAATGGAATATCGGTGTATATAGATACATGCGGCGCAGTTCCATATGAAAATATTCAAAGAGTATTGCCATTTACAGATGTTTTTTTGTATGACCTAAAAAGTATGTCTGAAATAATTCATAAAACATATACGGGAGTGTCAAATGAACAAATTTTAGCTAATTTGGTACATTTGAGTGAGGATGGAGGAAAAATCTGGATTCGAATTCCTGTCATTGCGGGCGTAAATGATGATATAGAAAATATCAGGAAATTAGCGGCTTTTTTGAATGAGCATCATATACTGCCAGAACATATACATTTATTGCCTTATCATACGGTTGGAATAGATAAGTATTATCGATTGGAAGGTCAAAAAGTTGAACAAATGCAAGTGCCAACAGAAGAAACGCTCGCATTGTTAAAAGAGGAATTGGAGATGGCTGGTTTTCATCATGTATATATTGGTGGATAAAAGAAAGGATGGAATTGGAAAATGGAAGAACGCGGAATGAATGAGCGAATTAAAAAGCTACGGAAGTTAAGTGTAAATACTCCGTGTTCCATTGATATGGAAAGAGCCAGATATTTTACGGAGGCTTATGAAAAATATGAAGGAAAAGTAAGTGTGCCAGAGCTTCGGGCCCTTGGACTGAAGTGGTATTTTGCAAACAAGACGCTCTATATCGGAGATGGTGAACTGATCGTTGGAGAAAAAGGCTGCAAGCCACAGGCATCACCAACATTTCCGGATCTCTGCTGTCATACACTACAGGATCTGCATGTTATGAATGACCGGGAGCTTATTAATTTTAAGGTTAGTGAAGAGGATTATGCGTTTCAGGAAAAGATCATTCCATATTGGGAGGAGAGATCCATTCGCCACAAGATTCTGGATCATATGACACCGGAGTGGAAGCAGGCGTACAACGCAGGTATGTTTACTGAGTTTATGGAACAGCGCGGACCAGGACATACAGTTGGATCGGAAAATATTTATAAAAAAGGCTTTTTGGAGCACAAAGAAGACATCAAAAAGGCGCTGGAAGCACTTGATTATATTCATGACCCGGAAGCGTTGGATAAAGAGGCAGAATTAAAGGGTATGGATATTGCGTGTGATGCAATTATTTTGTTGGCACAGCGATATGCTGCATACGCAAGAGAATTGGCAAAAGTTTGTACGGATGCAAAGCGTAAAGCAGAACTTTTACAGATTGCTGAAAACTGTGAAACGGTTCCGGCGAATCAGCCACAGACTTTCTGGCAGGCGATTCAGATGTACTGGTTTGTACATTTGGGAGTTACAAGTGAATTAAATCCGTGGGATGCATACAGTCCTGGACGACTTGACCAGCATTTAATCCGGTTTTATGAAAAGGATGTGGATGATGGAAAGATTACCAGGGATGGAGCAAAGGAACTGTTGGAGTGTCTGTGGGTAAAGTTTAATAACCAACCGGCACCTCCAAAAGTTGGAATTACCTTAAAGGAAAGCAGTACCTATACGGATTTTGCAAATATCAATACCGGAGGTATTACACCGGATGGACAGGATGGTGTCAACGAGGTTAGCTACCTGATTTTAGAGTGCATGGATGAGATGAAATTGTTACAGCCAAGTTCCAATGTACAGATCAGCCGGAAAACACCACAGGCATTTTTGAAGAAAGCCTGTGAGATATCCAGAAAGGGTTGGGGACAGCCGGCGTTTTACAATACAGATGCGATTGTACAGGAACTATTGAATGCCGGAAAAACAATTGAGGATGCCAGAAAAGGTGGAACAAGTGGTTGTGTCGAGACCGGTGCATTTGGAAATGAAGCGTATATTTTGACCGGATACTTCAATTTGCCAAAGATTTTCGAACTTACTTTATTTGATGGATATGATCATATGTCGAACCAGCAGTTGGGACCACATACTGGAAATGCCAGAGATTTTACTACATTTGAACAGTTATGGGATGCATTTGAGAAACAGGTAGATTATTTTCTGAACATCAAGATTAGAGGAAATATTGTAATTGAGAGAATTTATGCCGAGGAGATGCCGGTGCC
>Ga0256404_1006737_pt1 | contig 18731 bp, 17 predicted proteins | sample RumenRJG_01DNA_FD_185990 | JGI IMG/M metagenome (GOLD analysis project Ga0256404, IMG submission 185990) | Bovine rumen microbial communities from Lethbridge, Alberta, Canada - RJG_01 | ecosystem: Host-associated > Mammals > Digestive system > Stomach > Rumen | place: Canada: Alberta | collected...
GTCGTGGACACTATTATTATACAGTAACAATAAGTAACGTGCAAATATAAATTTAATATTGGACAAAAAAATAAAGCCCTTATAGGCTTTCTGGAATGTACGTATAATAAAAACTGTCAAACACCCGGCTAAGTCAATGTATAAGTAATTATTTTTCTTGTAAACCGTTTATATACAACAATCATGTTCCAGCAATCGACTTTATTCTAGTTAATATTAATATTGATAGGATATGTAATGAAATATTTTTCCATATACAGGAATATCTGACATTATTTTGACGATATTCTATCCATATGAGTCCATTATTATATCGATATTACTATTTCAGTTTCTTGCAAGCCATTGATGTTTTCAAAAAGTCAGTGTATGATTGCTTAATCAAGAAAAATTTAATAATACTCCAATGAGTACAGCTATATCAGTTCTGTCTGGTAAAATTGCAAAAGGAGGACATAAGATGAAGATGTCGGTTGAATCAATTCCGGAATTGATGACACAGGAAGTAATGACACGGCCTGGTGAAATTATTTTTCATAAAGTGCCAGTCCCGCAGCCAGGCCCCGACCAGGTACTTGTGAAAATCAAAAGGATCGGAATCTGCGGCAGTGATATTCATGTCTATCATGGTACTCACCCATATACAAAATATCCTGTTACCCAGGGACACGAAGTATCCGCCCAGATTGTTGGGAGAGGCAATTATGCTAAAAAATATGAAATCGGGCAGAGAGTTGTAATTGAGCCACAGGTTTTCTGCGGACGGTGCTATCCGTGTATGCACGGTAAGTACAACCTTTGCGAGAATCTGAAGGTTATGGGGTTCCAGACAACCGGAACCGCAAGCGAGTATTTTGCGGTGGATGAATCCAAGTGTACACCGATTCCTGATAATATGACTTACGATCAGGCAGCTATGATCGAGCCGCTTGCGGTTACAGTCCATGCAGCAAAACGATTTGATGTCAAGAATGCCAAAGTCGTTGTTTTTGGCTGCGGCCCGATCGGGATCCTGCTTTGCCAGTCTCTGAAGGCTTTCGGAGCATCGCAGGTTCTCGCCACAGACATCTCGGACTATCGGCTTGAGCTTGCCAGGAAAGTCGGTGCCGATTTTACAGTAAATACCAAGGAACATGATTTTGGAAAATCACTGATTGAATTCTTCGGGCCAGATAAAGCAGATGTCATGTTCGACTGTGCAGGAAATGACATTACAATGAACAGTGCCATTCAGAACGCAAGAAAGGGGAGTACGATCATTCTTGTCGCTGTCTTCGGAAAAATGGCGAATGTCGATCTCGCCAAGCTGAATGACTCTGAACTGGATCTGAATACAACGATGATGTACCGACATGAAGACTACGTAGATGCAATCCGTCTTGTCAGTGAGGGAAAAATCAAGCTTGAACCGCTCATGAGCAATCACTTTGCATTCACGGATTATCTGTCTGCTTATCAGTATATTGACACACACAGAGAAACGACCATGAAGGTACTGATCGACGTCGATCCAGAAAGTGATGAAACCGATTAATGTCTGAGCGCAAAATACCGCCAGCCGGGCAATCGGCTGGCGGTTCAAAACGAAGAATATTACTTTCTGCTGATTGCCTTCTTTGCTGCCGCAGCAATATCTGCAGGAGCCAGGCCATAATGAGCAAGCAGCTCGAATGCAGGACCTGAATGCCCAAAGACATCATGTACACCTACGAACTCCTGTGGAGCATAAGCGTCTGAAGTAACCAGGACCTCGGAAACGGCGCTTCCAAGTCCGCCAATGATGTTGTGTTCCTCGCAGGTTACAATCGCTCCCGTTTCCTTTGCAGCCTTGATGACCAGATCTCTGTCAATTGGCTTGATGGTATGCATATCAATCACGCGTGCGTGAATTCCGTCAGCTTCAAGAAGCTTCTGAGCCTTGAGGGATTCCTGTACCATCAGACCGCACGCGATAATTGAGACATCATTGCCATCGGTCAGAGTTACGCCTTTTCCAATTTCGAACTTATAGCTTTCTGTCTGCTCAGTCACAACATCCAGCTTGCAGCGGCCTGTACGCAGGTAGCAAGGCCCCTTCTTCTCCAGTATCGCTTTTGTTGCCAATCTTGTCTCATATCCGTCACAGGGAACAACGACTGTCATCCCTGGAATTGTACGCATCAGGGAGATATCCTCAAGTGCCTGATGTGTTGCGCCATCCTCTCCTACGGTCAGTCCGGAATGGCTCCCGACTACCTTCACGTTCAGACCCGGATATACAACATCGTTGCGGACCTGATCATACACGCGTCCGGAAGCGAAGATTGCAAATGTATTCACGAGTGCAGTTGCTCCGCATGCCGCAAACCCTGCTGCAACATCGACCATATTTGCCTCTGCAATCCCCATGTTGAAGAAGCGATCCGGATATTTTTCCGCAAAATACTGTGTCATCGTACAGGACTTCAGATCCGCATCAAACACATAGATATTTTCGTTTCCGCCAAATTCAGCAAGTGCCATTCCATAAGCAGCTCTTGTAGAAATCTGTTCTCCCATTGATCAGCCCTCCAGTTCCGCGATCTTCGCGTCAATTTCCTTGAATGCCGTTTCCCACTCCTCAGGCGTCGGCTGTCCGCCGTGGAAGCGAACCTGGTCTTCAAAAACCGATACCCCCTTGCCCTTGACAGTGTCACACACGATCACAGTCGGTTTCCCCTTCTGCTCCTTCGCAAGCTCTACCGCGTCACCGACCTGCGCTGTGTCGTGTCCATTCACTCTGATGACGTTCCAGCCGAACGCCTCAAACTTCTCACCGATCGGATACGGAGACATAACCTCTTCCAGGCGGCCGTCCAGCTGGATTTTATTGTTGTCTACAAACCCGATCAGGCTGTCCGCTTTGTAAAAGCCAGCAGCCATAGCAGCTTCCCAGACCTGGCCCTCCTGGATCTCACCATCGCCCAAAATGCAATACACATGGTTGCCGTATTTTTTACATTTCCCATAAAGTGCCATCCCAAGTGCTACAGACAGCCCTTGTCCAAGAGAGCCTGCTGACATATCAACACCCGGCACATGAATTTCGACATGTCCGGACAGGTCACTGTCGATCTTTCGGAAGGTCTTCAGATGCTCTACCGGAAAGAACCCTCTCAGTGCAAGTGTGCTGTACAAAGCCGGTGAACAATGCCCCTTGGAAAGCACAAGGCGATCTCTATCCGCCTTGTGCGGATCTTTTGGATCGATGTTCATCTCGTCAAAATACAAAACTGACAGGATCTCCGCGATCGACATAGAACCGCCAATGTGGCCCGAGGAGACTGTATGAATCGTCTCCAGCAGCGTCTTGCGGATTTTATAAGCTTGAAGAGAAAGGTCCTTTGCCTTTTCCTTATTCATATTCATTCCTCCATATCTCGGGCAGGTGTCAAACCCGCCTTAACTTAGAACTTCTGACTTCTTATTTCTCCGTCCCTGTCTTTATGCTACCTTATTTCGTTTCCCTGCTGTGCGAAACAGTTCTGTCAGCTCCTCTGCCTTCCTCGCCGCACTGTGATCTTTCCAGAGCACGAACATCGCGTTCTCATTCTCTGCAAACATGTCCGTCAGAGACAGCGGAATTCCCACCCGGTTCACTGCTACCAGCGTCGAACCCGTTGTGTCGATTCCAATTCCTGCAATTCTTTCAGCCACTTCTGATCCAGCCAGCTTTACCACCTCGCTCACGCAGGCAGGAAAGCTTTCGATATAGTCTAACGGATGCTGCCTGAATACCGCATTCTCCGGATGCTGATTTTTCCCTCTTTCCATCTTGGGTACATTGATGTCGCCGAAGCCAGCACCCTTCCGCTTACGGTGTTTACTACAACCGCTCTGACGGAATCACTTCCAAAATCCACCCCGATTACGCATCTGTCCATCCAGTTCAATCTCCTCAGTCAAAACAGCGCAAGGCTGCTCCTTTGCCATCGACAGAATCCATTATAGTATGCCATATCAGCATCAAATACCCAAAAGGAACAGCATGGCTTTCAATGCCATACTGTTCCTTCTCCATCACTGTAATGCGATTCTTCTCTTACTCCATGCAAGCCCAGACCTGATATTTCTCTTTTTATTACTGCCCGCTCAGACTGCTGAGACAAGCTCGAATCAGTGTATTAAACTGATCAGCATGCCATGCACTTCTGCCGACATAAAGGCCGTCAATATGCTCCTGCCGGATCAGCGGGACAGCATTCTCCATGTTTACGCTCCCGCCATACAATACAGGTATCTTCGCACTGTTTTCTCTACCGAATATTTCATCCAGGCAAGTTCTAATTTCAGAGTGCATTTCTTCCGCATATTCAACCGACGCCGGTTTTCCATTGACACCGATCGCCCATACTGGTTCATAGGCAACCATAATATGATCCGCCATTTGAGGATCCACGCCCTTGAAACCGAGCTTTAACTGAGTGCGCAAAATCTCACGACTGATGCCGCCCTCCTTCTGCTCGCCCGTTTCTCCAATACACAGCAATGCAGTAAAGCCGTGATGAAGGGCACACAAAACCTTCCGGTTTTCCATTTCATCCGTTTCAAGAAACACATGTCTCCGCTCGGAATGCCCTGCCATCATCAGATGAATGCCCAGTTCTTCTAACATCAGAGGGCTGATTTCTCCCGTAAACTGCCCTTCGTCTTCCCAGCCCATATTCTGGGCGCCGATTTGAATCAGCGACTGATCCACACACTTCACTGCCTCGGGAAGGGATGTATAAGACGGAATAACAAACAGTTTGATCGTGTCACGGCTGATATCCCTCGTCAGCTGTTCCAAGCTGACCAGATAGTCATGCGTCATCCGGATATTCTTATACATCTTCAAATTTGTTCCAAAATATACCCTCTTCATGGTAAATCCCCACCTGACTATTTAAACTGTTCCTGCTCGTAGTTTACAATTGCGTCTACCTTTTTTCCGGACCGCTCATTATAGGTATACGTGCAGTCCAGGTAAGCCTTGATCAGTTCCTTCGCCAGCATATTTCCCGTCACCTGGCTGCCCAGGGTAATGATATTGCAATTATTGCTCAGGCAGGCTCTTTTTGCAGAATAAACATTATTGACATTGGCAGCATAGGCACCCTTCACCTTGTTTGCTGCAAGCATGACACCAAGGCCGGTGCCGCAGAACAAGATTCCTCTGTCATACTTCTTTGCCGCTACCGCCTCCGCGACTTGAATTGCCACATGTGCGTATATCACGTCGTCACTGCCAAAATCAGTCACTTCATGTCCAAGACTGCGTACATATTCCATCATCTCTTCCTTAAATGCCTTTGCATTCGGATCGCAACCCATCGCAATTTTCATAAACATGTCTCCATTCCGCCGCTTTCGGCTCGCATCCCCTTCGATTTACCGCTTCTGTTTTACTTTACACCTACCGTCTGAAACCGTGCAACTCTATTCTTATTTCGAATATACCGTTTTCTCAAATTCAACCAACTCATTAAATTCTTTTCCGCAGGCTTCCGCCTCCCTGCTGGATACTCCCTTCAGGTGCTCTGCTTCAAGCCAAGCATTCGCCATCTCCAGCCCCATTACATTTCCTATGATAAAACCGCCCATACACAAAACATTTGTATTGTTGATTGTCCTTGAGCGGCGTGCCTGATAGACGCTTTCGCAAAGCGCCGCATAGATTCCGCGATGCTTATTGCAGATAATCGATACGCCCATTCCCGTTCCGCATATGGCAATGCCTCTGTCATATATCCCGCTCTGTACCGCTTCTGCTACAGCCTTTGCAGCGTCCTGATAAAGGACAGGTTCTTCCGGGTCGACATCTGTCACATCGTACCCTTCTTCACGCAGGTGATCCCTGATAAAATTCTTGAGCGTCATCCCATTAGGATCCGCTCCCATGATAACCTTCCTGACATTCTCGTTTTTCATGCAAGTACCTCTTCATTCATCGTATTCTCGATATATTCACGCATGCTTCTGAATATGATATAGACCGATGTCGCACCCGCATCCTGATGACCTATAGCCCGTTCCATCAGAGATTTGGCCCGTCCGAATTTTGCAATATAGTTCTTTGTGTTTTCCATACCCTGCCTGGCACCTTCTTCTCCGGCTCGAAGCATATCCACAAAAGAATCATTCCTGTGCGCATTCATAGCCCCTACAGCAGGTGCCAATGCGTCAACCATGGTCTTATCACCAACCTGAGCACCACCACGTTTTTGAATGGCTTCCAGGCTCTTCTGTTCCATATCGGCAAAGTCGGCTGGCTGCAGCTCTGTTTGAGGAGCCATTCCATCCGCTCCGGCAAGAAACAGGCTTCCAAAAATAACGCCTGACGCTCCTCCCATGGACATGAGCATCTGCTCTCCTGCCTCTTCAAATATCTTGTACACGTTGGATTCACCCTTCATGGCAAGAAGTTTTCTTCTGGCTTTCTGCATCCCGCCAGCCATGCCAATCCCATGATCACCATCGCCAATCGCACTGTCAATTTTTGTCAGATACGGCTTACTGGAGATAATCTTGCCAGCCACATACATCAGCATGTTCCGGGCATCCTCCGCTGAAAGCTTTGAGAGAATCCCCGGAGCGCTTCTTTCAATTTTTACATTCTCTTCGGAAGTCTCTTCGCTTACCTCTTCCTCTACCTCTTCCGTGTCCACGAAGCCGGCCACAGCGTTCGAAACACTTCCCTTAGCAAAAAACGGAGTGTAGCATGGCATATCAAAATATCGTTTCAGTTCCTCATCCATTCTCATGATGGTAATAGAAAACCCGCCCATGGCCATGCAGGTGCAATAGGATCCGATCTCCGCATCGTGTATTTTCAGACCATCTTCTTCAAGTCTTCTGTGAAGGTTGTAGTAGACAATATTCTGCTCCAGCATGGATGTGGAGCCCAGTCCATTGACCATGACGGAGATCTCCTCGTCAGGTTTCAGATCCATCTCCTTCTTTAGTTCACTGTACATACGGTCCACAATGACATCAGCTGTTGTGAACTTGGTTCTTTCGATTCCCGGTTCGCCATGCAGCCCCATACCATATTCCATCTCATCTTCAGCCATCGTAAACGTCGGCTCTGTATTCCCCGGCAGGGTAGCCGGATACGTAGCGACTCCGATCGAGTTGATATGGTCTCTTGCCTTTTCCGTGATACGTAATACTTCTTCGAGTGAAAGCCCTGCATCAGCAGCCCCACCGGCCACCTTGAACGTAAACACATCACCGGCAATACCGCGCCGGTCCCCGATTCTTTCCCTTGGAGCCGATGTGCAGTCATCCCATACCCGGACATGCGCTGTCTGAATTCCATTCTTACGGCAGATCTCCTCGCCCATATCAAAGTTCAGATTGTCTCCCGCATAGCAGCCGTAGATAAACAATACCCCTTTCCCCTGATCGACCGCTTTCGCCGTCTCATAAATCAGATTCGGATTCGGCGATGCACAGATGTTCCCACAGCAGGCAGCGTCTGCCAGTCCTGCCCCGACATATCCCGGAAATAGCGGCTCATGACCGCTTCCGCCTCCAATCACGATGGCCACTTTGTTTTTTCGATGCCCTCTGTAGACAATTGCATTGTAATCTTTAATCTTCCGAAGCATATCCCGATGAGCCAACGTATAACCTATCAGAGACTGCTCGACACAATTTTCAATATCCTTGTTTAAAAACTGTTTTGCCATAGTTTTCTACCTTCAATCCTTTTTTCGCCCGGTCAAGAACGAAGATACTCCATTGTCCGTATCATACCATTCAGCACATTTTCACTGAACTCTTCGTATCTCGGCACAATCTCAAGATACTGATACACATCATCCAAGCCGCTTTCATGGGTTGTCTTTTTGATATATTCAGCTGTCAGCATACCTTTCTGATGTGTAAAATCCCAATGTTCATCCCACAGGCCATCTGTCTGCTGCAGATGAATGGCTCCAATATATGGGCCGCATGCTCTCATCCATAGCCCCATATCTGCTTCCTTCCCAAGAAGCGGTTTGAAAAGGGCATGTCCCCAGTCCAGTAGAAGCCTGACCGGAATCGCACTGTCTTCCAGACTCTTCATCAGCCTCAGTGATCCTTCTATGTCATGTGGTTCCTCGCTGAACAGCGGTGTTGCCTCGATCTGGATTTGTGTAAGTCCTGCTGACTTTCCATAGTCGGCCAACCTGAAAAGTGCTTCTATCATCTCCTGGTAAAGCGCTTCTTTTCTCCCGGAGTCCTTCGCATCAGACACAGAATATGTCCCGGCAGGACTTCCCATAACGGAGGATCCCAGTTCAAGCGTAAGATCAGCAGCTCTCTTAAAGTATTCAAGAGCGATCTCTCTTTGATCCTTGTCTGGAGCCAGAAGATGTGGAAATGCATAGGCTGCGTTCCCACCAAATGTACAGTCAATTGAAACTCCATGTTCCGTAAAAGCCTGTCTGAATCTTGCCGCTATGCGCTTTCTTGCTTCTTCCGGCCACCAGGGATCAATCAGATCCCAGGAAAATTGGATGTGTTCCGTTCTGAGTGTTTTTCCGCATATCTCAGCCAGCCTCTCCGGTTCCATCCATCTTTTAACAGCAAAAGACAAATTAAGTCCGAGTTTCATTCAAATCCATCCCTCCTGTCGCTTCACACCGCCAGCCGCTGACTGTCAGTTCAGCTTGATCTTGCGCTGTCTGTTCTCACGGATAATCTCAGTGATTGAGCTGAAGGAGATTGCCAGGACAACAACCACACCGCTGACTGCCTGCTGCCAGTATGCATTGACACCAAAAAGAACAATCATGTTGGAGATAATCGATATGATCGCCGCACCAATCAAAGCGCCGGCCGGATTGCCGATGCCGCCGTTAAGAGACACGCCACCGATGACAGAAGCCGCAATCGAGTTCATCGGCCAGCTCTCACCAAGGGTCGACTGGGCAGAGCCAAGACGGCATACATACAGAAGTCCCGCCAGGGCAGAGATCATTCCAACAATCGAATAGATCATAACACGAATCCGATCCACACGAATCCCAAGAATCTTGGCTGCTTCACGGCTGTTGCCAACCGCATATATATAACGTCCTGTCTTGGTTTTGTACACAAGAAAAAGGATGACAACCAGAACAATCAGACAGAAAACGAAAGGAACCGGTATCGCACCGATGTTTCCCTTGCCGAGGACTGTAATGTTTTCCGGAATGTTGGTGATGGCTTTTCCTTTTGTCAAAACCAGGTTGATGCCCCCGTACACTCCCTGCATGCCGATCGTTGCAACCATTGAATTCAGGCGAAGTTTTGTGATGATCATACCATTGATAAACCCAAACAAAAGGCCAAGCAGCAGCCCAATCATCAACGCAATCCACGGATTGATCTTTGCGTCAACCATCATCATTCCGGCAAGGATCCCGCATAAAGTTGCTATCTTGCCAACTGAAAGATCAAGTTCACCGACCAGTAAAAGCAACGACTGCGCAATGCCGATCATGCCTACGGTCGCTACATCCCTCATCAATGACTGAAGGTTGTATGTATCAAGAAAATACGGAGACCCGATGCTGGCAACAATAATCATGACAACCAGGACACCACAGATTGCTGTCATGTTGCTCTTCTTCAGTCTGGAAAGAATGCCATTCGTTTTTTTCTCTTTTGCTTCACTCATTAATAATACCCTCTTTTTCCTGATGATTCACACCAATAATCGAACTCAACAACAGCGATTTCTGCTCGTCCTTGCCGAACTCGCCGGATTTCTCTCCCTGATACATCGCAATTACACGGTTTGAACACTTCATAATTTCTTCCATCTCGGATGAAATCAGAATAATGCCGATCTGTTTTTCCTCGGCAAGCTGCTTCATCAAACGATAGATTTCCGTCTTCGTTCCGACATCTATTCCCTTCGTCGGCTCATCAAAAACAAGTACCTTCGGCTGTGTGCTCATAGCCCTTCCGATGATGACCTTCTGCTGATTCCCGCCGCTCAGAAACTGAATCTCCTTGTCCGCATCCGGTGTTTTTACTGCATATGTCTCTATGACACTGTCTGCAAGCGTCTGCTCCTTCTTACGGGATATACCGATGGCAGATTTCAGCTGATCAAGAGACGATATGGATATATTCTCCCGGATCGACAAAGCCGGAAGGATCCCTTCTTTTTTTCTCTCCTCCGGAAGATATATGAATCCGTGCTCAACTGCATAATGCGGGTCGTTATTCTTCCATGGCTTGCCTTCAAGCCGGATTGTTCCTTTCAACACAGGGAGATAGCCCAGGATCGTCTGCATTAATTCACTGCGGCCGGCACCAACCAGTCCTGTGAATCCCAGGATTTCACCCTTGTACAGCTTGAAGCTGATGTCTCTGAACATGACGCCTGTCAGATGTTCCACCTCAAGCAGAACCTGATCAGAAACTTTGTCGGAATAAAATTTCTGATCCATATTGACTTCATGCCCGGTCATCTGTCTGATGACCCAGGCTGTATCCACATCACTGATTTTGGCATCCGAAATTTTTTCACCATTTCTGAAAACCGTAATCACATCGCCAAGCTGAAAGATTTCCTCCAGCTTATGAGATATAAAAATAACAGCCTTCTGTGCTTCCCGGACGCGGCGTATAATGTTAAAGAGGATTTCCGTATCCTTGGTTGTCAGGGATGTGGTTGGCTCATCCAGCATCAGGACATCGTAATCGCTGTTGTTGACCGCTCTTGCGATCTGAACCAGCTGCTGAGATGATACAGATATATCTTTTACAAGGTCATCCGGTTTGACCGGTATTCCGAATTTTTCAAGAACAGGCTCCGCTTTCTTCTGCAGCTCTCTCTGATTGACTCCCTTTTTCATCCCAGATTTTTCAAACGGCATGAACAAGTTCTCCGCTACCGTCATATATCTGAACAGATCTATTTCCTGGGGAACATAAGCTACTTTTTTAAACAGTTCCTTGTTCTTCAGTGCGTCTTCGCCATGGATAAACACCTCACCCTTTTCAGGCTCATACACACCTGTGAGGCATTTGATCAGCGTACTTTTCCCCGCCCCGTTTTCACCAATAATACAGTGAATCTGTCCAGGCTCAAAAGCAACACTGACGTCATTCAAGGCGACAACGCCTGGAAAAAGCTTTGTGATGTGTTTCGCTTCAAGTATACTCATTGAGTGCCTCTCTGATAAAATCGGGAATCTGCAGACAGTCTCCTGTTTTCAGATTCCCGATTCCAATCAACATATTATTTGACGATTATGTACCTGCAGCTTCGTGTTTTGAATCATCTGGTATGGCAACCTGAAATACTCAATTGTCCGCCTCTGTTGTCTGCTCATTGTTTGCAAGCATCTCCGATCCGCCATTCGTTACGATGTCTTTCCACTCATCAATATTAGACTCATCGATGTACGCAATACCTGTATCAACCTTCGCCGGGATATCCATGCCATGTGCTGCCTGCCACATGCAAAGAACGGAATAAGAGCCCTGCATCTGTGGAAGCGTTGAGGAAGTTGCCGTGATGACATCCGGAATGTAGTCCAGAATCTCAATAAGGTTATCCATGGATACGAACTTCACCTGTCCGGCCTTGCCTGCTTCTTCAATGGCCGCTGCAATGCCTGAACCGCCTGCGTCACAGTTGAGGAACCCTGCCAGATCCGGGTTTGCTGCCAACACAGCTGCAGCCTGAGACTTAGCCGTTTCAACATTATCATTATCAATACCGCCATCAATGACCTCAATATCCGGGTACTTAGCAAGAGCGTCCAGATGTGCCTGATATCTTTCAGCGTGGTTTGGCGCGGAAGGTGCGCCCTGCATAACGGCTACCTTTCCTTTCTCTCCTATCAACTCCGCCAGTTTGTCAGCTGCCAGTGTCGCCTGTTCGGTAAAATCATTTCCGACAGATGTAAGCCCTGAGCCCTCCGGGGACGGTGCATCAAAAAGGACAACCTGAATGCCCTGAGCCTGGATCTCTTCAATGACCGCCTTGCTCCCCTCATAGTCAACCGGATCAAGAGCAATTCCATCCGGATGGGTAGCTGCTGCCTGTTCCAGCGTGGAGTTCTGGCTCACAACATCAGCTGTCTCCGGTGCCCGGTAGTCGATCGTAACTTTGCTGCCTGTCTGCTCCGAAAGCAGGTCAGCCTCGTTCTGTGCACCGATATTGACCTGATCGAACCATGCATGGACGCACTTCGGGACGATGACAAACGTCATGTCATCATCAGCCGCCTGTGCGGTGGTTCCTGCCATCGCCGCAATAGCCATGGATGCTACGATTGCTGCTACAATCTTCTTTTTCATACGAACCTCCTGTAAAATTGCACTGTGTTTTAAACTATCTGTATCATATCAAGCCACACCTTCATGCACAATGCGGGAATATTTATATTTGGTGGGAGCGTCTTAAGATGTTATGACGAATCGCAGCGGAATTCTCGAATTATCTTTGTGCATTCTATTTACAATTCACTATCCACACGAATCATTTTGTCCGCTATATCCTCAATATATTCAGGCTGAGAGACAAGGAGAATGATTGCGCTTCCCTCTGCTGCCATCTTTTTCAGGAAAGATTCAATAATAATCGCGTTATAGCTGTCACACTTTGAGAACGGAGCCCTGAGAATAAAAACCTGCGGCTTATAGATCAGCCATCGCTTCATCAGTACGATAATTCTGGATCTTTGATCCAGTTCACTCATCTTCTTTTCTGCCTGTATATCCTCCATCGATAATTCATTACAGACATAGTTCTGTATTCCATTATGGTTCAATAGATAACTTCCGAAAGACATCTTGCCTATTAGCGGGAAAAGCATATTCGCGCTGGCACTCAGGGACTCAAAAGTCCCGTCTTCCGGACTGTCCCCCGGCTTTTCAGCCGCAATAATCCTGTGCCTTAAAAAATCTTCGTGACTTCTGGGATGCATATACCCTTCTCCCATATCGTAAGATGTTTCAGGACTGATCACCCTTCCTGACAGCAGATAAAAGAGCCGCATCATCGTTCCCAATTCAGAAGAGATGAATGCAATGATTTCTCCCTTCATAAAAGAAATCTCGCGTTTTCCTTCAATTGAGATATTCATATTTGACAAGCGATACGCCGTTTTCTGTATGGAAAATGCCTTCATACTTGTCATACTCGCTTCCAGTTCTCTTTTTTTCCGACCAATCGTATATCCCAGAAAATACTGATCCAGTATTTTCATGTCTGCTGAAGCAGCATTGCACTTCCTTACAATCTGCCCTCTTCTGAAGATCAGGAATTCGTCTGCCATTATGGCTGATATTTTCTCGGAATCGCAGAATACGACAGCTGCCATTCTTCCCTGAATCAGTTTTTTTATCGTCACCGCCAGAAGCCTTACGGAGTCCATATCCATTCCATCGAATTCTCTCTCAAGAAGCAGCACTTTCTTTCCGGATCTAAGCGCCCGGATGACGTCGACAATTCTCTTGTCGACCTCATTCAAATCCTCCATTCTGGCATTCAGGTCCAGGCTGATATGCAGCCCCTGAACATAGGCCGTGAGTTCTTCTTTTTTCCTATGCAGCTTCCTCGCACTCAGGATGCCCTTCATTTCATCCAGTCCGATAAAATCTGCCACTGTCCAGTCTTTCACCTTGTAATTCTGAGGTGCCATGATATAGATATATTTTCTAAGCTGTGTCGTTGTCTCTATTGCGTTTCCATAGATGTAAAAAACGTTCGGCGGCAGCAAGAAGATACGTTCTGCCGTCATCAGATCGATTACGAGTTGTTTCCCTGATGCAGCCAGTCCCAGCAGCGCCGTCACTTCCCCCTCAAACAGGTTAAACGATGCATGTATGAGACTCCTTCTGCCTTCCTCGAAAAGATTCAGGTCATTGACCCGCAGTATCAGTTTTTTCATGATCCAGATCTATCTTCCCTTTGTAATTTGCAGGGAGCATGATTTCCACATCTGTCCCCAAGCCATAGCTGCTGTATACTTCGACACCATACTTATTTCCAAAAAGAATCTGAATCCGCCGATGAATATTGGGTAATGCGATTCCTGTATTTCTCTCGCTTTTACCATCATCCAGGCTTATGGTATCTCCATGAATCTGATCATTCAGTTTTTTTAATTCATCCAGGTGCATTCCAACGCCATTGTCCGAAACCGTAATCATCAGCTCCTGCTCTGTTGTTGTCACCTCAATCGTTACTCTTCCGTCTTCCGTCTTGTCCGCCAATCCATGGTAAATGGCATTCTCAACAACAGGCTGCAGGATGAGCTTTGGCACCAGATAGTCATACGCCCGCATATCCTCCTCTTCAACGATAAGCTCCATGCTGAAACGATTATTAAACCGGTACCGCTGAATATCCATATAGTTTTTTGCATTGTTGATTTCATCTCGCAAACGTACCATGTTTCCTGTGCGACTGATGCTGTAACGAAAAAAATTGGCAAGCGTTTTTATCATTCTTGCAACTACGACATCATCATTCACCAAGGCTTCGCCGCGAATAGATTCCAGCGTATTATACAGAAAATGCGGATTGATCTGACTCTGTAAAGCTGTAAGCTCTGTTTGTTTATTTAAGATCTGAGCATTGCCTGCCTGCACCTTTTTGTCTGCATAGCTTCGGATCAGATCATAGAGCTGCCCCATCAGCTTATCCGTTCCAAGGCTTCTCTCAATCTCATTTTCCAATGTATGTGCATCCTTGTTGCTGTCAAGGAGTCTCCACAGCCGTGAAACATATCGGAGGAATCTGTATCGCAGACAATAATACATGAAAACTCCAGAGAGCATAATAACTGCCCCAAGAACAAACTCGGCTATGTCTCCATGCCCCACGGCAATCACAGCGATCCCGGCGATCTCGAAGGCACAGACTTCGAACAGTAATATACCTTTCATACCTTTTCCAAAGCTCCTGACTAAGAATGAAGACGCCTGTATATTGCTGGCTTTGTGCCGACTACCTTTCTGAACAGCTGACTGAAATACTTGGAGTCTTTGTATCCCACCTCTTCTGCTATTACAAGGATCGTTTCATTTGTATTCACCAGTAGCTTCTTTGCTTCATTTATTCTCGTTTTCACAATATATTCGCTGAAATTCATCCCAATCTCTTTTTTGAATACCGTACTCAGATAGATTGGATGAAGCCCTACCAGGTCGGCCACTTTTTCCAGAACAATTTTTTCGCGAAAATGTTCGTCGACATACCTCTGGGCCTCCATCACCGGCTTGGAAATCCGCTGTTCAGCTGCTTCCCGAAGGCCGTCCACATAAGTTATCAGAGCGTTTTTGATAAGAAGAACCATATCGTCGATATGGTGACAATGTTGTGCGCAATGCAGGATATTTATAAAATAATGATACTTTTCACTGTTTGGCTCAGACGGTCCCAATAATAAGTACACAATCTGTTCCGTCAGTTTATAACACAGGGTCATGTCAATCTTTTTTTCCGTCAGAAGCTCCTGAAACATCCCCTCAATATCCGCTACCAACAGTCCCGACTCATAATTATTGTAAAAAGCAATGAGCGTACTCCTGTGTCTGTCCATAATCCTATCAACGGCTTTGACATCTGAAACATCAATTTCCGCTTCGCTGATCAGTCTCTCAGTGCCGAAACGAAGACGGTTGCATACCGCACGATAGGCTCCTGTAACCGAATATTTGATATCACTGAAACTGTCCACCTCCCGGCCTGCTCCGATGGTTACAACATACTGTTCAAAGCCAATCAGATAGTCATCCAGTTCCACAAGAAGGGCATTCAAAAGATGCGGGATCTCCCTGGCCTTTCCGTGGTTGTAGTTCACCAGGCAGTACATATGGAGATCTTCCCTGACTGTCATCAGGATTTCGTTGACCGTTTCCTTCAACCTGCTTTCTACAATCTCCATTACCCTTTCAGTTGTAATTTTGTCCTGTTTGGTATCGAACTTCTTGTAATCCATGTAATCTAACTTAATGTCATATACCTGATAGCAGTCACCACGGATACTGATTTCGCTTTCTATATTTTTTTCATCAATCTGCCCATCCAGGATCTGTTTCAGCAGATCATCCCGAATGATCCGTTTGCTTTTATCAACCTCCTGTTGAAGCTCTTGTGTTCTTCTGACTTCATTAGAACTGATCCTGATCCTTTTCCCGATCGCCTCCAGCTCTGAGTTCAGTTCATCCTCATTGACCGGCTTCAGGATATAGCTTCGGACACCATACTGCAACGCCTGATGTGCATACTCAAACTCTTTATACCCACTGATAACGATAAACTCTGTCGATATTTTCAGGTTTCTGACTTCTCTGATCAATTCCAACCCGGACAGCTGTGGCATGCGAATATCTGTAAGTACAATTTCCGGCTGGTTATTTCTGATAAAATTCAATGCCTTGATGCTGTTGTCAAACACTCCGATACATTTCATATTGAGTGAATCCCAGCATATGATTTTCCGAAGCAGCTGGCAAATGTGTATTTCATCATCCACAATAATGACCCGGAGCGTATTCTGTTCCATCCTTCCACCCCACATTTCTGAAAAAGGCAAATCACGATGCCTGTTATCCGCCCCTTAGCATGAAGAAGCTGCCGCGCAGTCGAATCCTCAACCATTGCGGCAGCTCATCTGTTAAAGTTTATTCCTGATTATGTATGACTATGATCAAACGATAGAATATGCCCCATCAACGATAATGTCACTGCCAGTCGTATATCCCGCTGCCGGAGATGCCAGATAAAGAACAGCGGGTACCAGCTCCTCAGGTTTCGCCATCCGGTGCAGCGGCATCAACGGCATCCATGCGTCCATTAGCTCCTGATCGACAAACTTCGGGTCAATTGACATCGGCGTCGCAACATATCCAGGACTCAGGGAGTTCACGCGGATTCCATAATCCGCCCACTCAATTGCAAGGGACTTGGTCATATGCATGACACCTGCCTTTGAAGCATTGTATGCAGCCTGGCGCTGCGGAATATTGACAATCGTGCCAGACATAGAAGCCATATTGATGATACTTCCCTTGATCTTCCCATCGATCATTGTTCTCGCTACTTCTCTCGCCATGATATACTCTCCGGTAAGATTGACATCAATCACATGTCTCCACTCCTCTACCGTAGCTTCATAGGCATCTTTGTGGTAACAAATACCAGCATTGTTAAACAGAATGTCAATATGTCCAGATTTACTGATAATTTCAGCCACTGCAGCCTTCACCTGCGCTTCATCTGTCACATCACACGATACATAATATGCTTTCCCGCCGGCTTCCTCGATTTTCCGGATTGTCTCATCCGCACCATGTCTGCATACAATCACAAGGTCAGCTCCTGCCTGTGCCAGGCCAAGGGCAACCGTCTGGCCGATTCCCTGGCCACCGCCTGTCACCACCGCTACCTTGCCTTTAAGGCCAAACAATTCCTCAAGATACATCATGAAATCCCCCTTCCCGGTCGCTAATACTCTACCGAATCCTCATCAGTTCTTGTCATTTCCAATATACTAGACGTATACCAGCCGCCTGTCCTGCACTTATAACTTCTGACTAAACTCTACTTTTTCGTGATTCGGTCCCAGAATCGTAAAGTAACGCACTCCGTTCGAATAAAATGGAAGCTGGCATATTTTACCTTCCAGCGCCTCATATCCTAAAGACTTTGTATAAGAATATACCGCTTCAATATCTGGTGTGCTGAGTGCAACATGATCCCAGCTGCCATCTGCCAAAGCAGGATGTTCTCCCTGATAGATTTCAATGACACAGTCACCATTTTTCAAAAAGATACTTTGATCCTTTGTCCCTTGCCAGTCAACTTCAAATCCCAGCTGTTTGTAGAAATGAACTGTTTTATCGACATCCGCAGTCGGCAGCCCCAGGTGTGCCATTCCTGTCATCAGTTTTTCTTCCATCTCTCCATCTCCTTTTTGGTTTTTATATAACCACAGCAATTAAATCAACCATAAAACAGTGCATGTCGTGAAAATCTTTTTCACATAATACTCTAAAAACGCAGTCTATAAAACATGTTTTTAAGTGATACTGCTTTTTTAATAATCAAATTCTATATTCTCTTTGTTTTACTGTCAATATGTTGGATTGATGCGTATAAACATAAAATATTTTTTCGCCCGCAAAGCATTTCCCTGTTTTTATGCTGATTCATTATTTCTTCACTTACTCGAGATTCGCATGTTTTTGAAAAGCTCTGTCCAGCGGTATTCCATTCTTCCCCGCAAGCGGTACTATCATGGCATCTCCAATAAAAAGAATGCTTTGCTCAAACAGGCTTCCGCCAGGAAGAACCGTTTGCTTCTGACCAGAGTCGTCCACCTTATCCGACCTTGCATCAACCTCTACAATTAAATCTGCAAGCTTACCAAGCACCGACTCTCTGCGAATTGTAATGGCTGCAACCATGCCTCCGATTTTTTTTGCCTTTTCCGCCACGGCAATCGTATAGGTAGTCTCACCGGAACCGGAAGCCGTAATCAAAAGATCTCCCTTTTGAAATGCAGGCGTCGTCGTATCTCCGACAATATAGCACTGAAATCCTAATTGCATCAGCCGCATCGCCATGCATCGAAGCATTAGCATCGACCTTCCGGCCGCCGCAAAAAAAATATGGTCGGCTTCTTGAATCGCCTGCATCAGACGATCAAGCTGTTCCTGATGCAATTCTCCCAGGGTCTGCCTGAGCTGACCCGCCGCAAGGACAGCGGTCTCCCTCACATCCTGTT
>Ga0256404_1006739_pt1 | contig 18726 bp, 15 predicted proteins | sample RumenRJG_01DNA_FD_185990 | JGI IMG/M metagenome (GOLD analysis project Ga0256404, IMG submission 185990) | Bovine rumen microbial communities from Lethbridge, Alberta, Canada - RJG_01 | ecosystem: Host-associated > Mammals > Digestive system > Stomach > Rumen | place: Canada: Alberta | collected...
AGATCCCGTCTTGATCGCAATCCCATGCGCATCATCGACTGCAAGGAGGAGAAGTGCAGGATCATCTGCAAGGGTGCGCCCCGCACCATAGATTTCCTCTGCGATGACTGCAAAGCGCATTTTGATGGTCTTAAACGCGATCTTGATGCCTGCGGAGTGAAGTATACCATCGATACCGATATCGTTCGCGGCCTCGATTACTACACCGGCCCCGTTTTCGAGATCGTATCAAACAATATTGGCTCGCAGGGTACCGTGTGCGGCGGCGGCAGATACAACGATCTTGTTGGAGAACTCGGCGGTCAGCCCCTTCCTGCTGTTGGCTTCGGTCTCGGCCTTGAAAGACTCCTGCTCGTTATGGAAAACACAAGTGCGATCTTTCCCGAGCCGCCTCGCGTTAAGGTTTATTTTGCAGCCACAGGCGATGAGGCGCGCCTGCTCGCATTCGATCTTGCAAGGCAGCTTCGCGAAAAGGGCATACCCGCTGAATTCGACCACATGAACAGAAGCATCAAGGCGCAATTCAAATATGCCAATAAGATAGGTGCTCAGTACACCGTGGTTATCGGCGATGACGAGCTGAATGACGGAGCCGCGAATATCAAAAACATGATGGACGGCATCGAGAACATGGTGAAGCTCGATGAAATAGTCGATTTCTTTACCGAGTGAGCCGTTATGGACGAATCCCTAAGTGCTGTCGGTACCGTTCATGAAATCAAAGGCGATCAGGCGACGATCGTTTTCAAACGCTCCAAAGCTTGCGGCGATTGCCATGCCTGCGCCTCGTTTGGCGACGGAAACTCAGTTATCGAGCTTGAAAACACCCTTGGTGCCAAGGTAGGCGACAGGGTGCGCATAGAGCTTCATTCGGGCGCTGTGTTCAAAGCAAGCCTCGTCCTTTACGGCATTCCGCTTATTGCGCTACTTTTGGGCGTTGTTCTGGGCAGCAGGATAAGCGATCTTGCCGGTGCGCTGATTGGCATCGGTGCCGCTGCGGCAGCGCTTATTGCTATTCGCCTGTTTGAGCCGCGTATCAGACGAAAGCACAGCTTCGATCCAAGAATGCTCGAGATACTATAGCTTTATTTCGTAACGAACTTCTTAATAATTTGGATTTTTTGCGCGCATAAAAACTGCGCGCATTTTTCAGTTGCAAAAAATCAATAAGTATAGTAAAATATATACGGTGGATTGTTCGCGAATATTATTCGCCGAACGGATGTACTTATTAACAGTAATTGTTTTCTGCGTGTTTTAACGCTGAAAGGAGGGGTGAATATGGCTCCAAGGCTGCGAATGCTTGCCGTTTTCACTGCACTGATATTGCTTCTATCCGCTTTCCAGATTGGCTGCGAAACCGCGCCGAAAGAGCTTCATTTCAAGAATGAACTCGAAACCGCTGTAAATATCTATTTCAGCAGCGCATCTGAGGATGATTGGAGTGAAAAGCCCACGCGGATCGGTGTGCGCAGCGGAGACAGGGTTGGCTTGAGCTTTTCCGATTTCGACGGAGTCTCGGGCAAGATGGCGGATATCGGTGCGATTGATGAAAACTCTATCAATTACGATATCTACGACATTGTGCTTATCGATGGCGACCTTATCGTGCTGAGCGGGGATGCTAATGAAGCACGATTCACGATCACGCACAGCGACGGAACGGAGAGCACCTACCTGGCGATCATAAAGCCGTCGGTCGATTGATCCTTAATTTCCGACTAATTCCAAACCAAACCATCTTATAGGAGAATCAACATGAAAAAAGCGTATCGACTATTATCCTTCGCACTTGCTCTTTGTTTTGCCGCCGCCTGTATCCCGTTTCTTGCCTGCTCGGGCAACAACGATGATGGGGGAGAGCAGCTCAATATTTCCGGCAGCGAGGCCTCATGGCAGAAGCTTACGGTTTTTATTCCCGATGGCATGGAGCTTGTTGGAGGAAGCGCACTTGATGCATCCGATCCAAACACCGCTTGGGTACAGCGCAGAGGTGATGAGCTCAGCTATTTTCTAATCAATATCGTTTCAATGGAAAAGATCGATACCACGATCAAAACCACCAAGGAGCTGAATTCCGGGGAGGATATTGAGTTTGATGCAGGAAAGCTCCATTGGAAGGGTGTTAAGTATAAATATGCCGGAATTGCTGATTGTTTTCAGGTTTATGCCGATGTGAACGGCAGCTCGGTGCTCGTTTCCGGCTCACGCTTTGCTCATGATTCCGCTGAAGCTAATGCGCTGCTGCGCTCGATCAAAATAGCCGATTAGTCTTTGCCGTTAAGGAGGCTTTCTTCGATGAAAGTATCGCTAAAGAGTTTTATAGCTTTGCTGCTCGGTTTAACGATGCTGCTCTTTTGCCTTGCCTGCGACGGCGGCGGTTCGCTTGAACCGTTTACCCGCCCGCCCGCAACAAACGACCCGCACCCGAGTTCGACCGCAAGCACCGCTCCGAAGCCAAGCGAAACACAAAACGATGAAGCCGCCTATGTTCAATTCCGAAATGATATTGGCTCGGAGCTGATAGAACTTTATATCAGCTCTTCGGAGCTCGGCACATGGGGAGAGCCCGTATATTATGGCATTGCGAGCGGCGAAACGATTCAAATTCGCTTCCTTGAGTTCGGCGGAGTTCCCGGCGAAAAATACGATATCGGCACGATCGATGAAAAAGGTATCAACTACGATTGCTTCGATATTGCTTTAATCGATGGCGACAGCATCACCCTTTCGGGAAACTCCGAAAAGGCGGATTATGTTTTTGAAAGAACGGGCGGCAACGCGCAAACCGTCGCTGCGCAGGTGTATACCGATGGTTTTGATGACGAGAAACGCTCGGCTTTCATTCAGCCGTATCTATCCACAGCATCCGATTATTCCGAGATAAGCACTAATCGCTATGATATCGGCGTTTCAACGTCCTTTACTTACGTTCGCCTGAACGCTCGGGATGCAGAAAAGTTCCCTATGCTCGATCGAGCACTTACAGCGCTGAATGAAAGGCGCACCGAAGCCTCGAGCGAAATTTTTTGCGATTTTGCGGAAAGAGCAGGCGAGGCAAGCTTGTTATCTTCCCTCGCAAGCTTTCCTGTATCCGAATTCAAGGATGATGCGTATGTGTTCTCATCCGATGAAACCGTTTTGAGCATGCTTTTCGTTCACGGCGAAACGATCAACGGCCAAACCGTGTTAAAATACGATGCTGCAGCGTTCGACCCCGAGACAGGCGCACAGCTCATGCTGTCCGACGTCGCGGCAGATATCCAAAAGCTCGAGCAAGGTATCTATGCGGAGATTGAAAAAGCATACGGTGAGATACCGTTCGATGAGGATGCAGAGCTGATAAGCGAATTCTCTGCGCCTTCCGATAAGCTCGCTTGGACTATAGAACCATCAGGAATTCGCGTTTTTATCAATGGTGCTCCGTTCGGTGCCGAGGCAGAGGTTTATTCTGTTTTCCTTTCCTTCTCCGACTACAACGATATCATATACACGCGTTTCGTTCCCAAATGCGAGAATTATGCCTTTGCTTTTCCGCTCGATTTCGAGCTGAGAACTTCTATCGAAGGCAAGCTCTCATCTTTGAAAATAATCGCCGAGCTCGACGATGAGCCTGTACTCAAAATATCTTATAACGCAGTTGAGCAAGCAAGCGAGATCAACAGCGTTTACGAAGTAAAGCCATACTTCGTTCATTCAAGCGGCCGCGATCTTCTTTATCTCGATATGCTTTCGGATAACGATTACCGTTTCCTTTCGGTCTATTCGCTTGAGGATGATGCGATCGTTCATTTGGGCGAGTTCTACGGCTCATGGGGATACACCTATGAAACCTCGGACGATGCCGCTGTAAGGCTCGTTCAGCCGATGGTCGATCCGGAGAGCTTTGCTCTTTATTCTCGAACAGAGCTTCTCGGCACGGCCGACGGAACCAAGATTTATTCCGTAGATGATGACGGACTGCCGAAAACCGAGGATAAGTACTTCCTTATCATAAGACCGGATATCGAGTTCGCTCTCAAACAGCCGCTCTCTCTTCATTTGGTTACCGAAGCCGGCGATATTGACGTTAGCACCGTGTTGCTCGAAGCTGGAACCGCTCTCAGCTATTTCAGGACGGATGGCAGCCGCTTTGCCGATCTTGCTTTGGATGACGGGAGCTTCGTTCGAGCCATCATCGATGACGGATGCATCGATTCCGTTCCGATCGAGGAGCTCTTTGAAGGAATAGTTTTTTCGGGCTGAGGCATTGATACCGTCTCTTTCCGAATTCTAAATCAACCGCATTTTATATGCAAAAGGAGGAAAAATGAGTATTTTTGATGATCTGAAAAACAAGGTGAATGATGCTGTCAAAAAGGCGGCCAAGGATTTCGGCGAGAAGAGATCCGACGTTGTTTTTGATAAACTGCCCGACACCTACGAGGAGTTTTTGGAGCTTCCGCAGGCGGCGCTTTCCGATCCGTTCGATACCGCTGCTCTGACCGTGCTCGCGTTCTGCTATTACCCCAAGGACAGCGCGCTCAGCCTTAAAATGCTCGACTACCTTCGCGGACCGCGCCCGCTGAGCGGCATGGACAAGCAGTTTATCGCCGATCGCTTCCGCGATAAGGATTACGTTCCGCGTTCCTACTTCAAGGGTGCAACTTATAAAAACGACTACGTTCCTTCGGAGCCATACACCGTCAGTCCCTTCACCAATCCGCATTCCAATATTCAGGAGAATATGCTGAGGCTCTGGCTCGAATCCGGCGGTGCGGACAGCCCGCGCTACGTGGACGTTCGCCTTGCGAAGGATGGTAAATGGTATCTTTGGGAGCAGTACATCCTTGCAGGCATCAGGGATCCCGAGAGCAGCAATCCGTGGGCATAAGCCACTTAAGTTTTCATTCCAATCAACAAAAAATGATTAAATTATGGCGGTTTTGCGTTAAACTTGTTTTCAACGGGCGCAAAGCCGCTTCGATTTAGACTATTTGTTGACATTTATCGAAGGTGTATTGCATTTTTCGTATATTGGGAGTATAATTTATCCGTTGAAGTGTGCGCTTAAAACAATAAGCGGCTTTGCGCTGTAAACGGCACACTAATTCCAACCAAAGTTTTAAGGAGGTATTTCCGAATGGAAAACAACAGACCAAGAGGGCGTGAAAAGAACGTTACCGGTCAGGCAAGCAGCGACAGCATGAAAAAACGCGGCGAAGGACTCGGAACGGGTCCTGTCGGTAGGAAGGAGGGCTATTCGAGCCGTCCCACAAGCCGTCCAACCGGCAACGGCTATCAGAGCTCCGGAAGCCAGCAGTTCCACAGCACAGGCAGCTCCGCTCATCATGGCTCAAGCAACGTCACTCGCGCGGGCGGTATCGGCATCGGTGGTTTGATACTTATCGTTCTTGCCTTCCTGCTCTTCAGCGGCAAATGCAGCGGCGGCGGTGGCGGCGGCCTTCTGAGCGGCCTGCTTGGCGGCGGCGGTTCCGGCACCGGCACCGGTCTTAATACCGTTACCCAGCCCCCCGCAAATCAGGGCGGCAACGGCGGCAACAGCATGTTCTCCGGCATCCTCGGCAGCCTCATGGGCGGCGATTTCTCCGGCGGCGGGACCGTTTCCACCGGCTGGGTGCAGAGCGCCAACACCGGCAAGCTCAATACGTCCGTTGCCGAAGGCTCCCGCGCAAAGCGCACCCAGATCCTCGGGAACGGCAGGGATGTTATAACCATGATGGTCTATATGTGCGGCACCGATCTTGAATCCAAGCACGGTATGGGCACCAACGACCTGCAGGAGATGCTCAACGCCAGATTTGGCGACAATATCAACCTTATTGTATTCACCGGCGGCTGCAAGCAGTGGAAAAACAACGTTGTAAGCAGCAGCGTGAACCAGGTCTATAAGGTTGAAAACGGTGGACTCAAGTGCCTCGTTCAGGATGCGGGCAGGGATTCCATGACCAAGCCCGAGGTGCTCACTTCCTTCATTCAGTTCTGCAAGCAGAACTATCCCGCAAACCGCTATCAGCTCATTCTCTGGGATCACGGCTGCGGCTCCGTCAGCGGCTACGGCTATGACGAGAAGAACGCGAGCTCCGGCTCCATGTCCCTCAAGGGCATCAACGATGCCATTAGGAACTCCCAGACCACCTTCGATTTCATCGGCTTCGATGCCTGCCTTATGGCAACCCTCGAGACCGGCCTCATGCTCGAGCCCTATGCGGACTATATGATCGCATCCGAGGAGACCGAGCCCGGTGTCGGCTGGTACTACACCAACTGGCTCACCGCTCTTGGAAGCAACACCTCTATGCCCACCGTTGAGCTTGGCAAGATGATCGTAGATGAATTCGTGGCCGAGTGCGGAAGAAAGTGCGCCGGTCAGTCCACCACGCTTTCCGTGGTTGACCTTGCGGAGCTCGGCAACACCGTTGAAGCGAAGTTCAGCGATTTTGCGGTTGCCACCACCAATCAGGTGAGCGGCGACTATCAGGCTGTTTCCAACGCTCGCAGCAGCACCCGTGAATTCGCCGCATCGAGCAGGATCGATCAGGTAGACCTCGTCCATCTTGCACACAACCTTAATACCACCGAGAGCAAGGCGCTTGCCGATGCGATCCTCGGCGCTGTTAAGTACAACAAAACCTCGGCCAACATGACCAACAGCTACGGTCTCTCGATCTTCTTCCCCTATAAGAAGTCTTCGAAGGTCGACAGCGCGGTTGCCACCTACAACGCAATCGGCGTGGACAGCGCATATTCCCGCTGCATCCAGCAGTTTGCGAGCATGGGCGTTGCCGGTCAGGCGGTCGGTACCACGGCTTCTGCGGGCGGCGTTTCCTCTCCGCTCTCATCCCTCCTTGGCGGCAGCAGCGCCGGTAACGGCAGCGCTCAGTCCGCGGGCGGCATCAGCGATCTTCTTGGCGGCCTGCTCGGAGGCGGCGGTGGCGGCGATCTGCTCTCATCTCTGACCGGCGGCAGCTCCGACTTCTTCGGCAGGAGCATCGGCGATAAGGAAGAGGTTGCGCAGTACATCAGCAATCACTACTTCGATCCCAATAACCTTGTTTGGAAAACCGAGAACGGCAAGAGCATTATGCAGCTCTCCGAGGATCAGTGGAACCTCGTTCAGAACCTGCAGCTCAACGTATTCTATGACGACGGCTCCGGATACATCGACCTTGGTATGGACAATATCTACGACTTCACAGACGATGGCAAGCTCATCGGCGAATACGACGGCACATGGCTCGCTATCAACGATCAGCCCGTTGCCTACTACGTTGTGAATGAGACCTACGATGGCGATAACTACGTCATCACCGGCAGAGTGCCCGTTCTTCTTAACGGCGACCGCGCCGAGCTGATACTTGTTTTCACCAACGAGCAGCCCAAGGGCTATATCGCGGGTGCGCGCCCCGTCTACGTAAACGGTGAGACCGATACCATTGCAAAGGGCATCACCGAGCTTACCGAGGGCGACAAGATCGATTTGGTTTGCGACTACTACAACTACAACGGTGAGTACGTTGACTCTTATATGTTCGGCGAGCAGCTCACCTATTCTGCGGACATGAAGATCAGCGACGTATATCTGACCGATTGGCAGAACAAAGCAAGCGCGACCTATCTGTTCACCGACCTGTATGCTCAGGAATACTGGACTCCGGTTCTTGCGAACAAGTAATCGAAGCCTTTGATCTGTGCGGCGCGGGGTGCAACCCCGCGCCGTTTTAACATTGATACTGAAATTAGCCTTATGAAGATCAAACCTTTAAAAGAACTTGCGATTGGCATTCTCGGTGGAATCGCTATAGCCGCGCTCATTTGCGCTCTGATTCGAAGCGGACTGATTGCGAAAGAATCACATGAAGCATTAATAAAAACGACGGTAAAGGTCTGCATAGGCCTGATCGTGTTGATAGTTGACCTGCTCTGCGCCTGGGGGCTGCTTCGCCCAGTCTTGACAGCCTACATTGAGCGAAACGGAGTTGATTCCGAAGGCAAGATAGAAAGTGTTCAAACTATCGCGGCTCCAAATCGCGCTTCAGCCGATGCATGGAGCGATAGTATGCGGTTTTCGCTGAAATTTTCTTATACTGTTGCCGGAAAACGATACACGAAAGAGTTTCCGCCCACACCGCTTATAAGCAAACGGGAGCTGTATCCGAATCCGCTTGTAGTGGGGGAAACGATCAAGCTGAAATGCTGCGAGAAGTTTCCGAGGCTTGCATTGATCGATATCGAAGCTTTAAGAACAAGAGAACGGGATGAAGCAAGAAGAACGAGAATTCATTTGATAATGCTGCCGTTGATCATCACCGCTGTTTACATTATGGCAATAATCGGTCTTGGATAAAAAAGATCCTCCTTGGACTCAACCAAAGAGGATCCTATTAATTATCTCAGATGGTAAAATCGGGACGTATCTTATTTGCCAAACAGCCCCATTATATCGCTTGCGGTAACAACTATCATAAGCCCGAACAGAAGCACAAGCCCGATGCCGTTAACAACAGCTTCAACCTTTCTATTCAACGGTCTGCCGATGATCGCCTCGATTATGAGGAAAAGCAGCCTGCCGCCGTCAAGGGCGGGGAAGGGGATCAAATTGAAAATACCGAGGCTAAGGGAGAGTATGACGGCAACATAAACGATATTGACAGCGCTTTCCTGCGCAACGTCAACCATTATGCCGACCGTACCGACAACGCCCGAAACGTCGCCGCGCTTGATCCCGTTTTTGAACATGTTGCCAATGCCTTCTCCCGTGGCTTTAACTATGTTCACAAGGTATTTGCCCGAGCCCACGAACGCTTCGCCGAAATTGAGGTGCTCATGGTGATCTATCACAGCGCCCATGCTCACACCGAGCACGGTCTTTTGATAGCCGATATTGTATGCATCGGTAACGTTCAAGGTCTGCTCCGCACCGTCACGAAGCACGGTAACGCTGAAATCGTTTCCGGCAGCACCGATAGCCTTAACGAAAGCATCGAGTATGCTCTCGCCCTCGGAGGGAGCTGGCTTTTCTCCGTTTACAGCAACGAGCACGTCGCCGGACTTGATGCCCGCGCGATCCGCGGCGCTGCTGACCACTACGTTTGAAACATAGGCGATATTGTTTCCGGTTTCGGGATCAACGGCGGGAACGGGCATAGGCGTTGCGATATGAAGCACGAAGGCTATCAAAAATGCCGTCAGGATATTCATAAAAGGACCCGCGAGGATAACGATAAAGCGCTTCCAAACGGGGTTCGCGTTGAACCTTCGAGGATCATTCTCGGCCTCCTCATCCTCGCCGTCGAACTGGCACGCGCCGCCAAAGGGGATGGCTCGAAAAGCATACTCGGTTTCACCCATTTTCTTCTTGAAAATAGCAGGACCAAAGCCGAGCGAGAAGCCGAGCACTCTGAAGCCGAGCAGCTTTCCTGCGGCAAAATGACCGAGCTCATGAATGAAAATGAGAAACTCAAGCACAAGTATTGCAAGAATTATGTATAAATAAGTCATATTAATTACCTCGACAATTCAAATTTTTAGGCTTCGGACAAACTCGCGCGCAAGCCTCCTCGCTTCTCCGTCAAGATACAAAACGTCCTCAACTGAAGCAGCTTCGATGCGCTCAATGCGCTCCATCGCATACATAACGCATTCGGCGATCTCGGTGAAGCCGAATTCACCCTTTATGAAGCGCTCAACAGCGATCTCGTTCGCGGAATTATATGCGATGGGAAGGCTGTTTCCTTCGCGGAAAGCCTCGTAAGCAAGCCCGATGGCGGGGAAACGCAAGGTGTCGGGCTCTTCAAAGGTTAGCCCTGAAAGCAGGGCTGGGAAAACGCCGCCGAGCTGCGAAGGAAGCCGCGCGGGATAGGTCAGCGCATACTGTATCGCAAGGCGCATATCGGGCTTTGCAAGCTGCGCTATCACCGAGCCGTCCTTGTATTCGACCATCGAATGTACGATGGATTGCGGGTGGATAAATATTTTAATTTCATCGGGCGAAAAGTCGAAAAGCCAGCCGGCCTCCATCAGCTCGAGACCCTTGTTGAAAAGGGATGAGGAGTCGATGGTTATCTTTTTGCCCATGCTCCAAGTAGGGTGATGCAGCGCCATTTCGGGTGTTACATGAGCAAGCTGCTCCGCCGTAAAGCCGCGAAACATACCGCCCGATGCGGTGAGTATAAGGCTTTTAACATCCTCACGCCTGCCGGCCGCAAGGCATTGAAACAGTGCGCTCTGCTCGCTGTCCACGGGAAGTATCCTGCCGCCGCAGCTTTCAAGCGCGGCGTTTACTATTTTATGTGCGCAAACGATGCTCTCCTTATTCGCCAAGGCAACGGTCTTACCCGCCTTGAGCGAACTAAGAAGCGGAAAGAGACCTGCAAAGCCGCTGACACCGTTTACAACGGTGTCGATTTCAGGCAGAGCGCAAAGCTCGTTCACCTCATCGCCCGAAACTATCTCGCAGCTTGGACGGCGCTTTTTCAGCTCAACGGCTGCCGCTTCATCGTAAATGCCAACATATTCGGGAGAAAATTCCTCGATCTGCTTCTCAACAAGATCGATATTCCTGTTTGCGGCGATGACCTTGACTGAGAACTCATCCTTATGAAACGCGGCAACGGAGAGCGCCTGCGTTCCTATGGAGCCGGTCGAGCCGAAAACGGCGATATTCTTCATACGCACACCTTACCTTGCGATCAAGCCGAGCAGCCTGAACATGAAATAAACGAATGGAGCGGCGAACATCGCGCTGTCGAGGCGGTCGATTATGCCGCCATGACCCGGGAAAATGCTTCCGAAATCCTTGATATTAGCCCATCTTTTGAAGGTGGAGGCGAAAAGATCGCCGATTTGACCGAGAGCGCCGCCAACAAAGCATATCAGAATGCAGTACCAAATAGAGAGCTCAAAGCCCCAAAGCTTTTGAAGGAAGAAGCAGATAATTCCGCCGAGCGCGCCGCCCACAAGACCAGCGATCGCGCCTTCAACGCTCTTTTTAGGACTGATAGCGGGGCAGAGCTTATGCTTCCCGATAAGCGAGCCCACCATGTACGCTGTGTTGTCCGCCATGGCAACGCCTGCGAAGATGCAGATTATCGCAAGGCGGGAATGATCGAGGTGGCCGAAGCCGATGAGTCCGAGAAAGCTGATAAGTGCAAGCGGATAAAAGAGTATCACGAGCGAGGATATTAGATCGTCGTTCGTGCGCTTTGAATTCATCGCGCGCTCGAGTGCGATAAGGATGAAAGCTGCAAAGAACGCGGCAAAGAGCCAAAACGCAGGGCTCAGCTTATTCGAGCGAGCGGCAAAATACATCAAAGGAAACATTCCGCCGCCAAGCAGGATATGCGGAATAATGAAAGGCTTATAACCGTTTGCTTTGAAAACGCCGTTCATCTCGAAAACTGCAAGAACGGCGAAAACACCGAGAACTATTGCCTGAAACCCTCCGCCAAGCCAAATGACCAAGCCGAGCAAAACGAGCAGCACAGCGGCAACAGCCGTGCGCAGCGGTAGATCCTTCATAGATTCCCCCAAATAAAAACAGTCTGATTTTAAACTTAACGGCGGTTCAGTCGGGCTGAACCGCCAATCCGATCATATTAAAGCACTTTTCCGAATCTGCGAGTGCGTCGCGCGAATTCGCAAAGGCAATCGGCATACACTTCGCGCGAAAAATCGGGAAAGAGCGTATCCGTGAAAACGAACTCGGCATACGCCGCCTGCCATAAAAGGAAGTTCGATAGCCGCTGTTCTCCCGCCGTTCGTATTATAAGGTCGAGCTCGGGAAGCCCCGAGGTGTAGAGGCTGCTATCAAACATTTCCTCGGTAACTTCGCCGGATTTAGCGCCACTTTCAATAAGCGAGTTAACGGCGTGCACTATCTCGGCGCGGCTGCCGTAGTTGAGTGCAATATTGAAGCAAAGCCCGGTATTCTTCGTCGTGCGATTCTGTGCGGCTTCGAGAATATCGCGCAGCTTGCCGGAAAAAGCCGCTTCATCGCCGATTATCCTGATTCGAACGCCGTTTGCATCCAGCTCGTCGATTTCCTTATGGAAATACTCTTCAAGCAGCGCAAAAAGCGCATCGATCTCGGCACGTGGTCTTTTCCAATTCTCGGTGGAGAAGGCGTAGACCGTCAGCGCCTCGATGCCGGCGGAATGCGAAAAGCGCACGATGCCGCGCAGCGCTTCCATTCCTGCGCGATGCCCCGCGCTTCGCGGAAGAAGACGCTTCTTTGCCCAGCGACCGTTGCCGTCCATGATAACGCCAATGTGGCTGGGAAGCGCCTCCCTTGACAGCGAAAACTCCTTGAGCTCCGCATCGGTGAATTTCGGATAAATATTCGGCATAATTACTTTTGGCGGTTTGCCTTACTCATCGTTCACGGGATAAACCGAGGTGCGAAACGCGGAATAAACGAGCAGAACGGTCGGCTTATCGCATTCTTCAAGAGCCGTCTGCCGTATAACGCGCAGCGAATCGGGCGCTTCAACGCCCTTCATAGAGCGCGCTTCAACGGTTTCCACGGCAAAGCCCGCTCCTTCAAGCCTTGAAACCGCCTTGTCAAGAGGCAGTCCGAGTACGCTCGTCAAACCGAAAGCAGCTCCTTTTCCTTCTCTGAAGCGATGCGGTCGATCTCCTTGATGGCGTTGTCGGTCGCCTTCTGAACCTGCTCCTCCATGCGCTTCTGATCGTCCTCGGTGATGGTGCCGTCCTTGCAGTCCTTCTTGATGGTCTCGTTCGCATCACGACGGATGGAGCGGATGGCAACTTTGCTTTCCTCGGCTTTTTTGCGAACGAGCTTAACAAGCTCCTTGCGCCTTTCTTCGGTCAGCTCGGGGAAAACGAGGCGGATAAGCTTGCCGTCGTTTGAGGGATTGATGCCCAGATCGGATTTCTGGATAGCCTTTTCAACGGCCGGGATCATGCTTGCATCCCAAAGCGAGATAACAAGCAGACGGGGTTCGGGCGAGCTGATGGTGCCGACCTGGTTCACGGGAGTGGGAGTGCCGTAATAATCCACCATGATGCGGTCGAGCAGCTTCGGATTTGCGCGGCCTGCGCGCAGAGTGCCGAGCTCGCCGTTTAAAACGGAGATGGTTTTATTCATTTTGTCCTGTGCAAGTTCAATGGTGTCCATAATTTACCTCCTCGGTGAAGTTTTAACCATACTATTGTAATGTAGAAGCGCGGTTTTGTCAATATGGTGCCAACGCTTTGATCGTGCCAATATGTTCCGGCGTCAAAAATAGGTTACACTTCAGCCCATTCGGAGGAACCAACTCCGCTGCTGTCAAGAGAAGGGTGGAGATTTTCGAGCTTGGTGAGAAAATACTACCCGACCTTGACAGCGTGAGAAGCGGTATAATTATCTGCCCGTCTGCGTGGACACACCTGTCCGCGCAGACCTTCGTTCAGTTTTACTGCCTGTTCTTCTGCTCGTCATCGAAGGACGCGAGAACCTCGTTCGGCGAGCGCATACCAAGGCAGGTCTTCCAATAGTTGTTTGACTTTTGTTGATAAGCCGCAAGCTGTTTTTGCCCATCCTCAAGGCTGTACATTTTCAGCTTATCGTTGAAGCGTGTGCCGTCGATTCCGTTCTGTCTCTCGACCTTGCCGTTGTGCCTTGGAGTGGCAACGCGAATACGTTGGTACTCGATCCCTCTTTCCGCAAGTTCCTGCTCAAACAGCGTAAGATCGTTTGGATCGTTCACCTTGAGCTGCTTGGCGAACTCCGAACCGTTGTCCGTCTGTACGCACTTCACTTTGCACGGAAAAGCCTTCAGAAACCGCTTGATAAAATCTTGAGCGCTGTAAGTGCTTATTTCTTCGTACATAGACCGATACGCCCAGCGGCTGTATTCATCCACGGCGACGAACACATAGTACTTTCGTCCATTCACTATGCATTCTCTTGGCACATGTTTCACGTCTATCTGCACCTTCTGCCCAGGAAACTCCGCTCGCGCATACGGTTTGTTCTTGCGCTTCGTGCGTTTCTCCGTCGGCGCTTTTCGCAATCGTCCCACATATCGCTTGAATCCGCCGTAGCTGCGCGCGTAGCCATCCCGCTCAACAAGCTCCTGATACACGACTATAAGATCTCGATATCCGTGTCGCTTAAGCCGATGAACTATCTTTGCCGTTTCGGCTTCAGTATGCGCTATCGGACTGTTGTGCGGCCTCCTGCTTCTATCCTCAAGGCTTGCAAGCGTTCTGTCGTATCGTTTAAGCCACTTGTGCACCGTCTTTCGGCTTAAATGATACCTGATAGCCGCTTTCGTCACTCCGTGCTGCTTGGCATACTTAATTAACCGTTGACGAAAGTGCGCTTCTGTGGTATTCTTCATTACAGGAAACCTCCTTTTGCTGTGGAAGTTGTTTGCAATTTAAGGCATTCATTTCTTCGCGGACAGTTTTCGCATCTTTTGTTTTTGGCTTTGTACTCCCTATATCCGTTTCTATCTGTCGTCACATATTCAAGATAGTTTCTTTCGGGACAGATGTAAATGTCCCAATCCTTTACATAAGTGAATTTATACTTCCCGTACTTTCCCTTTTGGTGGCAGCCCCTTCGACTTCCCATCGCGGCATTTATTCCGAGGTCGTGCAGGTACTTACATATCGGCGAGGTGTTGTACCCTGCATCCAAGCCTACCGCAAAGGGATTAAAGTCGAATTTAGCTATCTGATACTTGAGTCTTTCAAGATACGGTTTTACATCGTTTACGTTTCCGGGCGTTACAAAGGTATCGGTTATTATATTGTTCCATGAATCAACTGTTCTGTGGTCAAGATAGAAGAAGCCGAGCGGTTTCCCGTCTCTGTGCATATACCCGCTCTCGGGATCGGTAGTACTTTCCTTTACACGCTTTGTTTCTCCGCCACCCCTATCATCATCGTCAAAATAATCTTCATCATCTTCATCATCCGGCTTTACGGGTTTCTCTTCAAATTTCAACGGCTTCTTTCCGTGAACTGCTCTATCATCGTTTATTGCTTTATTCAGATCGTCGAGATAATCCTGTGTTTCCTTCCTTACTTCCGCTTCCTGAAATTTGTTCTTATTTGCGCTTGCTTTTAAATGTGTGCTGTCGCTGTATAGTATTCTTCCGCCCACAAGCCCGTGCGACATCGCCTGCTTCAGTATCTCGTCAAATATCCTTCTCGGAATATCCGTGCCGTTGAATCGCCTGATCCTGTTCTGCCAAATCACGCTTGCATCCGGCGTTTTATCCGCTATCCCATAGCCCAAGAACCAACGGTATGCAAGGTTCACCCTAACTTCCTCTGCAAGCCTTGTTTCGCTTCGTATCCCGTATAGATACCCCAAAAACAGCATTTTGAACATTATTGCCGGCTCTATCGCCGGCCTGCCGTTATCCTCGCAGTAATAAGGCCTGCATATCTCATTAATGAATGAAAAATCTATGTATTTGTCTATCTTCCTCAATAGATGATCCGAAGGAACAAGTGCCTCTATATCCACAAGCTCCATCTGTCCCTGCCGTCCGCTCTTTTCTTTCAACATATCACTGTTTCACCTTGCTTTTTATGCTTCCATTATAGCATATTTCGCCGCTTTTTTCCAGGTTTTTTAATAAAAAAATGACCGCTGACTTGGGTTTGTCAGCGGTCTGAGCCGCCCGCAATTGCGGGCGGCCGAATGAGTTGGATGGTTCCGTTCTTATCTGCGGCTTGTGCGCCTCAGAAAGCTTAGAACGAAGTGCTGAGAGACGGCTTGAATGCGGGAAGGCGGTCAAACGAGCTCGAAGGAACGATATTGGCTCCGCCCTCAACGAGCCTATAAAGCTTAACGCTGCCGCTGCCGTTCTTGCTGGTGGTGAAGTAGGTCTTAGCGGAGCTGAGCGCCAGATAATAATAGCCCTCTGAATCGATCTGATTGTTCAGATCACCGTTCTCGTACTTCCACGCAACCGAGGTGTTTGTGGGAGCAAGATATTCACTCGAATCAAGACCCATGTACTTGCCGTTGGAAGCGTTTCTGAAGGTCCAGCCCGCGCTTGCGCTTCCGCCGACCGACCAAAGGATGTCGTCTGCGTTCACGCCGGAGGGGATGCTCAGCGTTCCGTTGGAGTTGATGGTGACCGCCTTGGCGGCGAGGTAATGATTGTTCGAGTAAATGGTGTTGCTAACTGCATAGCCGTTGATGACCACGATATGCTTCTCGCCCCAAACGGGTGCACTTACCTCAACATAGCGATCCGCTGCGGGAGCGGCCGTGGGAGCTGCGGTCGGAACGGGGGTGTTCGTGGGTGCCGGAGCCGGAGTGTTGGTCGGCCTCGGGGTCGCGGTAGGTGCTGCGCCGTTCTCAACAAGCCTATACATCTTGATGCTGCCGTTCGTGCTCTTGCTGGTGGTGAAGTAGGTCTTGGAATTGCTGAGCACAAGGTAGTAATAGCCTGCGGTGTCGATCTGGTTGTTCAGATCGCCGTTCTGATACTTCCAAGCAACAGAAGTGTTGGTGGGAGCAAGATACTCGCTCGCATCAAGACCCATATACTTGCTGTTGTAGACGTTTCTGAAGGTCCAGCCTGCGCTTGCGGTGCCGCCGACCGTCCAGAGGATATCGTTTGCATTAACGGATGCAGGAATGGTCAGAGTGCCGTTGCTGTTTACGGTAACGGCCTTGGCGCTCAGGTAGTGGTTGTTGGAGTAAACCGAGTTTCCGACGGCGTAGCCGTTGCTTACGACCACGACCTTGTCGCCCGCAGAGGGAGCGGTTATCTCAACGTAAGAAGCGCCGCCGGGAGCCGCCGTGGGGGTCGCGGTGGGCACGGGAATCGGAGTGTTGGTCGGCCTCGGGGTCGGGGTGTTGGTAGGTCTCGGAGTGGGCGTTGCGGTAACAACGGGGGTGGGAGCCGCGCCGCCCTCAATGAGCCTGTACATCTTAACGCTGCCGTTCGTGCTCTTGCTGGTGGTGAAGTAGGTCTTTGCGTTGCTGATGGTCAGGTAGTAATAGCCTGCGGAGTCGATCTGGTTGTTCAGATCGCCGCCCTGATACTTCCAAGCAACCGAGGTGTTGGTGGGAGCAAGATACTCGGAGGAATCAAGACCCATGTACTTGCTGTTGCCAACGTTGCGGAAAGTCCAGCCTGCGCTCGAAGTGCCGCCAACATTCCAAAGAATGTCGTTTGCATTCACGCCTGCGGGGATGGTAAGAGTGCCGTTGCTGTTTACGGTAACGGCCTTTGCGGTGAGGTAATGGTTGTTGGAGTACACCGTGTTGCCAACGGCATAGCCGTTGATAACAACAACGACCTTATCTCCGTATGCGGGCGAAGCGATCTCAACGTAGGATGCGCTGCCGGGAGCCGCGGTGGGTGCGGGAGAAGGAGTGTTGGTGGGGATCGGTGTAGCCGTGGGATTGACGGAACCGTTGATGGTGATAACGCCGGAGGTGTTGCGGCCGTAGTCACCCACCTTAACGTAAACGGTGTTGTAGTTGCCAACGTTTATGGTAAGATTCGTGGTCGCGCCCCTCTGATACTCGGTGATCGCTCTTTCCGCAATGAGGTTGGTGCAGGAAGCATTCGAGTAAACGCCGATCCAAGCCGCGTAATGGTTATCACGAACGCTGACGCGGAGCGTACCGCCCGAAAGGTTCGATGCGGTGATCTGGGGAGCGGTGGTGTCGATCGTCATGGGAAGCACGATCTCGCTGCACTCGTTCTGATCGGGAGTGAAGCCCGGGTTATCGAGGTAATGATAGAGCTTGAATACGATATGCGTGTTCTCTGCAAGACCCGTGGGAGCCCAATAGGAGAAGTAGGGCTTAATGCCATCGGAGCTGTGAGCGAACGGCGCATAGTGGTTACCGTTGGGATAGTTCCAAGACTTAGGCATATAGGAGAGATTAACGCTCTTATATACCGTGGAGGGGTTGTTCTCGTTGTAGATCTTGATGCCGCCTTCTCCTGCGTTTCTGATGGTATCGTACACGACCTTATCTATCTGATCGTAGTAGCTGTCACCGTTGGGAGAAAGGGTGCAGCGATCTGCAAACCAATCGTTGGTGGTGATGTAGGGGTTGACACCGAAGAGCAGATAGGAGGAGTTGCTGATAGCACCGATCTGAGTCTGATAGGTGTGGATATTGAAATGATTCTCGCCGTTGATCTGATCGATATAGGAATAACGGTCAAAAACGGAAGCTCTGTTCCAGTTGCCGTAGAATGCAAGGAACGGGATGGTAAGGTCAACGGTGCCATCGAGGACCACGAAGCCGTCGATATAGATACCGTTTACGAACTGAGTGTCGAGTGTGTTCTTGATCGCATCGCTGAGGCGAACGGTCAGGGTAACCGTGCGGGTGCTGCGCGCAGGAACGGTGATATTCGTATTGCCGGTGATGGTGCAGTTGTTGGTGATGTTTCTATAAGTATTGGAGAATCTGTAGGTGTTCTGGCCGTTCATCGTGATCGCAGTTGCGTTCTCGGTGAGTATAGTGGGCCTTGCGGTGTAGGTCTGGGAGGTGCTGCCGTAATTTACAATGTTGAAGGAAAGCGTGTAAACGCCGGTCTTTTCGGGATCGTCGCCAAGCTCAAGCTTGGGGCGCCTTGCTCCGTCCACGGTGATGTAGGCATTGGAGGTGATAGCCTTCTGAACGTCCACGATGCCTGCGCCCTGCGCACGGGGGCTGGTGCCGGCGATCGGGTTGGCGGTGCTCATGAGAAGACGGTTTACCATATCAGCCTTATCGCGACC
>Ga0256404_1006740_pt1 | contig 18723 bp, 12 predicted proteins | sample RumenRJG_01DNA_FD_185990 | JGI IMG/M metagenome (GOLD analysis project Ga0256404, IMG submission 185990) | Bovine rumen microbial communities from Lethbridge, Alberta, Canada - RJG_01 | ecosystem: Host-associated > Mammals > Digestive system > Stomach > Rumen | place: Canada: Alberta | collected...
AAGATATTCAAGACACTGCTTCCGATTATCACAGCAGTTGTGTTGTCTGGCTGCGGTGCTCGTGCGTCTGCCAATGTCATCATCAATCCCGATTCCACCATTCAGATCGAACAGCTCGTGCTGGTTGAGGCAAAGGATGGCGATCAGGCTGTTGATCTGAACACAGCCCCGTATAATGCCATCAAGCCGACGGGTCTTGATACCTATTTTGAGAAGCGGGAAGAACGAAGCACAACCATCGATGATGTTAACTATATCGGATACTACACGCAGACAAAGGCAATGACATTATCTGAATATTCGACATTCCAGAGCGAAACAGGCGGCTCTACTTTCGCTCCGAGAATTCAGATTGTGAAGACTGGCGTTCCATTCCTTCGTATTGCAAAGATTGACTCAACTGGCCTTCTCGATGCATACAAGGAGAAATATTCTCTCGACGGTTCTTCCATCAAGGTCAACATTAACGTCCCCGATACAGTGAAGGAATCCAATCAGACAAAGATCGATCCAGACACGGGTGCTTATGTCTGGGAGAACGAAGCCTGCAACAACATCAGCATCACATTCCGCTATTTCGATATGTCGAGCGGAGCTAAGAAGGTTCTTGGTGTTGTGGTCATTGTCGGCTATGTGATGCTCGGTCTTGCTGTTCTGGACATGTTTACACGGCCAAAGAAGCAGAACCCGGCTGGTGCATCGCTGCCATTCTGATGCAGAAGTGAGAGGCTTGCTGTCCGGCGAGCCTTTTCTTTCTGCAATTTGTCGGTATTACATCTCAGATGAGGTCATACATTGGGTCACACACCCAAGGGAGCATAACAATCAATGAATGAAAATAATGAGATGATCGAACTGATGTTCCAGATTATGGATATGTTTATCGATCTGCGTAGGAATCACCGCAAGGCTTATGAGGATCTGAAGCATGAGCTGTGGACGGCTACGGGCGATATCCAGAAGGAGATTAATGTTATGTGCGATACCAATGAAAAGGTTCTCGCAACATATAACCCGATGGAGACTGCTGTGTGCGATGTGATCGGCAGTGCACGAACTGCAACGGCCGTGAATTTTGATCCGCTGATTGAAGCTATCAATGCGATGGATCCTGAAGATCGTCCTGCGATGTCAAATGGCCTTCCGCTGGTTAGCTTTCTTGAAGCCAATCGATTCCACACATTTTCTCCGCAGGATGCGGCTTCTGCCATTCGTGCATTCGGCGTTGAACGCCTCGCCCCGGATCTTCAGCCCATTGTTCGGGACTTTCTCGATGTGGCTGACGAGTCGTTCGGCAAGGTAGACTTTGACTTCGGTGCACGGGTCAAACAGCAGGCTGATTTCCTGACTGGCGACCATGTTAACAATCCCTGCGATGCCGCACTGATCGCAATGGTCGAAGCATACAACAGCAGAACACCACTCAAGGGCGATGAGCTTGTTGCGTTCATGACGAAGCACCCGCAGACGGAACACGAGTTCGGGGCTACTCTCAATACGCTTCGCAACTACGATGGAAAGCTTGTGACAGCCGAAATGATTTCTGGTTTCATCGGCTATGCAGGCGAACATTTCTCCGATGATCTGATTAACCGTGTAAAGCCCGGACTGGAAGAGTCTGTTGTCGCTGAAGCTGCTGGTGAACATAAAGCAATCTCTGTTCTGCGGGAAGATGAACGGGAGAAGGCGAAGGCTGATCCTTCTGTCAATGTAGAGAAGGAAACACTGCTGAAGCTTCGCAAGGCGTTCGGTACTCTCGCTGAAGGCAAGGGGAATGTTTTCTACGACACGAAGACCAACACAATTCTCGATCCTGCCGCGGCGATTTCTTCTGCTGATGAACACCTGTCGGATGCAGATAAGAAGAAGGGCGTTGCTCATGCTTCGCTCGCCCAGTACAACCGTTCTGAACGGAAAAACCTCGGATTTACCTGTGCATGGGCGAATATGTCCGAGAGCATTGACAAGGGACTCGAGCAGATCAAAGCCGCAAAGTCAAAGGAGATTGATGCCGCTGTGCAGAAAGCCATTGTTCTCGCACACAACCGCAAGATGCCGTATGAGAGGGCTCAGCGGGTAGTCAACGGAATGCTGAATGAAACGCTGTACTATAACAAGCCGGGTGATTTCCATAAGAACGGCATGCGGTACGGTGATTTCCGTGAGGTCGAACGCAATATTGAGCAGAACAAGAACTTCGCTGAACGAATCTTCAAAGATAAGCACAATCAGAATGAACAGGCAAAGAAGGCTGATATGGAGAGTTCAGTTGACACTGATAATGTCCGCAATTTTGGTGCCGTTAATGCGGGGTTTGAGGATGAGCATCAGAGAATTGATAACATGACCGAAGAACAGCTGCATGCGGAGATTCGCAAGGCTGAGGAAGCAATCATGGCAGGTGTTCGCAGTCTCGATAAGGAAGCCCGTGAGAAGTTTGAAAAGGGTGCTAATGAGGCTGAGGCTGATCGTGCTTCATATGTCAATCGGGACAACATTCTCGTCAAGGCTTTTCCTAACCTGTACCATGATGCCGTAGCTTCTATGGACGGCAATGATCGTGCAGGCATGGCACTCACTAAGACAGCCGTTGCATATGCAAACAGCTATGCGGTATGGCTTGTTGGTATGACGAACATGTACTCTTCTGAGCGTGATTATCAGTCGCTTGGCGATCTTCGCCGCATGATCGATGACGGTTCTGCGGTAGCGATGTATGCATCCTATATCGACCAGAAGAATCCGGACAGCTCTGATCTTCATAATGCGGCGGTTTCTCTCTTTGCCAATCGTGAACTGCTCCGCCAGATGCCTGCTGTTCAGACTGTTGCTGCGAAGGTTGACGGTTACTGTGCAATGCATGGTGTTCAGGCAGAGGGTGAGGCTGTAGATCGTGTCAACCGTATGTCGGAGTATTACGTCTTCGAACCCGGCGTGGATCGTCCGATTCCGCTGAACGAGATCAAGACTCCCGAGCAGATTTCGGCCATGACGGAAGCCATGCTTGAGAACGGTCAGGAAGAAGAAGCAAAGCAGTTCGTTGAGAAGATTGCTCACCGTTCGGTCATCGAAGCTCGGAACAATCCACCCGCAAAGAACGAATCCTTTAAGCCGACATCGGATGATAAGCAGATGGTTAATGCCCTCATCAATGGCATTTCAGAGAGCATTAAAACAGGTGCTGAGCTTTCTGCAGTCACGCTGTTTGTTGTCGGAGTCTACGAAGAAAAGTGTCTGAAGCCTCGTGGTGAAACACTTGCAAGTACGACTGCGAAGATGGCTGATAACATTTCGCCTGCACTTGTTGAGCGAATCAATCAGATCAGTGTTCGGGCCGCTGAGGTTGTCAGCGAGACTATGGGCAGGTCCGAAGCTCGGAAGGCCGAGAAGGAATCTGAACAGCAGAGGACACGCACTGATATCTGATTCATATTGCTCCGTGTGGTTATGCCATGCGGGGCTTTTTGCTGGCTTTGTCCGTAATTCATTTCAGGAGGTGAGTTATGGGCAAAGTTGAATTGGATATTCCCGGAAAGCCCATTGGAAAAGCAAGACCGAGAGTTACACGGAGGGGCATTACATACACCCCGAAGACAACGGCTGATCGTGAGAAGCTTGTCCGTCAGATTTACGCCGCAAAGTATCCCGATAGAGATCCGTTCACATGTCCGCTGCGGGTCGCAATGACAGCGGTTTATCCTGTGCCTGTGTCTGCTCCAGCTGGACGGAGGCGTGACATGATGAGAGGCTGTATTCTCCCGACATCTCGGCCCGATCTCGATAATGTGGCGAAGCTCATTCTGGATGCTCTCAATGGTTTGGCATATGAGGATGATTCCCGTGTTTGTCTTCTGGACATCAGCAAGCGGTATGCCCGTGAAGGCGAAGAGCCGCATACATCTGTCATTATTTCCGAGATTGCTGCCGATGAAATGCATTCTGAAATGGGCTGACTTGTGCAGAACCAAGCTTGCTGCACTCTTTGTCAGTATATGGAAGTGAGGGTTTATGACGGGTGCGTGAGTCCACCTCCGCTCACCGTCAACTGCGTCGGTTATCTGCCGAGCACCCGTCTTGTTTCTGGTGATGTCACGAAAAGATAAATGTGAGGTATTAAATCATGGAAAAGGCTGTTATTGTCGGAAAATGTCCGATTTGCGGAGGAAATGTTTTTGAAAATACACGCAATTACGGATGCGGAAACTGGAAAACCAAAGGCTGCAAATTCGTAATTTGGAAAGAAATCGCTGGTGCTGAAATCACACCCGAAATCGCTCATGAACTGCTCGAAAACGGTGCGACCACCGAGACATTAAAGTTCCACTCCCGCAAGACGGGTCATGACTTTGAGGCTGGTCTTGCCCTCGATGCGGATGGTCAGATCAAATTTACGTTCCCGCCCCGCAAGGACGAAGACGCTGAATGATCGGAGAATAGTTTATGTTTAATATCTGGAAGCGTGGCTCCGACCATGATATCAAGAACAAGATTGAGATGATGAATAATCGCCTGATTCCCGTCGGCCTTGGGGCATTCGATCGGGACGGCGATACAGTCAGTCGAATTCTGGCCGTTCAGCCATACTTCGAGCTCAAAGAGAATGGAACTATCAGCTATCATCCGCTCGGCAGCTTCGATATGCTTACCCCGACGGATATGCCCAACACTGATCCGCATCTTAGTTCCGATGAGAAGGATTTCATGGCTAAACAGCCTTCGCCGATCTATCAGATTCGTGTAAATAAGCAGGTATGGCATGTACAGAAAACTGGTGAGTGCCCATCCGAAATCATTGAATTCGGTCTGGACACTGCTTTCTATGGTCGTTTTCGTGGCTATGAGCCTCTGCTTAAATCTCCCGATTGTGTTGCCCGATACGGTCTGTTTCACTCCCGTACGATGAGCCGTGAGGCGTTTCTCGATCTGGTTGATGCTCTTCCGAAGCAATGTGGGATGGGCGAGGATCTGAGGACAATGGATGAGGCTGAGAAAAAGCCTGTCAGTTCTGCTCCGTATGCGGCAACCTGTGTCCGCTGGATGGAAAAACAGCGGGCATACAACGAACGGTGGGGCAGAAGTCCGAAGACCACAACAGGTTATGATCTTACCGATCTGATTGTTTCGTCGGATGATCTCCAGGTGAGCGATACTCGTGCGAACGCTGAGCGAATTGCAGCAGAAATCAGCGGCGATTATGCGGTCGGTCTGGCTCCGATTGATGATGATCGTGGGTTGATCACTCTCCTTCGGGTGAGTGCGAAGCCCATGCCCCGTGAAGGCTATGCTCACAGCTGGGGCGTGAACATTGAAGACACACAGGTTCTGCGGATGCTTCCTGTCAGCAAGAGCGACTCGATGGCTGATCCGATTGTCTATGCAGATCATGATGGCAGTGAATGCAAACTGCGTGTGTACGATTCTGTTTCGTGGAGTTCTGCCCAGTGCTATCCGCCGATTGAACGAGCAGTGAGTACGATCGGTCAGATGGTGGAAACGAGCACGAATCTTCAGGCATGCAACGGGAAAACCATCTCGTGCGAGAACGCATATTTCCTGATGCAGTCGCTTGGCGAGAACCTCGTACGATGCAAGCCGAAAACTGATGATACCGTTGTCCGCAATGAACATCTCGGCGAATGCATCAGCACGGCCGAAGAACGCGAACAGCAGCTGCGTGACAAGATGTTTGAACGATGCTGAGCAATTGAGAGGTGCTGAAATGCAGTGCCTCTTTTTTCGTCTTCGTGAGCTGTTCTGAGGTGGATCCAGCAGCCGGCTTCGTCAGTATTTTCCTCTGTGGAGGTGAATCTATGCGAAAAGTTATCAATATCATCTGCGATATTCTGCTGGTCGTCTGCATTCTGATCGGCGGATGGTACGGATATCGCATTTATTCTGGTGTAAAGGATGCCAAGAAGGAACAGGCTGTCGTTGACAATATTGCCAATCAGATTGCCGATGCCAATGCTTCCGATGAAACGGCAACCGATGATCGGTTCTCACATGCTGCGTGGGATACGCTGTATGAACGCAACAATGACTTGGTTGCCTACATGGCTTTCGATTCCGGCTTGTTTGCCTATCCGGTAGTCCAGCATTCGGATAACGATTACTGGCTGAGACGGAATTATGACGGCGATTATTCCATCGAAGGTACACCTTTTATGGAAGCGAATGATACGCTATCCGATCAGAATGTCACGTTTTACGGGCATAACGTTTTTTACGATGCGGGTGCGATGTTCTCTCCGCTTCAGACTCTGAATGATCAGGAAACCTACGAGAAGAACTCGACGATCACCGTCTGGACGAAGGATGAGAAGCGGCAGTATGGAATCTGCTACGTGTACTACATCGATGTGGATGCGACCCCGTACAACTATCGGGTCGCAAGTGTTCCCGAATATGCCTATGCCGAGTTTATGGAATATCCCAATTCACACAATGAAATCAAGTCTATTTACGGCGACATTGAGTACGGCGATCACTGGCTCACACTGCAGACATGCAAAAAGCATCTCAGTCCGTGGCGAATCATCGTGGTCGCAAAGTTACTCAGCACTGAGCCGTATTAAGGAGGCTGATTATGCCAAACGATAGAATGCGTGCTTCCCGCCGTGGCCGAATGCGGTCAAGTGCAGAGCGGGAGCAGTACTATGAAGCAAGACGTGCTGAGCGTGCTCAGGAGGATGAGTTCTATGCCGCTCTGCGTGGTCAGCAGCCGATGAATGCTTCGCCCACAGCATCATCGCAGGGCAGTGTTGACTCGTGGGCTGATTCAGACTACAGCAATCGGTATCGGCACAACCGTGCAACCGAGCTGAAACGCCGTGATTCGCTGATCAGAACGCAGACGGATTACATGCGGAGAACTCAGGGCAAGCATGGTCAGATGACGAAACATGAGCTGAAGGTTTACGATCGCCGTGTTCGTCGTCTTGAGCGTGCTATTGATCGTTCTGATAAATATGTCGGCGAACTCAATGAAAAACTCGGCATGCATGATGATCCTCGCATTCGCCGTGCTGAACGGCTGAAATCGGAGATCAAGAATCTCACCGAAAAGCAGGCTCGCCTGAGTAAAGAAGAAGAGTCGCTTCGTGCGGCTTATGAATACGGATCTTCTGGAGCGGCTGTTGATGCTGATCGGGAGGCAGAGTTTAATGCCCGCCTTACCCGTATTCAGAACAAACAGAAGAAAACTGCCAAACTACTGGAATCCCGCAAGGTTGAATATGCCAAGGCCGCTAAGAAGGCTTACAAGCCGGGTCTGCAGAGAACAATCGGCTATCAGGTTCGCAATGGCATGCAGGATGCGTGGCTGACGGTTCGGATCGGTGTTCGGGAAACCGTCGCCAAATGGCATAACTCATTTCGCAATGGCACACGGCTCGGACAGGCTCTCAACAAAGCTGATCAGTTCCGTGATCGTGTGAATGACGGAATCAGTGCAACGTTTTCCCGGCTGGTAATTAATCCCGTCAGGAATGTCAGGAATTCGATCAACAGATTCTTCTCTTCGCTGGGAAGCCGTATCTCGAAGGCATACCACTCTTCGCTGATCGGACACGTGACCGATGCTATCGGGCGTGGACTCGTAAAGATCGGAACAAAGCTGAAGTTCATTCCACATGGACTCAGCAAGATGATCAATCGAGGCGGTGCCATTCGCCGTGCCCTTCGTGCTCCGGCTCGACTTCTTCAGAAAGCAACTAACGGTTTGATTGATGGGATTATGCGGGTGTTCATTCGTCCGGTTGCCCGCTGGACGATGATAGGTCTGCTGGTTCTATCAATCGCTGCAACGAGCAGCTCTCTTGCAATATTTCAGGCACCGAATCGAACGGTCGAGCCTGTCGATTCTGATTCGACCGTGCAGGGGGTTGTCGTTGATCCTGAGAGTTATCAGTCACAGGACGGGTACACGTATTTTGCCTATGATACGCAGCCGCTGATGATGGATTTCATGGTCAATCACAATCTTCCGTATAAGAAGGACGGTTCACTCGTCACCCTCAGCACAGCGGATGTTGCAACGATCGCATTTGCCTTCATCGATTACAAGAAGTTTGAAACCCTGACGGGCTATAACTACATCGATGAAATCGATAAGATGTTCACCAACGATGATACAGGCGAGAGCCGCATCACCGACATCATGCGTCTTTATCTGAAACAGGCTGATTATTCGTACACATATCTGCACCGTGACTGGAATGCATGGGAGCCTCGCATCTCTGGTGTTGATGGCAATGATGACAGCGTTCTTGTTGACTCGAGCTGGGATGGAGCACTCGTCAAGAGCGATCCTGATACTACCGCAAACGGCAATCATCGTGAATGGACACGTGAAGAAATCATCGGCAGATACAACGCTGATGAAGTCGATACTTACACCAAAGAAGAAACCAGAACGATTTCAACCTATACGGAAGGAAGCATCGACCTCTCGTTTGCTGATTCAATCGAAGAAAATACCGCTGAAGAGACATATACAACGACTGAACAGCAGTGCACATATGACAATGATGGCTGGGTGGTTGATAGCTCCCATCCGAGCGGATATTACAACAAAGATCTTGTTCATCAGACCTGTGAAGATGTCGAAGTCGAACACACCCGTACCCGTTATGACTACACCTACACCGTAACGGTTACGCTTTGGAAGTATCGGACCTTCAATTCACAGTGGTTTGATTCCAATCTGGATGGTGCTGAATACGATCGCAATACTGTCGTCAACAAAGATTATTCCTACGCAGCAAAGAAGTCCGGCGATGAAAAGGGTGTTGCTGAACGCAAGGATGCTTTCGAGAATGGTCTGGCATCTAAGGGCATGCTCTGCGTCTATCCCGCTTCGTCTGCTGCAAGTTCCGTTGAGTATGGCGGTTATACATACGATTCTGTCGGTGAGATTCAGGGCGATCTCGTAGAGGCCCATGATGTTGGAGCGGATGAATACACCCCTTCGTACAGCTCTACTCCGACAATTGTGAAGCGGAGAAAACTCTGGACCGTTTATTCGTTCGAGCAGATGTGCAAGCTGATGACCGAGGACTGGGATCTCTACAACGATCCGAGCATCGATCCGCTCGTCAAGCATTATGACATCTACGGTGTCGATCAGAATGAAGATTCGCATCTCGACCAGATTTATGTTGACTATCGTGATAAGGGTGCCAGCGAGAACGGTGTTCCTAACCAGATTCTGTATTACTCTCAGACCGAGACAAACGATCAGCGTGATGCGGTTGTCGGTGATCTCGAAGTCATTCATGAAGTGCTTGACGAGATGGTGCAGAACTATCTCGGTGAGCTGATCTTCTCCAATGTCGAACTCATGGATGATGCTGGTTATGACGGTACCTACAGCGGTACGCTTATTGGTGCCGATGTTGGCTCCGATGGCTCGATCGATCTCAATGAAGCACAGTGGGCTGAGCTGAACGCATATGCGAAAGCAAACGGCATCTACTTCACAGCGGGCAGTCCTGCTCGGGATAACTGGTGCACAAATTTCACTCACTACATCGCTTACCAGCTTTACGGTGTCATCACCCACGGAAATGGCGGTGTTGTTGTCAAGAACCTTTGCAATGATGCCAGCACTAAGAACAAGTTCGTGTACTCCACGACACCTGCTCCGGGAGCAATCTTCTCGATCACACGTACAACGAGTGCCATCGGTAAGGAATGCGGACACACGGGCATTGTTACTTCTGTCAATCTTGAAGAGGGATGGATGACAATCTCAGATGCCAACTACAACTCGAAGGGCGATATTGAATACAACAGACGTGTCAATCTTTCGGAGTACTATCCCGGCAAGATTGAATATGCCGTTCCTGTTCAGTGAGACAATCCGCTGAAGAATTGACCGGGAAACCGGTCTTTTCTTTTGCCTCGGCTTACGCTTTTTGAACGTTTTCCCTCGTCAGTATTTATTCGTGACGGCGATGGCATCTGCTTGGCCAATCATGCAGATCATCGCCATGCATTGTGATGAAGTCAAAATGAATATCGGGGAGATTACTAAATGAACAAAAACAAAATTGCGATTTCTCTGGCAGCCGGAATGCTTGCGTTATCCGGACTGGGGATGATGCCTGTTTATGCGGAGCCGTCTGCTGCTGAAACCGCAGCTCAGGCACAGCACACAATTACGATCCGCAACACTCCGAAGGGCGGAGCAACTTACAATGCGTATAAAGTTTTTGATGAAACGCATAACGGAGATGCTACAACGTACACAATCGAGGGCGATTCTGCGTTCTACGATACCGTTTCTGCATATGACGGTATCAAGCTTACAAAGGCTCCGGGAACCACAGATACCTATGTTGTAACGAAGACTGACAAGTTTGATGCTCCGACATTTGCGGGTAAGCTGCTGGCTGATACAACTAAGCCGGCGGTCGCTGGTACTGTCACTACGGCAGACGGTGCAGACGGTACGATTACCGTTACCGGTGAGGGTTACTACTACGTCAACACTGAAACCGGCACACTCGCATCTCTGGATAGTACAAACGACACTGCTACGGTCGTTGATAAGAACCGTGATATTTTCACAGAAGACGACGACGGCGACGGACATCTGAATTTCTATACAGAAGCTGATGACCACGATGTTGAAGAGTCTCAGATTGTGAATTACACGGCCCATAGTGTTATCCCGGCAACGGTTGGCTATGGCAACTACACATATACGATTAAAGTCTCCAATAATAATGGAATGACTATCGACAAGGATTCCGTTAAGATCGCATATGACGGCGGCGAAGCTTCCGCAACGGTACCAGGATTCACAATTGCTAAGGGTGACGATAACAGTTTCACCGTAACAATTGATGCAAAGACGCTCAACGGAGATACCGGAATGGCGGCTCTCGGTAAGAAATTTGATATCACATATTCTGCAAAATCTGTGATGGGCAACGGTTATGGCGGCAGTGTTGATACTGTTCTCACACACTCCACCGATCCGAATGATGCCTCTGCAACAGAAGCTCATAATTCCAGCGATAAATTTTATTCCGGTGAGATTTTTCTGAATAAGCTGGATGGCGATAAGTCCACACAGGATCACGATGTATACCTGGCTGGTGCAAAATTTGTTCTGGCTAATGCGGATGGAACCAAGTTCTATAAGGTTTCTGAAGACAGAACTGTGACATGGATCGCCGCTGATGATGCTGAAAAGGCTGCCGCTGCGGGTGCCACCGTTTACATTTCCAAGGGCGGAACCTATGCACCTATCGTGATCGGTGGTCTCGAAGCTAATGACACCAGTTTTCCTAATGATCCGTCTAAGCTTGTCGGAAACGCTGGCGATGCTCGTGGAAAATACAAGCTGTATGAAATCGCTGCTCCGGCAGGTTACAACATGCTGACCGAGCCGGTTGATGTAACGCTGGATTATAACGGAGGCAATCTGTCTACTGCTTATGTGGACGCTAAGAACTACTCCGGTACTGAAATGCCTGAATCCGGTGGTGCTGGTACTGCGATGATCTACATGATCGGTACGCTCGTTGCCGCATCCGGTGTGATCTACGTTGTTTCCAAGCGTAAGAAGGAAACTGCTTAACCACATTAGTTTCGCACAACACAATACAAAACCTGCCCAATTGCCTGGGTGGGTTTTTATTTTTCCCTCGGTATTTCTATGCGGAGGTTAAACGTATGCAGAAAAAGAAGAAATCTTACTTGTTCGGCGTTTTGATCACTGTGCTCGGTGTCGCTATCCTGCTGTATCCCGCATTTGCTCAGGCATGGAACAAAGGCCGGCAATCCGTTGCTACGCAGGAATATGATCATCGGACGGAACAGATGCAAAAGAGTGAGATTCAGGCTGAATTGCAGAAGGCTGATGATTACAACTCGAATTTGCTGGCAATTCAAATGCCGCTTGTCAACGATGAGTCCAAAGAGAATTATGATGAAACGCTGGATATGATGGGCGATGGTGTGATGGGCTACATTTATATCCCGAAAATCGATGTTAAAGTTCCGATTTATCATTATTCGGATAATGCAACGATTGCTAAAGGTGTGGGACACATGGTAGGTTCTTCGCTCCCCGTTGGAGGAACTGGGACGCATGCGATTCTTGCTGCTCACACGGGCATGCCATCCTCGCGTTATTTCACGGATCTTACCAAGATGGAGATTGGAGATACTTTTGAGATTACGGTGCTCAACCGGAAACTGGAATATGAAATTGACCAGATCCAGACCGTGCTTCCGAATGAGACGGAGCAGTTCGAAACCATCGATCCAAACGGCGATTATGTCACCCTCGTTACCTGTACACCGTACGGCATTAATACCCATCGTCTGCTGGTTCGTGGCCGCAGGGTGCAAGGTGTCGATTCGTCCACTGTCCGAATGAATGCTGACTATACATGGATTCGAAAGCTGTTCATGACCGGATGCTTTGCTCTCGGAGGTGTCGCTGTGGTCTGTGTTGGTATGCATATCAAGAAGAAAAAGAAGAAGGGATCCCGCTGATGCGGGGTCTTTTTCTCTGTCAGTAGTTACTTTTGTTAGGAGGTCTAATTATGACAAGCAAACTTATTAAGATCTTTGCGTCTGTCGCAATGCTCTTTGGAAGCTCGGGTGCAACCGTTTATGCGGAGCCTACCGCTGAACCGACTGCCACGCCGACTGTTTCTGAGAGTACTCCGACAGCGTCCGGTGATCCCGCATCGACTGCTGAGGCCAGTGCAACCCCGACGGCAAGTGCAGAAGCTACCGCTGAGGCAATCGCCACACCGAGTGCAACGCCCACTGCCACGGCGGAAGCATCTGCTGATCCGACAACTGGTACAACATCTGACTGGCTCAGCGACTGGTCTTACACCGTCGACGATGATACGAGCACGGTGATCCTGTCTCAGTATCTGCCTGAGCCGAGTACAACCGATGACGGCTCTCTCGACTCGAACTGGTCCGTGGATGTGACGGTTCCTGCTACTGCTGAGGTTGACTCCAAGCAGTACAATGTCGCTTTGGCGTCCCAGATTAGCACAGCATCCACAATGGTTCCGGTGCACAGCATCAGCTTCGAAGATGGCGTGAAACTGCAGGTAAACAGTGACAACCTGTTTACGAATTTCCACGTTTCGATGATCCATGCTGGCGGACTCGATCTTACGGGTGTTACATCCATGGACTACGCATTCAGTGGCACAAGTCTTCGCACACTCGATCTCTCGGGTCTTGATTTCTCTGGGATTGCCGATGTTTCCAAACTTGTGGTGAATGACAATTGGGATTCGTCTTACATCGTCGCACCTGCGAAGTTCGCTGAAGGTGCGACCTGCCCGCTGCCGACTTACGGTCGTGGTACCGACGTGACCGAAGCAAGCCCGATTTCGTTCTATGCAATGGATGATGATGGGACGGTTGATGAATCCGTTGAGTACACCGATCTGGCTGCGGCTCCTGCGAATACGAAACTCGTTCGCCGCATGCCTGTTGTTCTCTGGATCGGCGGAACGACACTCGACAGCTATAACACAGCGATGGCTTCGGCTACAGATGCTTCCGATGCTTACAATGCATTCAATGCTTCGATGGGTACTGATATCCCAGCTGGCGTTTACCGCTTCGGACTGTACAACAACGCAGATCGTTCGACTGATCTTGGCGATCCTGTCGAAACGATGGAGATCACAATCGCTGATGATGGCACTGCTTCTTACACGCTCACCCGTGATGGTGTGACATCTGAGACAAAGGATTGTGAGCTTCGCCTTACTGGAAGCGACTATGAAAAGCTCCCGAGATTCGAACGCCATTACGACAGTGATTATTCTGTTGTTCTGATGCTGGATGCTGATGGCAATCCGATGACGGATCACCTCGCATCTTATTCTGAAAACGGAAACTTCATCTACTTCGTAAACCCATATGCAACATACGGCAAGATTTCCGGCATCTCTGGATTCGATGAAGATGATAGAGGCCAGACTGAGTACGGTTCCGTTATCGGCATCGCAAACAAGCCTGATACGGCAGCCACGATTACGTTTGATCCGGGCTACGATGGTTCCACGGCTGTGACCGAGAGTACCGTTCAGGGCACTGAGATCAGTCTGTATGATCATGCGATTGAGCGTGATGGCTACATGCTGCTTGGCTGGTCCGATGGAACAAACAAATACAGCTTCAATGGCAAGTACACGGTTCCGTCCGATATGCATGCGGTTACGCTGACGGCTATCTGGCAGGAGATCAAGGCTGGTACAACCATTGCCGTCGATTACAAGGCTGATGGTGGAAACAAAGGATCTACCATTCTGAGCCTGTCACTTGATCTGAATGGCGAAGCAATGACTGCCGATGATGGCGGCATTCTTCCGGGTGCTGATTCCACCCGTGCCACAAAGCACATCATTGTGAGTGCATACGGCACGCAGACATATACGATCACCCCAGGAACACCAAATCTGGTCGATTATGCTCTCGACAGTTCGGATACCCATACAGTGACAATGACGGTAAGCCATGACGAAACGAGTCCTCTTATTGCGACAGTCGCTATTGATGGCGGTAAGCCGAAAACCGTGCAGACTGTCACAGTTGGCAGTCAGGACGGAAAGCTGCTGATTGCAAGCTCGTCCGGTTCCGCAATTGTTGCAGGCACTTATACACTATCGCTTCAGGATCCGCTTCCGGCAGAAGATAAGCTGAGTGTTATCGTCAATGAAGACGGTTCTCCGAAGTCGGGTGCTTCCATCGTTGTTGATGACAAGAACGTGAAGGCAACTGGCGATGATGGCACTGCTGTCTATGATGTAACGCATGCTTCTGAAGGAACTGTCAGCTACACAGTTCGCCAGAATCTGACGGCTGAGCAGAAGGCAGACAAGAACGTGCAGTACGATGAAACCGTCTACACGGTCACTTATACGACGCATCGTGAATCCGCCGATGAAACGGCTGCGGAGCATCGCAATCTCACATCCGATGTTGTGATCACGACTGATGCTGGATATGTCACTGATAAGGTTGTATTCAACAATTACACGGTTCCTGCTGATGCTTCGGATGTTGCAATCAACGGAACGGTTGTGTTCGATAACGAGTTCCGCAAGGTTGATTCGTTCCCGTTCGAACTGCTCGACGAGCATGGCGATCAGATCGAAAAGGTCGATTCCATTGACGGCGGCATCAAGTTCTCTGATCTGCACTTCGATGCGGAAGGAACGCATACCTACACAGTCAGACAGATCGTTGGCAACGATCCGACAATTAAGTATGACGATGCAGAATATGTCCTGACCGTTACAACGAAGCTTTCCAAGATTAACGGCAAGAATACCTATGTCTCCACCGTCAAGATGAAGAAGGATGGCAAGGATACAGACAAAATCGCATTTGTCAATGAGTCCATTCCTGCTAATCCGCTGGCCGTTTCCGAGTCTGCAAGGGGCGATGATGGAATGGTAATTCTGTTCAATGATGCTGAACGCAAGATCAAGAACGGTGTCGCTGATAACACGAAAACGTTTGATGACGCTGGCACTTATACTACGATCGTCAAGCAGGATCTGAGCGATGACCAGCTCGCCGATAAGAACTGGGACTATGATACATCTGTCTATACGATCACCTATACGGTTACTCGCACGGACAACGATCTCAGCGAAACGCATGTCATCAAGGATGCTTACGGAAACGTTTATGACGAAATCGTGTTCCATAACACGCATAACGATCCGACAGCTTCCAGCACGGTTCTCTCCGGCACGGTGACTATCGATAACGATAACCGTACCGCTCAGGGTCTGGATGAGATCGATGCATTCACGATCGAACTTGTCGACGAAAACGGCAAGGTCGTTCAGTCCATCGAATCCCGCAACGGCAAGTTCGAGTTCGCTCCGCTGTCTTATTCGGCAGAAGGAACCCACACCCTCAAGATCCGTCAGAAGGCTGGAAATGATCCGACCGTCGATTATTCTGATACGATCTACACTGTCACGATCGATACGAAGCTGAATGCAAACGCCCCTGATCTCGATGCTTATGTCGATACGGTTTCCATCAAGGCAACTGCTGATGGTAAGGCGAACAGGGCAACCACAATCGCATTCACCAACAAGACTCTTGATCCGAATCCTGTCAGCTTCCGTATGGAAGGCATTGTCACCAAGAACGGCAATGTTCCGAGTGTTGAGAAGTACAGCTTCATCGCTTCCCATGGCAAGTCTGAAACGGCCGTTGAGTCCAAGGCTGATCTTGTAGACTTCGGCGATATGAAGGTAACTGTTCCGGGCACATATACATTCAAGCTGTATCAGAAGGCTGGCAAGGTTTCTTCCATCGCTTACGATGCGACGATCTATACCGCAAAGGTGGCCGTTACCCGCAATGTGAATGATCTGGAGTATAAGATCACTTACACCGATGATCACGACAACTCTGTTGATTATCCGAAGTGGAATAACGTCACTGCCAAGGCATTTGCTGCGATCGAACCGCTGGATGTATCCTCATACCTCGCAGGCAAGGTCACGCTGAATGATGCACTGCCGACATGCCCGTGCTTTGACTTCACACTGAGCGAGTCCAACACCCGCACTGTTGCGAAGGTTACAGGCAACGGGATGAATTACTCCGACTGGTCTGATGAGATCGATCCGAACGAAATTGAATCTCTCGGTGGAAAGATCACGAAGACATCCTCCGCATACCGTAAGGACAGTGTGGTATCTGCCGTCAAGAACAACAACGGAACATTCAGCTTCTCCGGTATCACGGTTGATCATGAAGGCGAGTACACATTCACCATCCGTGAGGTCAAGGGTAACAACAGCAACCTGAACTATGACACCTCTGATGTCTATGTCATCACGCTGAATGTTTCCCGTGATTGGAAGACTGGCAAGCTGGTCGTTGACAGCTCTGAGGTCCGTAAGAACGGAAACATCGTGAAGGCTACAGATGTTATCTTCGCCAACACAACGAAGACGGCATATCAGGCTTCCAAGGATTCCAAGTCTGCTCCTACAGCCTCTCCGACTGCTTCGGCAACGGTAGCACCGACCGCAAGTCCGTCTGCTAATGCAACAGCTTCTGATAATCCACAGTCTGGTGCGGAAGGCTACCTCGGATACATTCCGGGTGCCATCATCGCAGCCGCTGGAGTTGTCATCCTGCTCGTTGTAAAGCGGAAGGCGAACAAAGCCTAAATTGAAAAGCTCCCCGATTGATTCGAGGGGCTTTTTTGTCTTTTGTCGGTAGTTCATATCGGAGGTAATGTCTATGTCCGATTTGCAAGTGAAAAACTGCATGCTTTGCTTAAAACCGTTCAATTCCAACACGGGCGATATGAATGAAGACCGCATTATGAACGCAATCAATTCGCTTTCTGATGTCATTGATGGCTGGGGATACATCCTGCATGATAAAGACACTCATACGCAGAACGATGTTGACCGCTATAACAGGTTCATCGCTCGCATGAAGAAAAAGCATAGCGATTATGTCGAGCGTCCTTTTCCGTATGCAATCGGCTCTCCGGTGGATCCGCATTGGCACATTGTGCTGTCAGCACGTTATGGCAATGATGGAAAGCAGATTCCGATTTCCGTGAGCCGTATTGCTGAAGCCTTCGGTGTTCCTGAAAATATGATCGGAATCAGCTGTGTCTCCGGATGGACTGCGATGCCCGCAATGCTGGCATATCTGATCCACGATCCAAGACTTGGCGATTCGACGGCTGGGAAGCACAGATACGATCTCTCGGAAGTCAAAACAAATATGAAAGGTGCAAACGGTCTGATCGATAGGTATTTTACTGATCGGCCTTCTGCTCGTAATTGATGACCGTGAAGTGTCGCTTTTGTTGTCCTGTCTGGTCACGTTCTGGCGTGGTTCGTTCCGTTGTGTCCTCTTTTGTCTTGGATTGTCATTTCGTCAGTATTAGACCACGTACGGAGGTTATTCAAATCATGAAGAATATTATCAGCTTTATCAAGACTGATCGATTCAAAGACGCTGTACTCTGCTTGGCTGGTGATGCGGTGTTTGATGCATGGGTGATTGCCATGCTTGCGAAAACGCTGAACGATTCTTCCCAGCTGCCTGCTATATCAATCAGCCTGATATGTGGGTCAGCGGCTGGCTATCTGTGGAACATGCTCTCTCCGAAGACACGAGAGCTATATAACGAACACGGAATGCATGTTGACTGATCTGCAATGACTCTCTGCTTCGGCGGGGAGTTTTCTTTTGTCAGTAGTTTTACTCAGAAGACCTTGGGTAATCCGGATATCTCCGAGGCGTGGAGGCTGAATGTTATGGCACATAAGTATTATGATCCGTTTTCTGGTAAGCCGAAATCCGAGCGTTATTACCGCCATCAGAAGCATAAGCAGAAGATGCAGAAGCTCTATTCGGAAGTTGGCGACTGGTATCCATCGCCGGTTGCGTGGTCTGATTATGAACTGTTTGAGTGGGGACAGCCGAGCCGTCCCGCTGAAGGTGCACATCTGAAGCGGCTGTATAAGACGAGATATGCGAAGTACTGCCGCAAGGTTGCAAACCACAAAGTACGGCACACAGAAGATGTTCCGCAGTATGGCGGGTATCGCAAGGCGTTCGAGTACTGGTGGATGATTGACTAAGATTAAAGAAAGGGGGCGATAGTCATGGCTACAAGCACATTTGATCGTGAAATTGTGATCACCGATCCTGCGTCTGTCGAAA